>Ga0163150_10008139_pt1 | contig 12021 bp, 10 predicted proteins | sample OliLakLV19P2IB_FD_148628 | JGI IMG/M metagenome (GOLD analysis project Ga0163150, IMG submission 148628) | Freshwater microbial mat bacterial communities from Lake Vanda, McMurdo Dry Valleys, Antarctica - Oligotrophic Lake LV.19.P2.IB | ecosystem: Environmental > Aquatic > Freshwater > Lake >...
CTCTTGGGCGACCCAACGGGTCGCCCCTACAAGGAATTACCAGCAGACGAGCGAGTCGAGGAACAGTTGTCGTAAATCGTCCGCCGAAGCGGGGCGCGGTGAGAGCTTGGTCACGCGGTGCTGCGGTATTGTGCCTTCCACGAGTTTGTCTACGTCGTCGGCGGTGAAGCCTACCGCGCTTAAGCCGTTGGGTACGCCAAGCTGACGCATCAGTTTGATGATCGCGTTCGCCAGGATTTCGCCTGCGTCTTCATCACGAGCCTCAGATATATCCGCGCCCATCAAACTGGCGGCGTACAAATGGCGCTGCGGGTTGGCGGATGCAGTAAAACGAAACACGGCGGGCGCGTTCAAGATAACCGACATGCCGTGTGGGATGATGGGGTGGTCGGTGACGTAGCCTTCAGGCTTGAAGGTGCGAACCATGCCGGACACAGGGTAAGACATGCCGTGCGGTAGATGAACACCTGCATTGCCAAAACCGATACCCGCAAAGGCCGACGCTAACAACATTTGGCCACGCGCTTCGTCGTCTTCGGTGTCATTCACGGCGCGCAGGACGTTTTGCGAGAGAAGTTGAATGGCCTTCGCGGCCCAAACGTCGCTGATGGGGTTCGAGCCTTGATACGCCGGACGCATTTTTGGATGGTCTGGCGCGGGACGCTTATCGAATGGCAGCGCGGTCATGGATTCGAGCGCGTGGCTGAGGACATCAAGCGCGGAACAAGCGGCAACCATCTTGGGCATGGTGCGCGTATTGTCGGGGTCGATGATGCCCATAACCGGACGCAAGGCGCGGTGTGCGATCCCGGTCTTGGCGTGCATCTCGACGAAATCGAAGATGGCGACGCCTGTGGTTTCGCTGCCTGTGCCTGCGGTGGTGGGGATGGCGATCAACGGCTTGAGACGGCCCGGAACGGGCTGCGCCTGCCCAACGGGCGCGTTGACATAGGTCAGAAAATCGGCGGGAAAGGTTGCGTAGAGGTTGGCCACTTTGGCGGTATCCATGACCGAACCGCCGCCAACTGCTACGTAGCCGTCGAAGTTACCATCGGTGGCGAAAGCGATAGCTTCTTTGAACGAACCGTCGGTTGGCTCGATGCGTACCCGATCAAATAAAACGACGTCGATACCTTCGGCACGTAGAGCAGTGAGCGTGATAGATACGGCTTCGCTGTTGATGAGGTTAGGGTCAGTGACGACCATCACGCGGGTCGCGCCAAGCTGTTTCATGTCGTGGCCAACTTCGCGGGTGATGCCCGGCCCGTACTTGATGCTTGACGTATCCATTGTAAATGCGGTTTCGAACACGATGATCTCCTTAAGCGGCAATGAAAAAGATGTCTAGCTGCTCATTTTGCTGAGGCGGTTCCACGAGTCGCGCAGCACTTCTAGCAGGTTCTGGTATTCGGCGTAACGAGTGCGATAGGCAGGTATGGCAGAAGGGTTGGGTTCGTGGCGGCGTTCGACGTGAACTGCTTGACCAACGGCGTGTGCGAAGTCTGAGTATGCGCCGACGCCAATTCCGGCACACATAGCCGCGCCACGCGCACCGATTTCACCACCTTCGGGGATTTCTATCGGGAGTTGCAACACATCTGCGAACATCTGCGACCACAATTGACTCCGCGCTCCGCCGCCAGTAAGCCGCGCTGAATCCATCTGTGCGCCCGCGCTACGCAATTTTTCGACATGGTTTAGGTGGCTAAAGACCACACCTTCGTATATGGCACGAAGGAAATGCGCTCTAGTGTGCCAGCCTGTCACGCCGAAAAAGTTAGCGCGGGCAGTAGCCTGAACATTCGTGCCGAATAGAAACGGGTGAAACAGGATAGGGGTGCTTCCCGGACTGACATCGGCGACCTTTTCGTTGCAAACGTCGTAGACTGAGATGCCGCGCTGCTTGGCTTCCGCTTGTTCTTCCGCGCAGAAATTTGTGATGAACCATTCCAGATTGGATGCCGATGTCGCGCTGGCTTCCAGCACGAGCCATAAATCGGGCGTATAGATCGAGTTCGAATACAGGTCAGGGTCTGACATCGGTTCGGCGGTGACGATCTCGTTGATGCTCCATGTTCCGGCAATGACGCAAAGCTGACCGGGATGGATGACACCCGCGCCGAGCGCACATGCTGTTACATCCAGTAAGCCACCAGCAACGGGCGTTCCAGCGGCTAGACCTGTGGCTGCGGCGGCTTCCGCCGTAACCATGCCGATTATCGAAAATCCTTCGGCGATGGCTGGCAGGGCATCGAAAACTTCGGGGATGTCAAAGCGATCAAGCAGTTCGCGGGAATAGCGTCGGCGGTTATTGTTGAGCAGACTTGTGCCACTGATGTCGCTGTAATCGGTGGCGATTTCGCCCGTCAAGCAGTAGCGAATGTAATCCTTACAGGACAACACCGCTCCAATTTGGGCGTAGACTTCGGGTTCGTACAGCTTGAGCCAGCGCAGCAGCGCGCAAGGTTGACCGGGCCATAGTTGTTGCAATGTGGCGGGGCGAACGGAGCGGTACGTGCCATTTTCGATCCACTCGTCGCTGATCGCTGTGGCGCGATTGTCCACAGAAAGGATGCCGGGGCGCAGTGGTTTACCGCGCCTGTCGAGTAAGTATAGTCCGTTACCATGAGCCGTAAGCCCAACGCCAAGGATTTGCTGCGGGCGGATGCCTGACGCGGTGATGACTTCTCGAATGGCGTCGGCGTTGCTGTTCCAAAGCGAGTGCATATCACGCTCGGCCCAACCGGGATAGGGGAGCTGCGCGGCGGCTTTGCGACTGGCGGTACGGATGGCGTGGCCCGCGAGATCAAACAAAACAACTTTCGTCACTGTCCCGCCGTTGTCGATGCCAAGAAGATATTCTGACATAAACTGCCTTTAGCGCTGCGAAAAATAACTTGTCAACAATTTCGTTAATGTGGCGCAAAGTCTCCTACAAAACTAGAATAATGTCCACTTATTCAAAACCATTTCTCATCAGGAGCGACCAAACCGTGCAGACGCGCAAACTCGGCTTTACTGACTTGAACTTAACAACGATTGGTTTCGGCACATATGCGCTCGGCGGAGGCGATTGGCAGTGGGCATGGGGGCCGCAGGATGATGCCGACTCTATCGCTGCGATTCAAAGGGCGCTTGAACTGGGCATCAACTGGATTGATACCGCGCCTGCATATGGTCAGGGACATGCTGAGGAGATCGTCGGGCAGGCGATCAAGGGCCGCGACGGCGTGATTATCGCTACAAAATGCGGTATCGCGTGGGAAGCGGGCAGTCCGAAGGTCTGGAATCATTTGAAAGCTGATCATATTCGCCGCGAAGTTGAGCAGAGTCTTCGGCGGTTGAAGATCGACGTGATCGACCTTTATCAAATCCACTGGCCCGTTCCAGACGAAGATATCGAGGAAGCGTGGGGTGTGGTTGCTGAACTCGTTAAAGCGGGTAAGGTGCGCTACGGCGGCGTATCGAACTTCAGCGCGGCACAGATGAAGCGGCTGCAAGCTATTCATCCGGTGGCGTCAAACCAGCCGCCATACAGCATGGTCGAGCGGCTGATTGAGGTCGATAACTTGGCTTTTTGCGCTGCCAATAACATCGGCGTGGTGGTGTACGGGCCGATGGAATCGGGCTTGCTAACCGGGAAATTCACGGCGGCGCGAGTGGCTAGCTTGCCGGATAATGACTGGCGCAAGAACTTTAACGTACAGTTCCGACAGCCCAATTTGAAGGCGAATATGGCGTTGGTCGATAACTTGCGGCTTATCGCTGAACGACATGGTAAGTCTGTTGGCGAGTTGGCGATTGCGTGGACACTGCGTCGCCCGGAAGTGACGGCGGCGATTGTCGGCGGACGCAGTGCAGCACAGATCGAGGGAACCGTTGGTGCGGGCGATTGGGTGCTTGCGCCAGAGGAAATCACTGAGATTGAAGCGCTGCTTGTCGAGCGGGAAGGGGCACTCGCTTAATTGGTTTGATGTGGCATAGTCCTTTGATGCACGTTGTCTTGTTGGGTAAGTTAGTCAGATGATAAAATGACATCATCTGATATTAATCAATTCCATCTAGCCTTGCTTTTATTGTCTTATTCGGGAAAGCCGATTCGATGACATTACCGTTTCGAACCTCGTGGTCAATTTTGGTTGTCCCCATTGTTGTCTTAATTTCAGCTCTCATTGGCTATGCCATCGGCCACTCGTATCTCGACCCCGAATTTCTCATCACGCTTTTTGCAGGTGTAGTCACTATCTTTCTGCTTCTCAATACACGTACCCATTGGGCGCTGCTTTGTATCGGTCTGGGTACATTTGCGTTCGGTCATAGATCCATTTCGTTAGTAGGTGTTCGCGTTACGCCTCTCGTGGCGATCCTACTCATGCTCTGGTTCGTCGCTCTATTCAACTACATTAGCGGTTCCCAACGGCGTCAACTGGCACTCCCTCGCTCACTCGCTCTTTTTACGTTTCTGATCAGTGCGCGTGGCCTTATCGGCGTTATTGACGGTAATGTAGGGACTCGAATTATGGGTTGGGTTGTTATTCACGGCTTGGGTTTGGCCGCCGTTCCAGTCGTGCAAGCGTTGGTGGATTCGACACGACGTATCGAGGTTCTCTTAAGAATTTCACTTATCGCCTCAATATATATCAGCGTCATCGGTATCATCGAATTTTATTCCTACTCAAGCTTAGCGAGCTTTCACTGGTTGTTTCCAGAGTACGAACCGCTCGCGTCCGCAGGGAATTTTTTTCGCGCATCCTTTCGATTTTGGGGTTCTCCCGCGGCAGTCATTTTTGTAATGTGGGGAGTTATCATCGCTTTACATTATTTATTTAATGATTGGAAATCTTCACGGAGAGATAAGCTGCTTGCGGCGGCCTCCCTACCGTTGTTTACGCTGGCTATTTATGTCGCTGGCAGTCGTATTATTTGGATTTCATACGCACTGACGATTATCCTGACACCGATATTGATGCGGCGACGGGCGATTAGCGTAGGTCTTATTGTGTTGAGTTTGGCCGTCGCAGTGCCAGTTTTATCTGTGGAGTTTTGGGATCGTCTCAATACTGTGACCTCTTTTCTTTTCGAAGGCGAAATTCTCGATAACAGTACCCGCGCACGTGTAACCCTTGTCGATAACGCGCTCGAAGTTATGAGAACGTGGCCCCTTCAAGGAACCGGATTTTACGGCCGCCGAGAAATGCACAACGTCTTCTTTGAGATTAGTGTAACAACTGGCGTTGTGCCGATGATCGTTTATGCTATATTTTTCATTCAACTCGTAGCGCGGATTTTCCGCGTATGGCTGACACCCAAAAACGATAATGAGCGTAAATACGGACAACTGTTCCTGATGTTGGGCCTGTTGTGGACAATACAAATGTTTACGGGAACGCTATTCAATAATTCAATCTATGGTGCGCCACATTGGGTAATGATGGCGATTGGGTGGTATTTGCCGGACATCCTCGCTGCGGAACGTAAGCCTGAACCTATTGAGGCCACCGAGCCTGAACTGCCGCTGCTTACTGCTGAGGCTCAGGAATAGGTGAACTTCACAAAGTGGAGTGGATTGAATATAGCGCAAAGCATGTCGGTGCTTCGCTTGCCGCTAGGATATCTTAGTAAGGGGTAAGGTTTTGTCGTATTAGCTGCCGATGGTGACTTCTGCGACCACGCTGGTTGAGAGTGATGCGCCGGGTGCAAGCGCAATCGCCTCACCTGCTTCGACTGCCGCGCCGAGCGGCTTGTTGTTGACCCAAGGCTCGATACCAACTGCATAAGACATCGCCTTAAATGGCAGCACTTCCGCGCCGCCATAGGGCTGCCAACTGATGATCCACTTAAATAAACTGGCGTCCCAATGCAGGCTAAATGTCAGATTGAGGCGTGGATTGGTGACGGATATCCAACCCTCACCCTCGAGATCGGTCAAATAAACGTCGTCATGGCTGTGCGTTTCGGGACCGGGGATGATACTCAAATCAACGCGCCCGCCGTTACGGGTGCGCGCATAAGGCCATGGCTCTCGCTGACCGGGTTCGAGGCGAGCCGTTTTCTCCTCGTAAATTTGCTCACTGGTGACGATGGTTTGCGCGGACATCTCTAGATTAGAGCCGGGTTCGAGCCATGGCCCGCCGACGACGCAGTGATGCCCCCACACGAAATGCTGCTCCGCCGCTCCAATGTTGGTCACGGTTTCATCCAATGTCAGCCGTGTCGAACCGCGCTCTAGACGCATAACTCGCTCCAAGCGAAAGGTCGTTGCTCTGGTTTCAACCTGAAAACGAACCGCAATACGGTCTGCGTTTTCCTCAACGATGGTGTATGTCCACGCGAGGTTTGCGACCTCACCGTGAAAGGGGATTGCCGCGCCGTTGTAGGTCGTGGGTTCATTGCAGCTTGGGAAAAGCTCCTGCCAGCAGCCTTCGTAATTCTCCATAAATTCAAGTCCGCCGCTGCCATCGTGCGGCGGAGAACCGGGCGGCCACAACCCGACAGGGTTTTTCCACAGCAGATCGAGGCCGGTTGGCTTATGGATAAATTTGTAGATGTCCGCGCCTTTTTCGGGCAAGACCGTGATAGCCAGCAGATCGTTTTCCAGATAAACTGCCGGATGCCCCGCCTCTGAACCGGTGCTAATCGAGCAAGCTGCTGCCATTGTGCTCTATCCTTTGATTGCGCCAGCGACCATACCGCGAATGAAATAGCGCTGGAAAGCAATATAAATAATCAACATCGGCAGGCTGGCGAGAAACATCCCGGTCATGCTGAGAGGAATATTCTGCAAGTAGCGTCCTTGAAACACGCTCACGCCGACCATGAGTGTGCGTAGGCGTTCGTCTGGCAGGAACAGCAACGCGATCAGCAGGTCGTTCCATACGTACAACAGGTTGACGATTACCAGCGTCACCAACGGCGGGCCGGAGAGCGGCAGAATAATCCGAACCAATACGCCGAACGACGATGCTCCGTCGATGAGCGCCGCCTCGATCAATTCTGTCGGGATGGTGCGGAAGAAGCTCACCAGTAGATAGACTGAGAAGGGCGTGATGAGTCCAGCGTAAATCAGGATGACACCGTGATATGTGCCCAATAGGTCAATCTGAGAGAACAGCACGAACAGCGGCACGATCATCACGACGGGGGGGATAGCCATCAGGGAGGTCGAAACTGCTAAAAGGGTTTCTCGCCCGCGAAAGTTCATACGCGCAATGGCGAATGCCGCCATCATCGCAATCGCGCTGCTCAAGAGTACCGCGCCACCGGAGAGGATGGCGCTGTTGGCCATCCACAGGAAGAAAGGATGGTTCACCAGCACTTCGATATAGTTGGTCAACACGAACTCAGATGGTAAACCGAGCTTGTCAATGTTGTAATTGGTCGGGGTTTTGAACGAAGTGGCCAACATATAGTACACCGGGACGAGGGCGACCAACGCTACCAGAATCAAGAAACCTTGAAAGGCAAGCGTTTGCAACGGATTACGACGGCGGCTCGGCGCATTTTCTCCGGCTTCAATGAGTTGTGCTTGTGAGATAGTCTCGGTCATCGTCTACGCTAATTCCTCGGCTGCTGCCTGCCGCCGGAAGCGGAACAGAAAGAACATCAATACTGCCGTAACCAGAAATAAAATGACGGCTGTTGCTGCGCCGATACCGGGTAGGTGCTTTTCAAATGCCCACTGATAGATATACAGTTCCAGCACCATTGTACCGTTAGCCGGGCCGCCTTTGCCGGGAACGATATACACGTAGGCAAAGACGGCGGCTGTCATCGTAATGAGACCGATGACGATGTAAAACTCGATGATGCCTCGAAGCTCTGGTAAGAGAATGTTGCGTGTGCGCTGCCACCAGTTCGCGCCGTCGAGCTGTGCCGCTTCGAGCAGCTCTTCATTCACGGATAGCAGGCGCGATAGAAACAGAATGATACCGAACGAAGACTCGCGCCAGATCACCATTGTCATCACGGTCAAGATGGCGATGTTCTTGTCGCCAATCCAGTCGAGTGCCCAACTTTCCAGCCCGATAGCGCGCAGTGTTTCGTTGATGGGGCCATTGAACTGGAACATATTCTTAAGCACGACACCGACAATCGGAATGGCTATGACATACGGTAAAAACACGATAGTTCGGTATAGTTTCCAGCCGCGCAGCCGTTCGTACAGCAGGATGGCGACAAACAATGAGATTATTACGAGCGGGAACACCGCTAACAACAGCACAATGTTATGGCGGATCGACTCGGCAAAGACCGGATCGTTGAGCAGAAAATCAAAGTTCTCGCTGCCGATGTAGGGGCCGTCAAAACCGCGAATGCGCTTGAAGGCGAAGTCGAAAATCTTGACGAGTGGAAAGCCGTAGATCAGTAAAAGCAGCGCGATCAGCGGCAGCACGAACAGGTATGGAGTTGCGAACTTTGTACGAATCATAACAGCGTTTGTTAGCTCTATCGATGAACGTTACTGAGATTTATTTCATTAAGCCAAGTGACTCGAAGATGAACAAGTTGGCCGTTAGCCCGCCATCAATGGTGATGTTTTCGCCGTTGACGTAAGGCGCTTCGTCGGACGCGAGAAAGGCCATCAATGCCGCGCACTCTTCAACGGTTCCGAGCCGACGCATCGGAACACGGTCAAAACGATTTTGCAGGTAGTCGAGTTCTTCGGCGGAAACGGCGCTGCTGGTCATTTCGGTCATTGTGAAGCCGGGGGCGACACTGTTGACGCGAATTTTATGTGGCGCAAGCTCGAACGCCATGCAGCGTGTGAGGTTCACCAGTCCAGCCTTCGACGTGCAGTAGGCGGAATAGGGGCCGTCGGCGGCGGTTGCGTCAATCGACGTGATGTTGACGATGCTGCCGCCGTGTCCTTTAGCGATGAGCGCTTTGGCAAAACGCTGCGCCGTGAAATATGCACCGCGCAGATTGGTATCTAATACGTGGTCGTAGTAATCAGGTGTGACTTCGAGAAATGCGCCATCGCCCGCCACGCCAGCGTTGTTAATCAGCACATGGATGTCGCCACTGCGTTCGAGTACGGCATCGATCATCGCCTGAATATCGTCGACATTGCGAACGTCACAGGTTTTGGCCCATGCTTTGCCGCCCGCGCTGGTGATTTCGGCAACGACTTTATCAAGCGGCTCTTGTCGGCGGCCCGTGACAATGACTTCTGCATCTTCGTTGGCGAAGCGAACCGCCGCGCCGCGCCCGATACCTGTGCCGCCACCTGTGACGATGACAACTTTATCCTCAAAACGGTTTGCCATAAAGTGCGTCCCTCAATAAAGCGCAAGAGATAATGTTGAGGGTAGGGGCGACGCAGCCAAACTTCGTTTGTGCGTCGCCCCTACGGAATGTGTCTACTCGGCTTCTGCGAAACCCTGTGCGAAAAGCTGATAGTTTTCGAGCAAGTCAGGGTTCAGTGCGCGCCACTGTTCAACCACGCCCGCGTTTTGTTCGCCTGCTTGTTCGCCAGTCATGTTGCCTGCAACGATTTCTTGAGCAGCCACGAACATCGCGTCCGTCCAGAACTGCGTCGGCATCAAGTCAGGGATATAGACCGCTGTCGGACCGCCGACCCATTTGTCATACATCTCACGGAGAACCGGATCATCCACCGGGCTGGAGTCCCAAGTGGTATTGGCTGGGAAGAAGCTGGACAGCTCCCACAGCGCATTCAGGCTTTCGGGCGTTTGTGTGTACGCGAGGAAATTGGCGGCCATTTCCTTGCGCTCCGGCGCGATTGCTGAGGGAATGCCCCAACCCTGTGTATCCGTAACTGGTTGGCCGGCCAGTGCGCCCTCACCGAACACGGGCATGACCATCAAGCCGATCCGATCACCAAGTTCGGCAATGTGCGAAGGCACAACTGGCCCGACAGTCTGTGTGACGGCGGTTTCGCCGGTGACAACCTTGCCAATAGCCGTGAACAAGTCAATCGACAGCATGTCGTCGTTCATAAAGCCCGCCACGACCATCTCTTCCAGTTTTGACCAGAATTCGTAGTATTGCGGGTCGCGGAAGTCACGATCACCGATGAACAACTCGATGGCTTCGCCACCATTGTTGAGGCTTTGAACCAATGAGTTGCCAAGATACCATTCGCCCCAGAAACCATCGCTCAGGCCGCCGCCGAAGGGCGTGAAGCCTGCCGTTTTGAGGGCATCTGCTGCGCCCATCCACTCATCCCATGTGAGGGGTGGGTTATCGGCATCCAGACCTGCTTGATCGAACACGTCTTTGTTGTACTCCCAAATCAAAGGAACGGGATACCAACCGACGCGGTAGTAGTGGCCGTCGTAGTAGCTCATGCGCGTGGGATTGGATGCTTCGACGACCTCAAGCGGAATGTAGTTGTCAACGGGGTCAAGGTAGCCCTGCCACACGTTTTCCATGTGATAAAGACCATTGAACAGGAATTGAATGTCCGGTGGTTCGCCTGCCGCCGCTGCTGTCGAGAACTGCGAGATGATGCAGCAAACATCTTGTACTAATGTGTCGATGTTGATGCCACCATTTTCGGCTTCAAAGCGGGCAACGGTATCGTCAATCCAAGGGGTGAAGGTAGGGATATCGTCTGCCCACCACCACAACGCCAACGATGTATCTTGCAGGCGCTTGGATGGCGCTGCAAGAGCTGGTAGCGCACCTGCTAGACTCATGCCTGCACCAAGTCCAACCGCGCTGGTTTTCAGGAAGGAGCGGCGTGAAATCTGGGAACTTGAAATTCTCTTTTTCATGTGCCTGTGCTTTCTCTCAATTAACGAACCGAATGTACGTACAAAATGCTGCGTGTAATGGTTGCCATTATAACGCAGTGCCGGAGAATATATAAACAGTCTATTATATATTCTGCTGAAACGCCAAAAAGGAATACTACACCCGTCAAGTGTAGCCTAAAATGTGCTCATTACGCCGCCATCGACGACCAGTAATTGTCCGGTCATGTAGCGGCAGTAGTCCGAGCCTAGAAAGACCACTGTACCGGAAACATCTTCGGGCAGTCCTGTGCGAGCCATCGGCACTTTGTGGCGGTTGACGTACCATTCGATGAAGTCTGGCGTTGTCGTTTCATCGACGCCGTTAACAAAGGACATCGGGGTACGCATGAAGCCGGGGGCAACGGCGTTCACCAGAATGTTGTAGCGGCCAAGTTCTACCGCCATTGACTTGGTATAGGCGAGGATGCCGCCTTTGGCTGCGTTATATGCACCTGCCTCGCCGCTGGCCGCGAAGCCTTGAATCGAGGCGATGCTGATGATGCGTCCGTTCATCTGCTTGACCATGTGCGGCGCGACCAGCTTCGAACCCATGTACACGGCTTCAAGATTAACTGCGATTTGCTTACGCCAGTTTTCCAGCGTGTCGGTCAAGATCGTGCCGTAAAAGGCGATAGCCGCGTTATTGACCAGAATGTCGATGCGCCCCTGCCAGTCGATCACGTCTTGCACACAGCGCGCATAAGCCTCGTAGTCGGTGATGTCGAATGCATAGCTGTGAACTATGCCACCAGCGCTTTCGATCTCCTGTTTGACCTCAGCTAGGGTATCGGGGTTGATGTCTAAAATGGCGACAATCGCGCCTTCACGGGCGTATTCGCGGGCGATTGCTGCACCTAAGCCCTGTCCGCCGCCTGTGATAATCGCCACACGGTCTTGAAGAATACCCAAAATATCTTGCTCCTCTCCAAATGCTCTTTTTGCAAAGACTATCTACTGCGATTATAAATTATAAACAAAATCGGATTATATAACCGCAAGGTTCATTGGAGTTTCTATGGGGGAATTAAACGGACGCATCGCTATCGTGACAGGGGGCGGGCGCGGAATAGGATTCGGCATCGCACAGCAGCTTGCTGGAGCGGGCGCGGAGATCGTCATCGCGGAGTTCAATCCGGCTTTAGGAAAAGAAGCAGTTGAAGCCTTAACGTCTGCTGGGCATAGGGCCAGTTTTCACGAGGTTGACGTTCGCAATGCGGAAAGCGTCGAGGCAATGGCGCAGGCCGTTGCGGCACAATATGGG
>Ga0163150_10008140_pt1 | contig 12016 bp, 13 predicted proteins | sample OliLakLV19P2IB_FD_148628 | JGI IMG/M metagenome (GOLD analysis project Ga0163150, IMG submission 148628) | Freshwater microbial mat bacterial communities from Lake Vanda, McMurdo Dry Valleys, Antarctica - Oligotrophic Lake LV.19.P2.IB | ecosystem: Environmental > Aquatic > Freshwater > Lake >...
CACTTGGCTTTCGGCAAACTTTGGTAGCAGACGGTTTCTTGACATACCTTTTGACAATTCGTTATCGCCCGGGCAATACTGGCTTGTATTTGGCCACAGCACTTCAACCGCTACAAATTCAACTGGGATGAGCTTCGCGACCGATCATCGTGCGACTTATAGATTGCATTACGCCAAGTCGCAGTTCTCCACGAATTTTGGCATTGCTGGAAGCTCTAATCTTACATCGGGAGCAGGGCTCTTGGGCGCCGGATCATTTTCCACTGCAGGCGGCGGCACGACAAGCGCGTTTCCTTTGTCGGCTATTTCATCTTCCGCCTCTATGATCAAGTGTTTTTTTCAGCTTGTAAGGCTGGGCTGACAATGACCCAGCCCGCGCAAATCGTTTCATATGATTTTGGCCGCCATAACCACAACCTCGACGCCAGCCGCACGCGCATTATTGAAGGCGCGAGCTGGAAGAAACAGCGCATCGTTGTGATGATACCAAGCGCCACGATGATCAGCGCCAAGGTGGCGTTGTCGCACTGGAACTTGATCTTTCCTCCGAACAACGCGGTCTATCGGATGCTGTGTCTTGGCCTAGAAGTTGGCGATGCTTATACGCAGGCAATCCAAGGGGTGTTGAGCCATCCGGACTTGAGCCAGTGGGAATACATTTTAACCGTCGAGCACGATAACGTTCCTCCGCAAGACGGTGTCTTGAAGCTCTGCGAACAGATGGACAAGCACCCCGAGTTGTCATGCATCGGCGGACTGTATTGGACAAAAGGGGAGGGCGGCGTTCCCCAGATATGGGGCGATCCGAAAGACCCGGTGTTGAATTTCAGGCCACAGCCTCCGGTTCCGGGTGGGCTTGTCGAGTGCTGCGGAACCGGCATGGGCTTCAATCTGTGGCGGACTTCGATGTTCAAAGATGACCGGCTTCGCAAGCCGTGGTTCGAAACCATGGCCAGTTCAGCCGGTGTCGGGACGCAGGATTTGCACTTCTGGTCAGATGCGCGGAAATATGGCTATCGTTGTGCAATCGATTGTTCAGTCCTAGTTGGTCATTATGACGTTTCTGCCGATCAAATGTGGTGAATTGTAATGACAAACACAGCTGAAAAGATTGAACCCACACCGCTTTTTAAATTGGACGTTGGCTGTGGAAAGAACAAGCGCGGCCCGGAATGGCATGGCGTCGACCAATACAAAATGGATGGCGTCGATACTGTTATGCGCATCGGCAAGGCGCGCTGGCCATTTGAGACAAGCAGCGTTGACGAAGCGCATTCCAGCCACTTCCTCGAGCACTTGACGAACATGGGCGGCAAATGGGAGCGCGTTCATTTCTTCAATGAACTGTATCGCGTCCTGAAGCCGGGAGCTAAGGCGCAGGTCACATTCCCGCACTGGGCTTCAACTCGCTACTACGGCGATCCTACGCACTGTGAGCCGTTTAGTGAGATGGGCTTCTATTACCTTTCAAAGGACTGGCGCGATCAGCAAGCGCCTCATACGGACAAGACGATCAATCCGCACGGTTACGATTGCGACTTCGAGGCGACGTGGGGCTATTCGCTGCACCCGACGCTCACAACTCGCAACTCGGAGTTTCAGCAGTTTGCGGCGGCGTGGTACAAAGAGGCAGTGCAGGACATCAGCGCCACGCTAACGGCAAAGAAGAAATAAAAGCCAAGGAAGGCGGCGTGAGAACATGACCGCGTTCCAGAATGACGCATTCCAGAATGACGCTTTCCAGGTCACTGGCAATGCGGCGGTTGATCCCGTTGACAATCCGCCAGTCCGCTATTCCGCCGCAACGCTTGCACTCATTGGCGCAATATGGGCAACGCCACTTGCGCCCCAGCCGGTGCAAAGCCATACGTCAATTGTTCCCAGCCTTCCAGCCGTTGTGGTGGATGATCAACCGGCGAGATCGCAGGCGGCATTAAACACAGTACTGTCAAGCTGGCAGGCGAAAGCACATCAGCAGCAGCCTCGACGGTTGCTTTTGGTGTCTGTTGACGATCCGCCGTTCGGGTTTCGCCCGCAGACGCGGGTGGTGCCGGTCACATGGACCGGGCAGAATAGAACCATAATAGCTGCAATCGTCCCAGCGGAAGTTGCCGATCAGCCGTTCGTTCGGGCTGTTCATTGGCTTAATCAGTCGCCTTCGTGGCGGCATCAATCTGCGGCCAAGCTGCCGCCAGACCTTCTTGCGGTGCCCGTTGATCAGCCGCCGGTCACATCTACTACAAATCTGCTTGCCGTTGTTGCGCAGTGGCCCGCACCGAAGGCGCTGCCGGTGCAAGCCATCAAGCTGCCGCCGCAGATCACGGCGGTGCCCGTTGATCAGCCGCCGGTCACACGGCGCAGTCAGCCGTCATGGCCCGCGATTACGTGGCAAGCACCCGCAAGCGTCAAGGTCGCCGCTCTTATCGAGCCTGCGCCCGTTGATCAGCCGTCGGTCACACGGCGCAGTCAGCCGTCATGGCCCGCGATTACGTGGCAAGCACAGACATCGGCAAGAATTGCGCCGCTTGCCGAATCCGTAGTCACACCGCCTGTTGTCGAGGAAGATCGAGGCAGAGGCGGATGGGACCCCTACGCTTACAAGCGCCGCAGCACAGAGCAAAGCGTCAAGGATTTTTACGAGCAAGTCCTCGACAAGTTCATTGAGGCGCCAACCGCAAAGGCCGAGGCCGCAATCGCAGGCTTTACCCAAGCGGCCCAAAAATACGAGACGGCGGTCATATCCGATGCGCCGGTCAATCTAACCGACACGCTCTTTGATCAGTATCAGCGCCAGTTCAACCGGGTGGTGAAGTTCATCGCTCCGGCAAAGCGGCAAGAGTTCGCCGCCATCGTCGATACCGAAGAAGAGGAATTAGAGTTTCTGTTGATGGTCCTAGACCTCGACTGAATAGAGCCGCCATCTTAAGGGCGAACATGAGCCGCCGTCATCATTCGGGCGATAGCCGCCGCCGGGCTTATCGGGCGTTAGGGACATGAAATGCCTCCTGATAATCTGGACTTTCTGGAAAAAGAAAGCACGCCTGCACCTGAAGTAAATTCCGGGCCACAACCAGCCCCGGACACTTCACCGCTCCCGCCGGTTCACGTTGAGCCAGCAGCAGTGGAACCCACAAAGAAGCCGCCTTGGACTGCGGCAATGGCCTTGGACGAACGCGAAAAGCGACAGAAGCTTGAAGCCAAGTACGAAGCCCTTGAACGCAAGTACGCTGAAGCAACGAACAAGCCCGCCGCGAAGATCGACATGTTCGCCGATCCTGAAGCATGGGAACGGTCGTTTGATCAGAAACTCGAAGCGACAAAGTGGGAAACCAAGACCGCCATCAGCCTTGAAATGGCTACAGAAAAGTATGGCGCGCAGGTCTTGCAGGACGCCCAAGAGGCCGTGACGGCCGAAATGGAAAAGAACCCTGCATTCTTCCAGACGATCCAGGGACAGCGTCATCCCTATGATTTCGTGGTGAAGTGGCACAAGCGCCAACAGGCCATGAGTAAGTTAGGAGACGATGACCCCGAAACCTGGTTTGAAAAGCAAGCCAAGGAACGCGGTTACATCTTAACCTCTCAGCCTCAAGGCGCGGGTGACGGTTCATCGTCCCCGCAACAATCGACGCCTCTACCAAGGGCAAGTCTTGCAAGCGCACCAAGCGCGAGTGGGAACATCCCCAAAACACCCATCGGGAATGGGGTAGCATTTGACGAGGCGTTCAAAAGATGAGTGAACGAAAATGGCTGAAGTCGCCTTAGCCTCCGCCAGCGAAAAGCAGGTATGGGTCACAAAATACTTTCAGGAATACATTCGTGAAAGTGGATTCAAGCCGTACATGGGCAAAAGCTCCATGTCGGTCATCAATACGCGCTACGAACTTCAAGAAGAAGGTGGCAAGACGATCAACATTCCGTTGATCACACGGCTATCAGCTTCCGGCATGCGTGGCGCTGGAATACTCGACGGCAACGAGGAGCAACTCGGAAACTTCAACTGCCCGGTCTCGGTTGACTGGGTTAGAAACGGTGTGCGCGTCCCGAAATCCACGTCCTATAAGACGGAAGTGGACCTATGGGCCGCAGGCCGTGACATGCTCCGCAACTGGGCATCGGACACGCTGCGAACCGACTTGATCAAGTTCATGGCCGGTCCCGTTGCTGCCGGTGTCTCGATCCCCGCTGTTGGCATCTTTGACAGCTTGGGCAACACGATCACAACTGCCGCAACGGCTGCGAACTACAACACGTGGTCCGCCGCCAATGCTGACCGCATACTCTATGGCAACGCCACGGCGAACTACTCGGCAACGCACGCCACAGGGCTTGCGAACGTCGACAGTACGAACGACAAGCTCACGACTGCAACGGCATCACTTGCCAAACGTATGGCAAAGGCCGCTGACCCGCACATCAGACCATTCAAGCTCGAAGATGGGCGCGAATACTACGTGATGTTCTGCGGCGCACGCGCATTCCGTGACCTGAAGCTCGATACAACCATGATCAACGCCAACCGCGATGCGCGAGCACGTGAAGGCAAGGCCATGGGTGAAAATCCGCTATTCCAGGATGGCGACTTGCTCTACGACGGCATCATCTTCCGGGAAATACCGGAGATTAGCACGTTGATCACAACGTCCTCAATCTTCGCTACGGCGGGCAATGGATCAATCTCTGTTGAGCCAAACTACCTATGCGGACAGCAGGCAATGGCTATCGCATGGGGCCAAGAGCCAACCCCACGCACCGACATGGTGAAGGATTACACCTTCCGCCCCGGCGTTGCGACTGAGGAACTCAGAGGCATCGTGAAGGTCAACTTCGCGACGGGTGCTGCAGCGGCAACGAAACAGCATGGAATGGTCACCGTCTATTGTTCTGGCGTCGGAGATTGAGTGCAGGCCGGGTGCAGAGTGGCGTTTGTCATTTTGTACCCGGCGGCTTTCTTTCTGCGGCATATTTTGAAGGAATGAAAATCAATGGCTACGTTCGACTCTACTCTGATTAGTCAAAACAATCAGCGAGTTATGCCCCACGCGGGCATCTCGACAATTTCTTATTTCATGTCGCTGACGTCAACTGCGGCTTTTGCCAACGGTGACGTTCTAAACTTCGGCATGGTGCCGAAGGGCTTCCGCCTGCTTTACGCATGCCTCGAAAGCACCGATATTGATACGAACGGCACACCTACTGTCACGATCAACATCGGCGACAGCGGGTCTGCTACACGCATCTTTTCCGGCTCCACTATCGGGCAGGCGGGCGGCATTACCAACACGCAGGCCACGACCGGGAACGGATTCCTGTTCACTAGCGACACATTGATCGTCGGTGCGTTTGGTGCGGGCCCGGCCACTGGCGCAATCGGCACTATCGACCTTACCTTGATTGGCCGGTTCGAAGGCGTGGCGTCTTAACAACCCAACTGGGTGCGGGGGTTTCCTCCGCACCCTTAACCAATGGAGTTTCCATGCCAGCATTTGTTTATACAGGCGGCGCTCGTGACGATACGACACGCATGGACCTTGGCGGCATCTGGTTTGAAGAGAACCGTCCAAAGAACGTGACGCACCCTGACAAGATCATCGAGTCGAAGATCATTGCGGCGTTACGAAAGAACCGATTCTTTGCAGAAGTTGACGACGCTAATTTTGTCGAAGTGCCACTGCCGCCGTTGCCAAAGCTGAAAGCAAAACCGGCAGCGACGGCGCATGCGTCTGCCACGTTCGGCGACACGGTATCGACGTTTAACGATCCGGGTGAAATGACGTGACGATGGAGGTGTGCCATCACAATAACTAACGTTACCCTATACGGCCTTGTTGCCGAGGAGCTTGGCCTGTTGAGCGGGGCAGAGACCCTCGGCACGACCGATAGCGACAAGATAGCCGCGCGAGCTGCAGGTGTGCGTGCGTGGCTATCGGAGGAAGGGCTTGTCTATTACCCAGACGACGCTATTCCAGACGCGGTGAAGCTTCCACTTGCCAAGATCGTCGCAGGCGAGTGCGCGACGCTATTCGGGCGCGACGATTACAAGAATGGCGGCGTGGGCTACCAGGAATTGCGGCAACATTGTTCCAAGCGTTCCGCGAGACAGCCGGTCTCATCGGAGTTCTTCTAAATGGCCCTGACGCTCGAAGCCTGTCTCGTTGAGTTGATCCTGCCGTCATGAGACGCATACAAATCCCGCTCGCCAAGAAGTTCGGCAACGCAAGATCGGCAACGCTGCAAAGCCTGACGAACCTATACGGCGAGCCAATCGAGAGCGAAGGCCGCACGAATTGGACGCTCTACGGCACACCCGCTCGCGTGCTATTCTCGACCATAGGCGGCGGCGCGGTTCGGGGCCAAATCGAAGCTCTAGACATTTGCTATGCCGTAGTCGGTACGCGGATCTATAGCGTCAGCACTGACGGCACAGCCTCTGACCTTGGCGGGATCGAAGGTGCCGATCCAGTTGATATGAGCTTCAACGGAACGAACGTCTGCGTTGTCGCAGAACTCAAAAGTTATACCTACACGCCATCGACGCTAACGCTTGCGGAGGTCGTTGACCCGGACTTCGAGCAGGCAACAAGCACGGCAAGCCTTTCGAACTATACGTTCACCACAGTACGGAACTCAGGCCGATTCCGTTGGTCGGCACTCGCAGATGCCACGTCATGGGACGCGCTCGACTTTGCCACGGCAGAGGCCGAAAGCGATAGCCTTGTTGCTATCCGCAAAAGCGGCAACGAGCTGGTGCTACTCGGCAAGGAAACAACAGAATGGTGGTACATAACAGGCGACACGGACAACCTGCTACAACGCACAAGCACGGCGGCGGCAACGATTGGCTGCGTTTCACGTGATGCGGCGGTATTGGTTGACAATGCCCTTACGTGGGTGGGGCGCGATGGTAAGGCGGGCGGCATTTCCGTGTACCGCGCCGAGGGGTACAGCCCCAAGAAAATCAGTGACAGCGACGTAGACATATTGCTTGAGGCTGTGTCTGACCTTGGCGATTTGAACGCCTTCGCTTATCAGCAGCAAGGGCACCTGTTCTATGTGTTGAACAATCCCGGCGAATGGTCGGTCACGTGGGATATCATGACGGGCCAATGGTCATGGAGGAAGTCTGGCTCATGGTCCATGGGCGCGTTGCCGCTTGGCGGATGGGACGCATCAACTTTTGCGATCAACAATAACAAGCAAATCGTCGGTGCGAGTGACGGCAATCTCTACCATTTGCAGGCTAACGTACTCAGCGAAAGCGGCGTTGGCATTATTCGCGAAGTCACCTGTCCGCAGATACACAACGGCGGCAGACGGCAGTTCATGCATAAATTGCAGCTCGACATCAAGACCGGCGTGGGGCTTTCATCGGGGCAGGGCTCGGCTCCGGTTGCGTTCGTGAGCCATTCCGATGACGGCGGCGCGACTTGGAGCGATCCGCGATCAGCCAACATTGGCGCGACTGGGCAATACAAATGGCGCGCGACATGGAATGTGCTTGGCTCATATCGTGAAAGGATATTCAAGTTTCGCGTGACCGATCCGGTTGAAGTTGTCATTCTTGGCGCTTGGGCTGACGTAACAGACGGTGCATTTTAATGACCGCGCCAAAGAGACAGCAGAATATTCCCGCTGAAGTCCATCAGGACAAGCGGCACGTACTTGCATTCTTCCAGGGGATACTGGGTTACGAGCAAAGCCTGATCCAAGTCGGAATGAGCGTGAAGCAGGGGTCTAGTGTGGTTCCGGCAGGCTTTTTGCGGAAGAGCGGGCAGGTTGTGTTGAAGGCCGATTACCCGATGATTTGGGAGTATGCACAGAACGATCCCGCCTATACCACGACCGCAACGACTGTGACGATTCCGGCTGATGCTACGTTTATCGTGCGTGTGACATGAGGAACTTCTATCGCCTGACAGACAGCGTTGACGTTGTGTCAATCGTCAATGTCTTGCATACGCGGCCTGAGTTGTGGAATCGAAACGCATTGCGCCGCAATACGGCAGAGTTAAGCGAGTGTGATGACATCTGGTTGCGGTTCCCGACCGAAGAGGATTGTGTGCGGAAGGGGTTAGGCGAGTTTGAGAATGTTAACTACCCGGCGTTTGCGGAGTTGCCGCAAGCACGATCCATCATCTTCGGCCTCATGCGCCAAGTTGAGGGCGAGCGTCTTGGGCCGGTCATGATAACGAGGCTTGCCCCAGGCAAGCGCATACTCCCACATGATGATGGAGAGGTGCACACATCTTATTACAAGCGATACCATATCGCATTGCACAGCCTTCCCGGCGTCTTGTTCCGTGCTGGCGATGAGCATGTTAACATGCGGACGGGCGAAATATGGTGGTTTGACAACGCCAAAAATCATGAGGTTGCGAACAACAGCGCAGACGACAGGCTCACACTCATAGTGGACATTCGCACGTGTACATGATCCGTGACGCGCGCGAAGGCGACATTCAAAACATCATCGATGGGATAAAGGATTTTGTGTCTTGGTCATCGTACAAAACGGACAGTGTCGACGCGGCCTACGTTGGGAAAACACTAGCCAACTTGATAGCACATGATGATGGCATTGTTGCTGTTATGGAAGACGACAAGGCCGCGTTTGCTGGTTGCTTTGTTGGCTTGGCGCATCAGCACCTCTTCTCTGGCGCTCGAATGCTTGGTGAGTTGTTTATCTACACAACAAAATCATCGCGCGGTCATGGCGGCAAGTTGCGCCGGTTCGCGGAGGAGTGGGCGCGTGAAAGCGACTGCAAGACATTCAACATTGCCTACCCGGTGAGCGAAAGCCATCTGGAGAAGGTCTATCGCCGTTGGGGGTTTACCCAAAGCGAAACACACTGGCGCAAGGAGCTAAACTAATGCCTGTAGGAACAACTGCGGCAATTATTGGAGCCGCCGTTATAGGTGCTGGCGCGTCGATCTATTCCAGTAATAAAGCGGCGGATGCCCAGAAGGAGGCCGCGCAGCAGTCGGGCCAAGTCCAAAAAGAGCAATACGAGCAGACACGCGCCGATTTATCGCCTTATCGAGACTTCGGCAACAAGAGTTCAAATTTCCTGAACGACGCCTACGGCTTCAACGGCCAGCAAGGTTACGACCGCACTACGCAGAACTTCCGCGCCGATCCAGGCTACGCATATGCGGTCAGCGAAGGACTGAAGGGCGTCGAGGGCAGCGCGGCAGCTAGGGGCGGCCTGTACTCCGGCGCGACCTTGAAGGCGCTACAGACACGCGGGCAGGGCATGGCGGACCAAGGCTACAACAACTGGCTTGGGCGGTATCAGTCGGGACAGGTCACCGGGCAGCAGGCTGCGGCTCAGACCGGCAGCTTCGGGCAGACCGCAGCACAAGGGCAGGCGCAGGCTTATACCAACGCGGGCAACGCTAGGGCGGCGGGCTACATCAACACAGGCAACTCCATCCAGGGCGGGCTAGGACAGGCCGCGAGCCTGTACGGTGCGTACCGGGGCGGCGCATTTAATAATTAAAGTCGTGATGCCGCGCGTGATGCGCAAGACATTTTAAACGGGACTCATTAACATGCCGGAAATTCAACAAGCTGATATCGTCGGCAACTATCTTTCCAGCTACTACGGCGCTCAGAAAAAGCAGCAGGACGCGCAACAGTTCCAGATGGAGCAACAGCGGGCGCAAAAGCAGGATGAGCGCCAAGATCAGCAATTCGGGCAGCAAATGGACCTTGGCAAGCTGCAGCTCGCCAAGCAACGCGGCGAGGCTGTTGCCAACATCATCGGCGGCGTTAGAGACGGCGACGCACAGGGCTTCGAGTCGGCAAAGCAGCGGGCCATACAAGAGCTGGGCTTGCCCGCTGAACAGGTATCGCGCCTGACAATTCAGGACTTGCCACGCCTCCGCGCTGAAAGCGGTCAGACCATGCAAGAGCTCGACCTGCAACTGAGGCGCGTGCAGATAGAGTCACAGAAGGCGAACACCAGGCAATCTGATGCGAGCGCGGCGGCAAGCTATGCGAATGCAGCCGACAGGAACAGTGGTGGCAGTGGTGGCAGTGGTGGCGGAGCGTTGACGCGCGCCGTTGAGGAAAGGTTGCAAATAGCATTGAAAAGTGGCCTTAACCCGAAATCGCCGGAGGGCAGGAAGTACATATTGACTAACCAACTGTCGACAACGACACCGGAAAAGGGTCAAATTGACGAAACCGACAACCTGGTTGTGCAAACCCAGAACGGATTGAGCCTTCTCAAACAGGCCATGAAGCTCAACCCACACGCGTATGGCGGGTTCGGCAGTGAAACGTTTGCTGATGTCACCGCGCAAATCGGTGACAAAAAAGCGATCAACACACGCGATTTAGTCAACATATTGCATTCTCAAATATTGCCTCAGCTTAAGGCCATTTTCGGCGGCCAGGTCACAAACGCCGAACGGGAAATGTTGGCTGAACTGCAGGGGTCGGCGAGCAAGACAGTGGAAGAGCGGCGGCGGATCCTTGAGCGGTCAATCGCGGCGGCAGAAGCAAGATTGCTTTTATACAAGACCAAACGCGAAAGGTTGCGCACAGGGGATTACTTTTCTCCGGACGTGGCGCAGCCGCAACAAGGCGCGCCGACTGCCCCGCCTGCCGCGCCTGCCGCGCCTTCCGCGCCGGTTACAGGACAGCCTCGACCACCGCCTCAACTACCGCCCGGCTTTGTATTGGTGGAGGAGCCATAGGGGATGCCAACAGCATTTAACGGTGAGACAGGCAAACTTCTTGTTCTCGACAAGAAGGGCCAATGGGCTGCGCCAAAGAGGGCAAAAAATCAAGAGTCGGGAGAGGAGATTTATCACGACGGCGAGGACTGGAAGCCCGTCCCCATGACCGATCTTCAGACTAGGAGAGGCGCTGCTGCGAATATCATACAGGGCCTCACGATTGGTGCGGGCGATGAAATCACGGCGGGGGTGGGATCGTTATTCGGCGAGGATTACGAAAAAAACCTCGCTATGTTTCGGGCGGACGAAGAGCGCTATCGGCAACAGGCCCCTGTCTATGCTGCCGGGCTTAATATAGCCGGAGCTATTCCAACCGCCATTGCTACAGGTGGCGGTGCCCTCACGCTTGGGGCCAAGGCCCTGCCAGCTGTTGGCAGAATTGCCAAGGCGGCGGTGGTAGGGTCGGGGACTGGGGCAATTGCCGGGTTTGCTTCCGGCGAAGACGGCTTTTACAACCGCGCAATGTCTGGCACAATAGGTGCCGTTATTGGTGGTACGCTTGGTGGTGGGCTTGGTGCGCTTGGTGAAGTGATTACCTACGTCAGCCCTGCCGTATATAGGTTGGCGCAATATTTCAGGTCCAATCAAAAGCTTGTTGACGAGTCTGGAGGCATCACTCCGCAAGGCGCCAAGTTCATCGCTGATTATGCCAAGAAGACAGGGTCTAACCCGGCAGAAATGTCCGCTGAACTGCAAAGCGCGTTGGCAAATCAGGCTCAGGCGGCGGGGACCACTAGAAGCGTAAACCCGGCGCAGGCGATGGCGATCGCAGAGGCCAAGACGCTCCCGGTCCCAGGGCACCTGACAGCGGGACAGCTTACGCTGGACCCTTACAAGCAGAAGTTCGAGTCGGGGGCGTTGCAGGGCCTCTATGGCCAGAAGGCTCAGGAACGCATGGCGAAAGCCTCCGATCTGCAGCATCAAACACTTGTCGGCAATCTTGCTCACTTCAGGGACAGGCTTGCCGGTGCACCATCGCAGTCCGAGCCCGGTAACCGCGGGCAAGCCGTGCTAAGCGTTCTTTCGGAAAGGCGTAATGTCGCGCATCAACAAGTAGATGATCTATACACCGCCGCCCGTCAGGGCCGCGACGCAGCCATAGAACCGCATGCATATCGCAAATACGTGCAAACCATTATAAATGACGTGGCAGAAAAATTCCACCATAAAAGCGCGCCAAAAGTATCAAGCATTCTGGCAGATCTTGTGAAGGATGCGGAACCCGAAGGTGAGGCAAGCACGCTCATCTCACATGTGTTCAGTGTTCGTC
>Ga0163150_10008142_pt1 | contig 12015 bp, 8 predicted proteins | sample OliLakLV19P2IB_FD_148628 | JGI IMG/M metagenome (GOLD analysis project Ga0163150, IMG submission 148628) | Freshwater microbial mat bacterial communities from Lake Vanda, McMurdo Dry Valleys, Antarctica - Oligotrophic Lake LV.19.P2.IB | ecosystem: Environmental > Aquatic > Freshwater > Lake >...
AGCAGGTGGCACAGTCGGCCCATGGCATGTCGCACTGCCTCGGAAGGCTCTCTGGCGCGTGGTCGCATCCCGCCGGCGGCACCTGGACCTTTGCGGGCAACCAGGGCACGCGGGTTGCCGCAGCGAGCAAGTTCGGATCGAAGGCCCGTCAGATTACTGTGATGAACGTTTCATCGTGCGGCAACGAGACCCTGACCTACAAGTTCGTGCGGCTGGCGCTCGTCGACACGGACGATGCCGCCCAGGCCTATGACCGGACCGAGGCCAATACCCCCAGCCTTTCCATCTGGGCCAAGGACAGCTCGCTGCGCTACTCGAATTCCAACGCCGGATTGCGGATCCTTTCCATCTGGGCCAAGGACAGCTCGCTGCGCTACTCGAATTCCAACGCCGGATTGCGGATCGGGAATTTCACTTACGCGAAGCGGCGACAAGAACGTCAGCCCTGAAAATCCCGCTCGGAATAGCCGGCCTCGCGTTGGCTGCGGATTGCCAGCACGAACACCGTGTCTATCTCAGGCACGTAGCGATACAAGGCCACAAACCCGCGCGAACGACGGCCAATCACCAGTTCCCGCTTGCCGTTCGCGGCCGGGCGACCAATTGACGGGTTGTGCTCGAGAATATTCAGGGCGGCGATAATTTCGGTGATTCGCTGCCCGGGACTCTCCACCTCGCGACCCAACAGGTGATCGAGGATCCGGTCAAAATCCGCTGCAATCTCCGGCGCGAGCTCTACGCGTGACACCTTCAGCGCGCAAGCTTGCGCGCGACGGGACGCTTCACGACCTTGTCGGCCACGCGCGCTTCCAGGTATTCGCGCATTTCGGACCACGGAATGGTTTTTCCGGAGGCGACGATGCCGGCATAGCGGGCTTCCGCCACCGCGTCGAAATCGGCGATCCGTTCGGCTTGATCGGTTTTCTCGGCGATCGCTTCCAGAATGAAGCCATGCGCCGTCGTTCCGGCGCGTTTGGCCGCAGCGGCAATGCGTGCTTTCAGTTCATCCGGCAGTCGGATCGTGGTTGTGGACATGACAGCTTCCATGCGGTAGACGACGAACCACTGTAGCACCACTGTGCTACAGGACGCAATTTGCGATCCATGGCAGCAAGATTCTTCATCCCATTTTTTTATGAACTCTGGAGCAACTGATACCGGGGCCGCGCTACCTCTGGGAGTTCATGATTCCGTTGGGCCTTTCCAGCAATGCGCTGGCGCGCGCGCTCAACGTGACTCCGGCGCGCATCAACGAGATCGTGCGAGAGCGTCGCGGAATCAGCGCGGATACCGCATTGCGGCTCGCGCGATATTTCAACACTTCGCACCAGTTCTGGCTGAACCTGCAAGCCAACTATGACGTGCGATGCGCAGAGGACGCGGCGGGACGAGCCATTGCGCGTATCCAACCCAGGGCGGATGCCGACGCACTGGTCTGACTTCTTTTTGAAGCCAGAGCTTACTGCCTGGTGTTGCGACAGCAAACGAAAAGGGCCTACCGATCAGCGGTAAGCCCCGAGCATCGTGGTTGTGGACATGACGTCTTCCATGCGTTTGGACGACAAACCGCTGTAGCACCCCTTCACTGCCACCGCCCATCGCCAGCATCCAACCCGGCGAGCAGATTCATGAGGGCTTGCGGGTCCACCGGCTTGACCATGTGGTGGTCGAACCCGGCAACGCGCGAGCGGCGGCGGTCTTCGTCCTGTCCCCACCCGGTAATGGCGATCAGGACGACACCCTTGCCCCCCGGCTGCTCACGGATGCGGCGGCATGCCTCGTACCCGTTCAGCTTCGGCAGGCCGATGTCGAGCACGATCACGTCGGGCCGGAACTCCCCGGCCGCATCCACGCCCTCTTGCCCGTCGTAGGCCGTGCGGGTGTCGTTGCCCATTAATTTCAACATCGCCGCCAGGCTGTCCGCGCCATCACGGTTGTCGTCCACCACCAGGATGCGGTGCGAGGACCTGACGCCGTGTTCCGCCGCACCGCCCGACTCTTGCGGTTTCGATGCCTCGACCACGATCGGCAAACGCACGACGAACTCGCTGCCCTTGCCCGGCCCTTCGCTCCCGGCCTCGACCCTGCCGCCGTGCATCTCCACCAGACGTTTCACCAGCGTCAGCCCGATCCCCAACCCGCCCTGCGACATCTCCAACGACCGATCACCCTGCGTGAACATCTCGAAGATGCGGGGCAACTGGTCGGCGGCGATGCCGATGCCGGTGTCCTTCACCGTCACCACCACGTCGCTCCCTTGGCGCTCGACGTTCAGTTGGATGTAACCACCCGGGTCGCTGTATTTGGCGGCATTGTTCAACAGGTTCTGGAACACTTGCGCCAGCCGGGTCATGTCGGCATCCACGACGAGCGGTTGCTGCGGGAACGTGACGGTGAGTTCGTGACCCATCCGCTCGATCAGCGGGCGGCTGGCTTCCACGGCGCTGCCCACGACCGCCGTGAACGGGACGTGCTCCTTGCGAAGTTCGATGTTGCCCCGGCTGATGCGGCTCACGTCCATCAAGTCATCGATCAGCCGCACCATTTGCGTGAGTTGGCGTTCCATCATGGAGCGGGCCTGCTCGAGGGCCGCCGACTGCACACCCGTCATCTTCATCAGTTGCAAGCCGTTGCGGATGGGGGCCAGCGGGTTGCGCAGTTCGTGGGCCAATGTCGCCAGGAACTCGTCCTTGCGGCGGTCCGCGTCGGACAACGCGACGACAGCCTGTCGCAACCGAATCTCCGCTGTTTTCCGCGCGGTCACATCGCTCGCGATGCCGAACCAATCGGTGATCTCGCCCTGCGCATCCAGAATCGGGACCGCGCGCGAGAACGTCCAGCCCCAGGTGCCGTCCACGCGCCGGACCCGGTGTTCGAGCTCGAAGATGCTCTTGGTCCGGATGGATTCGTGGACGCGCGCCATGATCTTCGACAGATCCTCCGGGTGGTTGTAATCCCGAAGCCAGGTGCGGCTTCCCGCTTCTGCGCTGGCAAGGAAGCCCCGTCCATCCAGCGGGCGCATCTCGCTCCAATCCGGGCTCATGCTATAGACCACTTCCGAACTGGCCGTCGTCAGCGCGCGGAAGCGCCCTTCGCTTTCGCGCAGCTTTGCCTCGGCGGCGCGGCGCACCTCGATTTCCATCGCCGATGGAATGAGATGCGTGATGCGCCCTTCCGCATCGCGCAGCGGCGCGACCTGGAAATCGATCCACATCCGCGTGTCGCCCGCCATGCGCACGGGCACGTCGTAACGGATGACATCGCCGCCGGCGGCACGCTCGCACGCGTCCCGCAATTGCGCCTGGATCTCGGGGGAATAGCTCCACCAGTAGCAATCCCAGAACTTTTTCCCGAGCACCTCGCTGGCCGGGATACCGGCCGCCTCCAGCGGCGCGCGGTTCGCGTACGTCACGGTTCCGTCCGCCGTCGTCACGCCGACGAAGGCAGCAAGATTGTTGTCCAGCACACGCTCGGTGAATCGATGGCTTTCGCGGAGCACCTCCTCCGCCTGCCGGCGCGCGGTGATGTCCTCGACGACCCCGCCGAAACCCATAATCTCACCCGCGCCGTCGCGCACCGGATACCAGCTTTCACTCCAGAAACGCGTCACGCCAGGCGCGGCGGGCGTTTCACCGGAGAACTCGCGATCCAACACGGCTTCGCCCGTCGCCAGGATGCGCCCCGTCACGTCGCGAAGAGCCTCGACGAGTGTGGGCAAGATCTCCGATACTTGCCGGCCCACGTGCGCCTCGGGGGAAATGCCGTTCATCTCAGCGAGACGTTCATTGACGCGCACGTAGCGCAGATCCCGATCGAGGAAGCAAAAGCCGATGGGCGCGGTGCGCAGAAGGGTGTCGAGCAGGACGCTGACACGCTGAAGTTCCGCCGAACGGTGCTTGCGCCCCGTGATGTCGCGGGCGACGGCGACGTAGCCGGCCGGCACGCCGCTCGCGTCGCGCAGGGCGGCGATTCTCGTCTCCACGGCGATCTCGCGGCCACCGGGCGTGCGGTGGATGATCTCGCCGCGCCATTCGCCGTGCTCGCGGAGGGCGGACCACATCGCGGCTTCCGCCTCCGCGGACGGCCACTGCCGGGAGAAGATGTGACTGAGCTGACGTCCGAGTACGTCGCCGGCGGAGATCCGGTATTGCCGCTCGGCGGCGGCGTTCAGGTAGGTCACGCGCTGTTCGAGATCCATGGCGATGACGGAGTCGCTGACCTGCGCGAGGATCTCGCCGCGAAAGCGGTTCGATTCGGCGTCGAGGCCTTGCAGCATGAAGATCTGCGGGCCGTCCGCGGTCTCGACCACGAGCGCTTCCACCTCGCCGCTGCGGATGGCGCGCAAGGTGTCCTCCGCCTCCTCCAGCCGCGCGCGCAGCTCGGCGTTTTCCGAGCGGAGCCGTTCCTCGGTAGAGGTGGCGGGAGTCATCAGAGTCATGGTGGTCATCGTCTAGTGCGCGGAGGACGGGTGTGAGCTTTCATTAACATACAAGGTCGTGAAGCGCCCCGCCGAGCGCAAGCTAACACCCCTTCACTGCCAGCGCGTAGGGCCAGCATCCAACCCGGCGAGCAGATTCATGAGGGCTTGCGGGTCCACCGGCTTGACCATGTGGTGGTCGAACCCGGCAACGCGCGAGCGGCGGCGGTCTTCGTCCTGTCCCCACCCGGTAATGGCGATCAGGACGACACCCTTGCCCCCCGGCTGCTCACGGATGCGGCGGCATGCCTCGTACCCGTTCAGCTTCGGCAGGCCGATGTCGAGCACGATCACGTCGGGCCGGAACTCCCCGGCCGCATCCACGCCCTCTTGCCCGTCGTAGGCCGTGCGGGTGTCGTTGCCCATTAATTTCAACATCGCCGCCAGGCTGTCCGCGCCATCACGGTTGTCGTCCACCACCAGGATGCGGTGCGAGGACCTGACGCCGTGTTCCGCCGCACCGCCCGACTCTTGCGGTTTCGATGCCTCGACCACGATCGGCAAACGCACGACGAACTCGCTGCCCTTGCCCGGCCCTTCGCTCCCGGCCTCGACCCTGCCGCCGTGCATCTCCACCAGACGTTTCACCAGCGTCAGCCCGATCCCCAACCCGCCCTGCGACATCTCCAACGACCGATCACCCTGCGTGAACATCTCGAAGATGCGGGGCAACTGGTCGGCGGCGATGCCGATGCCGGTGTCCTTCACCGTCACCACCACGTCGCTCCCTTGGCGCTCGACGTTCAGTTGGATGTAACCACCCGGGTCGCTGTATTTGGCGGCATTGTTCAACAGGTTCTGGAACACTTGCGCCAGCCGGGTCATGTCGGCATCCACGACGAGCGGTTGCTGCGGGAACGTGACGGTGAGTTCGTGACCCATCCGCTCGATCAGCGGGCGGCTGGCTTCCACGGCGCTGCCCACGACCGCCGTGAACGGGACGTGCTCCTTGCGAAGTTCGATGTTGCCCCGGCTGATGCGGCTCACGTCCATCAAGTCATCGATCAGCCGCACCATTTGCGTGAGTTGGCGTTCCATCATGGAGCGGGCCTGCTCGAGGGCCGCCGACTGCACACCCGTCATCTTCATCAGTTGCAAGCCGTTGCGGATGGGGGCCAGCGGGTTGCGCAGTTCGTGGGCCAATGTCGCCAGGAACTCGTCCTTGCGGCGGTCCGCGTCGGACAACGCGACGACAGCCTGTCGCAACCGAATCTCCGCTGTTTTCCGCTCGGTCACATCCAGGTTCGTCCCCACCACGCACTCAGTTTCGCCTTGCGCGTTCGCCCGCACGGTTTCCACGGATTCAATGTAGCGAACTGCGCCGTCGTCGCGCCGGCGAATGCGGAATTCGCGGCGGTTCTGCGCGCCGCGGCGCACGGTGTCCTGCAGGATGCGCTCATTTTCCGGCAAGTCCTCCGGCAGCACCGCCCCGCTCCAATCGCTGTAGTGCACGAAACCGTTCGCCGTAGGCGGGATGCCGTAGAAGCTGAACATCTGCGCATCCCAGCGAATCGCGTTGGTGAGGACGTTCCATTCCCAGATACCCACCGCCGTGGCCTCGATCGCCAGCTGCGTGCGCTCCTCGCTCTCGCGCAAATTCGTTTCGGACTGCTTGCGTTCGGTGATGTCAGGGCTGCTGCCCACCATGCCCAGAAACTCGCCGGAGGCGGAGAAACGCGGCTGGGCGCGGGACTCAAGCCAGCGCCACTCCCCATCGAACCGGCGCGCACGCACCTCGGCGTGGAAGGGGCGGCGATCTCGCACGCAGGCGCTGAACTCGCCCGCATAAGCCGCCAAATCGTCGGGATGCACCAGCGGCTGCCAGTTCGAGCCCGCAACCTGCTGGGGCGTGACGCCGAAGTACTCACAAAAGGGTTGGTTGACGAACTGCGACTTCCCTTGGGCGTCGTGAACCCAGACTATCAGTGGCAATCCATCGGCCATGATGCGGAAGCGCTGCTCGCTCTCCCGCAACGCCTCTTGCGTCCGCTCTTGCTCGGTGATGTCGCGGAAGACGCCGACGCAGCCGGCCGGCGCGCCGCTCGCGTCGCGCAGGGCGGTGAGGCTCGTATCCACGGCGATCTCGCGGCCATCGGGCGTGCGGTGGAAGATCTCGCCGCGCCATTCGCCGTGCTCGCGGAGGGCGGACCACGTTGCGGCTTCCGCCTCCGCGCACGGCCAGCGCCGGGTGTAGATCTCGCTGAGCGGGCGCCCGAGCGCGTCGCTGGCGCGGACGCGGTATTGCCGCTCGGCGGCGGCGTTCAGGTAAGTCACGCGCTGGTCGGCATCCACGGCGATGACGGAGTCGCTGACCTGCGCGAGGATCTCGCCGCGGAAGCGGTTCGATTCGGCGTCGAGGCCTTGCAGCGTGAAGATCTGCGGGCCGTCCGCAGTCTCGAGCATGAGCGCGTCCACCTCGCCGCTGCGGATGGCGTGCAGCGTGTCTTCCGCCTCCTCCAGCCGCGTGCGCAGCTCGGCCACTTCCGCGCGGAGCTGTTCTTCGGGAGAGGTGGCGAGAGTCATGAGAGCCATGGTGACCATCGCCTAGTGCGCGGGGGACGGGTGTGAGCTTTTCGTCTCCCGCAGATCGAGCCCGAGCAGGATGCGCTCGGTCTGCGACATGTCGCCGATGAAACGGCGCAGTGGCAGCGGCAGTTTTTTGATCAAGGTCGGCGCGGCGATGATCTGCTCGCCCACGACCAGCGTCGGGTGCTGCGAGATGTCCACGATCTCCAGCTCGTAGCGCCCTTGCAGATGCTCCTCGCAGATTTTGCGGATATTCACAATGGCCCGCGCGGAGTGCCGCGTGGTGCCGGTGACGTAGAGTCGAAGGACGTAGCGGGCGTTGTCGTGCGCGGCGGCGGCGGCTCCAAGGGCCGCGAGGTCCTTTGGAGGGGTCTCCTTCTTTTTCACCAAGCTCACTCCTTCACCGGTTGCACATCGAGGCCGACGAGCACGCGTTCTTCGTTGGAAAGATCGCCGATGATCTTTTTGATCGGCTCGGGCAGTCGCCGCACCAGCGTTGGCAGGGCGAGGATCTGGTCGCCCGCGGCGAGCTGGGGCGTCTTCGTCAGGTCGATGACCTCGATGCGGTAAAGCCCGGCGAGGTGCGTCTCGCAGATGCGCTTGAGATTGGCCAAGGCGGTGAGCGATTTCGGGGTCTGGCCGGCGACGTAGAGCCGCAGTTCGTAGGTGGCGTTCTTGGTCGTGGTCTTGGTCTCGGTCATCGTGTTCCTTTCGTTTGTCCGTTGCTGGCTTTCGCGCCGCCGCGAAGGTCCGCCATCGCCGCGCTGTTTTTCTGCGTGGTCGTTTCCTGCAGACTCTCCTGCGCGATGGCGAATTTCACCTCGGCTTCCTCCGCCTCGCCTTCCGCATTCAGCGCGGCGATCTGCGCCTCGATCGCCTTTCGCCTGCCCGCGAGCTGCCGCAGCTTGCGCGCGTGATCTTCCCGGCGCAGCTCGGCGGCGGAACGCTCGTGCGCCGCCTGCGCCACGCGCGCGGTGCCGGTGAGCACGCGGTCCGCGCCGACATACACGTCCACGAGATCGATGCCGCGGTCGGTGAGCACGAACTCGCGCACCTGGTTCGAGTGCACCATGCCGCGCGATTTCAGCACGTAGAGGGTGCGGTTGCGCTCGCCGTTGAACTCCACATTGCGCAGCAGCAGCCACGTATCCATGAGCGACGACACGCCGACCTGCGAATCCTCTGCCGCGCTCGCGCCGCTGCCGCCGGTGGTGAGGCTGGTGAAGAGCGCGGTGATCTGCTGCTGCTTGAGGAAATCGATGAGCCGCATCAGCGTCGGCTTCACCACCGCGTCGCCGCGCTCGGTTGTGAGATTGCTGACCGGATCGACCACGACCACCGCCGGGCGGAAGACTTGCACCGTGTCGTGCATCGCCACGAGATGCTGCTCCAGCCCCTGCAGCGCGGGGCGCGCGGCGTGGATTTGCAGCAGACCCTTTTTCACCCACGGCGCGAGATCGATGCCGATGGAGCGCATATTGCGCACGATCTGCGCGCTCGATTCCTCGTAGGCGAAAAGCAGCGCGCGCTCGCCGCGACGGCACGCGGCCTCCGCAAAAGTCGCGCCGATGCTGCTCTTGCCTGTGCCCGGTGCGCCCGAGACGAGCACGCTGCTGCCGCGGAAGACGCCCTGGCCGCCGAGCATTTCATCCAGCCGCGCGATGCCCGTGGAAAGGCGCTCTGCCGGCGCCGCGTGATCGAGCCGCAGCGAGGTGATCGGCAGCACCGAGATCCCGCGTTCGCTGATGATAAAGGGGTATTCGTTCGTGCCGTGCGCCGAGCCGCGATACTTCAGCACGCGCAGCCGGCGGGTGGAAATCTGCTCATCCACGCGGTGATCGAGCGTGATCACGCAATCGGCCACATACTCCTCCAGCCCGTAGCGGGTGATGGCGTTGCCCTCGCCCTTCTCGCCGGTGATGATCGCCGTCATCCCCCGATTCTTCAGCCAGCGGAACAGCCGGCGCAGTTCCGCGCGAAGGATGGCTTGATTCGGCAGCCCGGCGAAGAGCGCCTCCACGGTATCGAGCACCACGCGTTTCGCCCCGATGGAATCAATGGCGTGCCCGAGCCGGATGAAAAGCCCCTCGAGATCGTACTCGCCCGTCTCCTCGATCTCGCTGCGCTCGATGTGGACGTGATCGAGCACGATCTTTTTCTGCTTCACGAGCCGGTCCAGGTCGAAGCCGAGCGAGCGGACATTGGCCGTGAGCTCCGCGGCATTTTCCTCGAACATCATGAACACGCCCGGCTCGCCAAACTCCACCGCCCCGCGCACGAGGAATTCCGTTGCCAGCATCGTCTTCCCGCACCCCGCGCTCCCGCACACGAGCGTCGGCCGCCCAGACGGCAGACCGCCGCCGGTGATTTCATCCAGGCCGGTGATGCCGGTGGGGGATTTGGCGAGACCGGGTGTCGCGCGCGAGCTTGTCTTCCTGTTCATGACTGACCTCAGGCAGGGCGGCGATGACCGCCCGATGGAAAGCCGCAATCGTAGCCGGGGAAAACAGGAACTGCAACGCCGAACCAGGCCCATTCAGGTCAGCGGCGGGTTGAGGCATTTCGCTTCGGGTCGGGAGCGGTCATGCCCTCCTTCACCCCCGAGAGAGAGCGCACTGAGGGCCGTCCGCGGGATGGGAATAATCCGGATCGCCCCACGGTATACTCGTTTTCGAAAGATGCGCACGCAAGAAATGGCACCCGATTCATCCCAGCAGCCTCTGGAAGCCCGCCGTCCGGCGATGACGATCCGGTCGCACTTGTTCCTCCTTGCGTTGTGCGTGATCGTGCCCGTTCTCGCATTCGCGGCCTACGTATCGGTGCGGCTGCTCGAACAGAACCGCACAGCCATCCAGAACGGCGCCACGGACCGGGCGCGCGCGATGATGACGGCGGTGGATGCGGAATTGATAGGTTCGATATCCTCGCTGCAGGCGCTCGCCACCTCGCGAGCGGTGGAGGCGGGCGACCTGCGGACGTTTCACGAAGAGGCGGAGCGTGTCCGCCTCGGCGCTCGCCACCTCGCGAGCGGTGGAGGCGGGCGACCTGCGGACGTTTCACGAAGAGGCGGAGCGTGTCCGCCTCTCCCAGCCGAGCTGGAGCAGGATTTCGCTCGCCACCGCATCGGATATGCGGCAGATATTGAACACGGCGAGGCCGTTCGGGACCGTGCTTCCCGCAATAGCCGAATCGAGCGATGTCGAGCGTATGCTGAACACACGCTCACCGCTGGTCGGCAACGTCGTGACCGGGCTGGTGCTGGGGGTCCCGCTGATTCAGGTGCGGGTTCCGGTAATGAAGAATGGCGAGGTGGCCTACATCCTCAGTGCCGGCATCCAACCGCAGTCTTTCGAAAGCCTTATCCGGCAGCAGAATCTTCCGGCCGGCTGGGTGATGGCAATCGCAGACGGGAACAGGCGATTTGTGGCGCGCATTCCATCGAGACCCGCGGGCTCGCCTGTCGCGGAAGTGTTCGGGTCGGCGATGCTCGGCGCTCCCCAAGGCTGGAACCGGGGGACTACCGTCGAGGGCCAGGACACCTACCAGGCGCATTTCACTTCGCCGTACAGCCGCTGGACGGTCGGCCTCGCCATCCCGGCCGGAATCGTCAACGCGGGAGCTGTGCGTTCGGGATGGCTGCTGACCCTGGGTGCCATCCTGTCGATTCTGATTGCGACATTAATCGCATTGGTGATCGGACGGCGCATCGTTGTGCCGATCATCGGTCTGGCTGCGTCGGCCCGCGCCATCGGAGGGGGGGCACCGCCGCCCGCGCAGCTTCCTTTGTTCAGGGAACTGGAGGCGGTGGCCAGTGCCCTGGCGGAGGCAGGCAATGCAGTCCGCGAACGGCAGCGGCTGGTCGAACGCGAAAAGCAGGTGCTGCTCGAGTCGGACCTCGCCAAGGACCAGTTCATAGCGATGCTGAGCCACGAGTTGCGCAATCCCCTGTCCGCTCTGACCGCGGCAGCCCACCTGCTCAACCTTCCGGGAGCAGCCCACCTGCTCAACCTTCCGGGAGTCAATGCAAAGGCCTCGGAACACGCCCGCGGCGTGATCGGGCGCCAAACGAAGCACATGACCCGGCTGATCGAAGACCTGCTCGACATCAATCGCGTGGTAATGGGCAAGGCCACGTTGATTCGCGAGGTCCTCGACCTCGCCGAGTTGGCCGGCGAAGCGGTGCAAACCTTGCGAGCCTCCGGGCGCCTTGCCAACCACTCGGTCGGCCTCGATGCGTCGAGCGCGTTGGTTGAGGCGGATCGCTCGCGGGTCGAGCAGATCTTCACGAACCTGCTGGAAAACGCGCTCAAGTTCACCCCCAGCGGCGGGAAAATCAACGTCGTCGTGCGCCCGGTGGGCGGCGAAGCCATGTTGCGGGTTACCGATGACGGCGAGGGGATCGACCCCGCCATGATCGAGCGCATCTTCGGGCTGTTCGTTCAGGGTCCGCAGGCCCTCGACCGACAGAGCGGCGGCCTGGGTGTCGGCCTGGCCCTCGTCAAGGGTCTCGTGGAACTGCATGGTGGAACCGTTTCCGTATCGAGCGGCGGGCGTGGGCGCGGCGCCTCGTTTACGGTGCATTTTCCGCTGGCCGAGTCCCTCGGTTCCATCCACGCTGCAAAGGGCCCGGTCTCCACGAACGACCGGGCGACGAGGAGCATCCTTATCGTCGAGGACAACAACGACGCGCGTGAAATGCTGCGCGTCATGCTGGTTGTCGCGGGGCACCGGGTGCGCGGTGCGGGCACCGCAGCGGACGCCCTCAGGATGGCCGCCGCAGAGGTGCCTGACGTAATGATTTCGGACATCGGACTGCCGGACATGGACGGCTACGAGCTGGCGGCGCGAGTCCGCGAGTCCGCGTGGGGCGAGGGTGTGTTGCTGATCGCGCTGACCGGCTACGGCCAGGCCGAGGACAAGCGGCGCGCGCTGGAGGCGGGCTTCGATGCGCACGCCACCAAGCCTGTCCTGCCCGAGCAGCTCGAAGTGCTGATCGAATCGGCGGGCCGCGC
>Ga0163150_10008144_pt1 | contig 12015 bp, 10 predicted proteins | sample OliLakLV19P2IB_FD_148628 | JGI IMG/M metagenome (GOLD analysis project Ga0163150, IMG submission 148628) | Freshwater microbial mat bacterial communities from Lake Vanda, McMurdo Dry Valleys, Antarctica - Oligotrophic Lake LV.19.P2.IB | ecosystem: Environmental > Aquatic > Freshwater > Lake >...
ATGTAGAGGTCGTTGTCGGCGCGGCTGCGCACGGCCGGCGTAGTCACCGGCTCCGAGGCACGCGCCTCGTAATAGTTGATGCGCGGGTCGAGCGTGCCGACCTCGCGGCCATCAATCAGGACGGTGAGCTTTGACGCGACGACGAACCGGTGCGGCTCTTCGCGCGCGAGCATCTCGTCGAACCGCACCGTGTACTCGCGCAGCTGAACGGTCTCGCCGGGTCGCAGCGTGGCCTTGGTGTCGGTCTTGAGAACCGACGAGCCGGTCATGCCTATTGCTGACATGATCAAGCCCAGATGGGCGAGGTATCCGCCGTAGCGGCGCGGGTTCGCGTTTATGAGGCCGAAGAACGCTGACACCCAGGAGCCGCCGCCTGCACGCCGGCGCGCGGCCGTGCCGTGCGCGTACTCCTGCAGGTTGCTCGTGGCTGCAAAAGCCGCGAACGAGAATGCGATTATCCCCCACGGATTGCGCAGGCCCAGCGCCATCACGACGACAGCAGTGAGCAGCATCATTGCGCCCGGAACCATCAGCTTCGCCTTCAGGTCCTTTGCATTCGCGACGCGCCACGGCAGCATCGGTCCAATGCCGATCAGGAAGAGCAGCGAAACGCAGATCGGCACGGTCATCTTGTTGAAGAACGGCGCACCGACGCTGACCTTTTCATCGCGCAGCGCTTCGACCACGAGCGGGAACATCGTGCCGAGCAGGACCGTGAACGTGAAGGCCGTGAGCAGCAGGTTGTTCACCATGAAGATTGTCTCACGCGATGCCATGCTGTCGAGACGACCTTCACTGCGCAGTTCTGTCGAGCGACCGGCGAGTACGGCGAGCGAGAAGATGAGCACGACCGAGATGAACCCGAGGAACCACAGGCCGATGGTGCCTTCGGTGAATGCATGTACGGACGACAGCACGCCGCTGCGCGTCAGGAACGTGCCGAGAATGGTGAGCAGGAATGTCGAGATGATGAGCGACATGTTCCACACACGCATCAGGCTGCGCCGCTCCTGTACCATGGCGGAGTGCAGGAATGCGGTTGCCGTGAGCCAGGGCATGAACGAGGCGTTTTCAACGGGATCCCACGCCCACCATCCGCCCCATCCGAGTACTTCGTACGACCACCACATGCCTGCGACGATGGCGAGGGACAGGAACATCCACGCCGTGAGCGTCCAGCGGCGTGTGACGCGCAGCCACGTGTCATCGAGCCTGCCGGAAAGCAGGGCGCCCATTGCGAACGCAAACGGTACGGTCATCCCGACATAGCCGAGATAGAGCAGTGGCGGATGCACCGCCATCAGCACGTGATTCTGGAGGAGCGGATTGGGGCCCGGTCCGTCGAATCCTGGCGGCGCATTGAAGAAGCCGAACGGATTGGCGGGTCCGACGAGCAGGATGTAGAAGAAGACGCCGACGCCGAGCATGACCGCGTTCGCGTACGCGCCGAGTGCGCCGAGCTTTTCGCGCGTCGTCCATACCGCAAGGGCCGTGTAGAACGCGAGCACCCAGCCCCAGAAGAGGATAGAACCCTCGAGCGAGCTCCACAGCGAGATGACCGTGAAGAACGGCGGCGTCGCCCTGCTGCCCACCTGCGCGACGTAGTCGATGCTGAAATCGTGCACCAGCAGTGCATAGATCATCGCGAGGTTCGCGATGCTCATGAGCAGGAAGTTCGTGTATGCGGCGGCGCGCGCACTACGGACGAGCGCGGCCTCACGGCGACGCACACCAACGACGGCCGCGATCACGCCATAACCGGCAATTGCAAGCGCAGCAGTGACTGCTGCGAGACCGAGGATGCGGATCACGATTCCTTGATCAGGCTCTTGTACATTTCCTGCGGCTTCGGATGATCCTTGTCGGGCGGACGGTACTCATTCGAGTGCTTCACCATCAGGCTTGTGCACTCGAATATGCCTTCCTTCGTCATGCGTCCCTCGACAATGACGCCCTGCCCTTCCCGGAACATCGCCGGCGGCTCTTTCCGCGCACGCACCGTGATCTCACCCCCGACATCGGTCAGCTTGAACTCGAGCAGGATCTGCTCTGCATCCCACTTCACGGAACCCGGTACCACCTGCCCGCCGAGCTTGATCGGCCTCTCCAGCACCTTCGGTCCCTGCGCCAGCACTTCACCCGGCGTCAGGAAGTAGACCAGGTTGTCGCCGATATTGCCGTAGATCAGGTAGCCGAAGCTCGCCAGCACCACGACGAGCCCGATGATCCCCCCGATCCTGCCTTTTCTATTCATGCGTCCTCACCGATATCCCGTATCGCCTGTTCCGCGCGCAGTGTGCGGCGGACCAGGGCGGCGGTGTAGAGTCCGATAACACCCCAGGCGAGGCCCAGGGCGAGACGTACATAAAACCACTCAGACACGTGTCACCTCGCGGCCGAGCGCCCGCTCTTCCAGCAACAGGCTGCGGTCACGCTCCAGCCGTGCGATATAGTAGCGGATCGACACAAAAAAAACGAAGAGGAACAGTACGGAGAACGCATTCAGCCGCAGGCCGAGCGCGTAGCTGCCATCAACGGTGTCGCTGGTCGACTGCACCTGGTGGATCGAGCGCCACCACTGGACCGACATGTAGACGATCGGGACGTTCAGGAACCCGAGCACGCCGACGGTGGCCGACCAGCGCGCGCGTCGGTCCTCGTCGTCGGTGAAGGACCGCAACGCCAGGTAGCCGGCGTAGATCATCAGCAGGATCGCCGTTGTCGTGAGGCGCGGGTCCCACGTCCACCAGACACCCCACGTGGAGCGCCCCCAGATCGAGCCGAGCGCCAGCGTGAGCGCGGTAAGCATGACGCCGGCTTCCGCCGCGGCGGCCGCGGTCAGGTCATACTTGATGTCGCGCTTCCACAGGTACAGCAGGCTCGCGCCGAAAACCACGGCGAACGCGATCATCGCAATCCACGCGGTCGGCACGTGCACGTACATGATCTTCTGGAGGTGCCCCATGTCGCGGTCGGGTTCCGAATTCGCCAACGCGATGTACTGCGTGGCGATGAAGAAGAGCACCGCCAGGGCACCAAAGGGCATGAGCCAACGCGGCCGCCTCACGTTTCCGGCAGGATTCGTCATTTCAGTCCTCGATGACATACTCGAAAGCGAACAGGGCGCCGATGAAGAAGACGATGTCGTAAACTGCGAGCAGCTTCATCCAGTCGCCCGCCTGGTTCATGGCGTCCCCCGTCAGGATGCCGCTCGTGGCTTGAACGGCGGCAATGAGGAGCGGAATCAGCATGGGAAAGAGCAGCAGGGGCAGAAGCACTTCGCGCGCACGCAGCCGGCTGGCCATTGCGGCGTAGAACGTACCGAGCGTCACGAAGCCGAATGTGCCAAGCAGCATGACCAGCGAGAGCGGCAGCACGACGTCCCAGACGGGCAGGTCGTACAGCAGGGTCGCTGCGGGAATGAGCACCAGCTCGACCAGGATCACGAACGCGAGGTTCGCCACGAGCTTGCCGAGGTAGATCGAGCGGCGGTCACCCGGGTAGAGCAACAGCATCTCGAATGCGCCGTCCTCCAACTCCTGCTCATAGGCACGGTTGAACGAGAGCACGCCGCTGAACAGCACCGTCAGCCACAGCACCCCCCCCGCAACATTGCGGAGCGCATCGGCGTCGGGGCCGAGCGCGAATCCGAAGAGCAGCAGGATGAGCGCGGCAAGGAAAACGACTGCATTGAAGTTGGCCTTGGTCCTTCGTTCGGCTGTCAGGTCTTTCCAGACGACGGCCCGAATACGTGACAGCTCGCTCACAGTGTGCTCCCGGCGAACAGCGACGCCTCCTCGAGCCTGCCATTGGCGATGTGCACCCGCCGGGTCATGACATCTGCGGCGCGAGTGAGGTCGTGGGTCGCGAGGAGAACCGCGCCGCCCTGCCCCGACACGGTTACGGCGAATTCATTGACCAGCTCGATGCCATCCTGGTCGAACGCGGCGTACGGCTCGTCGAGCAGCAGGATCCGGGGCGGCCGCAGCAGCAGGCGCGCCACGCCCAGGCGCCGCTTCATGCCGGCCGAGAATCCGCGCACCCGCTCTGACGAGACATCGGAAAGTCCGACCCGCTCGATTGCGCTCTCGACGGCGCTGCGATCTACAGCCAGGCCTGCCATGCGCAGCGAAAAGGCCAGGTTCTCGAACGCGGTCAGGTCGGGATAGAGGCCGGGCTGATGTCCGAGCAGGCCGATATGGGGGCGGATCAGGTCCGCTGCGGACACGGTGTCCGAACCGAAGACGCTGGCGATGCCGCGAGTTGGCCGGAGCAGGGTCGCGACAATGCGGAGGAGTGTGGTTTTTCCGCAGCCGTTCCGGCCGGTCAGGGCGAGGAGCTCACCGGACGCGACCGAGAGGTCGATGCCGCGCAGCACCCAGCGCTGGCCGAACCGGCGCGCCACGCCGTCCAGCCGGATGGCGGGTGCGGGTGGCGTCACGTCGCCTGTCTCTCGCTGACACGAGGGTGGACGACTGCGCCGCCGTCCGTGATCAGGCATTCGCGCGTGATCTCGTCTTCCCTGTCGATATGCACCGCGCCATCACGCGCGATGTGTTCGATGATCGCCTCGATGTTGCGGGAGTACATGTAGCTCGCGTGGATCGGCGTCGCGGCGGCAATGTCCGTACGACCGATGACCGTCACACCGCCACGGCGCACTTCCTCGTCGCCGCGTGTCAGGTCACAATTGCCGCCGGAATCGGCCGCGAGGTCGACGATGATGGCGCCCTGCTTCATGCCGTCGACCATGTCGCCCGTGATGAGAGTGGGCGCGGGACGTCCCGGAATCTGCGCCGTTGTGATCACGACATCCGCATCGGCGACAAGCTTTCGAAGATGCTCGTGCTGGCGACGCTTCATGTCCTCGGACACTTCCTTCGCGTAGCCGCCGGCGCCTTCACCTTCCTGCGACTCGATTCCGACCCACTGCGCACCGAGGCTTTCGACCTGCTCCCTGACCGCAGGACGTATGTCGAAGCCCTGCACGACCGCACCGAGCCGGCGCGCAGTCGCAATCGCCTGCAGCCCTGCAACACCGGCACCGAGCACGAGCACGCGAGCGGGCGGAATCGTGCCGGCGGCAGTCATGAGCATGGGAAAGAACTTGCCATGACGTTCCGCAGCGAGCAGCACTGCCTTGTAGCCTGCGACCGTCGCCTGCGAGCTCAGTGAATCCATCTTCTGCGCTCGCGTGATCCGCGGCACCAGCTCCATCGCAATTGCACGGATGCCCCGCTCGGCAAGCACTGGAATTCGCGGCGATGTGAACGGCTTGAGCTGACCGATGAGCACGGCATTCGCGGACGCGTCCGCGAGATCCTCAGCGCGCACGCCGCTCACCGTCGCAATTACATCCCCCGATTCGAGCAATGCCTTGCGATCGATGACAATGCTGGCGCCGGCCGCCTGATATGCGGCATCCGTTGCGCCAGCCTGCACACCCGCTGCGCTTTCGACCGCAATGGAGTGTCCGGCAGAAACGAGCCGCGCCACACTATCAGGTGTGAGCGCTACACGCTGCTCGCCGGGAGCGGCCTCCTTCGGCACGACAATCTTCATTGCGGCATCCTGTCGAGGTTAGTGGTACAGCGTGCGCTGCACCATACGCCGTCGCGTCAGTCGCGCCAGTCCGCGATGAACACGTTCGTGTCACCATCGCGGGCATGCTGCCGGTTCGACGCAAACACGAGCGACTTGCCATCCGACGTCCACATCGGGAAGCCGTCGAAATCGGCATCCGTCGTGACGCGCTCGAGCCCCGTGCCGTCCACGTTAATGAGATAAAGGTCGAAGTTGCGTCCCTGCGGGTCCGCCGCGTTGGAGCTGAAGATGACGCGCTTCCCATCCGGATGCATGAACGGCGCAAAGTTCGCCGCCCCGTTGTTCGTCAGGCGACGCCGGTTCCTTCCATCCACATCCATGACGTAGATGTCGAGCTTCGTCGGACGGATCAGGTTCTGGCCGAGCAGGCGCCTGTAGTCGGCGAGCTCCGCCGGAGTCGTCGGGTGGAACGCGCGGTAGATGATCTTCGTGCCGTCATGCGAAAAGAACCCGCCGCCATCATAGCCGGGCTCGTTCGTGAGCCTGCGCACATTCGAACCGTCGGCATTCATGACGTACAGCTCGAGGTCGCCATCACGCGTGGATGTGAACACGATCTGGCGGCCATCGCGCGAGACTGTCGCTTCGGCGTCATACCCCGCGGACGGAGCGAGCTTGCGTATGTCCGAGCCATCCGGCTTCGCCGTGTAGATGTCATAGGGGAAAAGCGCCCAGACATAGCCCTGGCTGAAGTCAGGCTGCGGCGGACATTCCGGCGAGTGCTCGTGCGTCGAACTGTACAGGATGCGGTCGCCCGACGGAAACCAGTACGCGCACGTCGTGCGTCCTTTCCCTGTCGAGACCATCCGCACGTTTTTTCCTTGAGTATCCATCGTGAAGATCTGGTCGCATGCCGAAACTCCCGGGCGCGTCGCCTGGAAGATGAGCTTGCGGTTATCGGCGGAGAAATACGCCTCTGCGTTCTCGCCGCCATTCGTGAGCATGCGGATATTCGTAAGATGGGGCTCGTCCGCACGAGCCTGTATGGTGTTCATCGTCTGCGGTGGAACTGCCGTCCCACCGCTTTCACTCGTTGTGCGGCCGCACGATGCAAATGCAATCACAGCCACTGTCAGCAGTTTTCTCATACCATTAGAATATTCGCTGCGACGTACTCTGTCGAGACGGCGTCGCGCTCCTCCATCCGGACTTGATTTCGATGACGTTTGCTGATACCACGCGCACTTGCGCCGTGATTTCTGGCTTCCGGGACCCTTGGGCACGCCTGCGGCTGTACTCCGAAATGGGGCGGAAGTGAAACTGAAAGCGCAGCTGGGGCGGCGCGGTGGCTGAGCCGTGCCGAATGCTTGCGCCAACCGTGCGCAATGGTTCTTTTTCAGTATCCCACAATCCCTGACAAAATGATCCCGGAATCAATGCCCGATGCCGACGTCGGGGAAACCATACGGGTTACATCCATCCTGCCTGACGCCGAGCATGTGCCGGTCAGCTCGGCAACGCACGTGGACGTGGCGCGTCGCGCGTTCCAGCAGGCGCGGGCGCAGGAAGGCCGCATGGCGTTCCTGGCGCGTGCGAGCATGGTTCTCGGAACCACACTCGACAGCAACACGACGGTCGACAACGTCGCGCGTCTCGCCATTCCGGAGCTGGCTGATTTCTGCATCGTGGACCTGGTTCTCGAGCGAGGAACGCGGCGCGCCGCAGCCGTACACACGGATGACGCACTGGAGCCGCGCCTCAGGCGGTTGCTGGGCCAGTCGCATCTCGAGGCTGAATCACCGCAGGACATCGCGCTGCGCACGGACCAGGCGCAGATCGGGACGTTCGAGGACGGACTGACGCTGCCGTGGTCGGAAGAGACGGAAGAAGGCAAGACGCTTCGGTCTCTGGATGTCCGTTCGTACCTGATCCTGCCACTCCGCTCGCGCGGCCAGACGCTCGGCATCGTCTCGTTTTTTTCGTCGACCCGTCGCACGTACGCAGCGGATGAGTTCGCGACTGCGGGCGAATACGTGCGCCGTGCATCGATCGCGCTCGACAATGCGCTGCTGTACGAGAGCGCAGTGCGTGCGCGCGCGGCAGCGGAGGCGGCGCAGGAACAGTTCCTGATGCTGGTGAACGGACTGCGTGAGAGCGAGGACAAGTATCGGACGCTCTTCGAAGAATCACGCGACGTCATCTACATCACGCGCCGCGATGGCGCGTTCATCGACGTGAATCCCGCCGCTGTGGAATTGTTCGGATTTACGAGGACTGACCTGCTGCGATTGAATGCGCTGGACCTGTACGTGGACACGGAGGATCGCGAAAGGTTTGTCGAGGAGATCGAGCGCACGGGATCGATCCGTGACTTCGAAGTAAAGCTGCGCACTCGCAGCGGCGCGATCATCGAGTGCCTGATGAGCTCGATGGTTCGGCGCGGGCCGGGTGGTGAGGTGAACGGATATCAGGGCATCATCCATGACATCACGAAGCGCAAGCAGGCCGAAGCGCGCGTTGTCGAGTCCGAGCATTTCACGCGCGCCATCATCAGCAGTGTTCGCCAGGGCATCATCGTGTACGACCGTGAACTGCGCTATCAGGTCTGGAACCGGTTCATGGAGGAGATCACCGGGCTGTCGGCTGACAGCCTGATCGGGACACATGCATTCGAGTCGTTTCCGCAGATGCGGGAGCACGGCATTGACAAGATCCTGGAGCGCGCGCTCGCGGGAGAAACCGTGTCTGCTCCGGATATGGGGCTGTACGTCGCGGAGACCGGAGCGACCGGCTGGGTCTCCAGTGTCTACAGTCCGCATGTCGGCCCGGATGGCGAAGTGATCGGCGTGGTCGGGATCATCCACGACATCACGCAGCGCAAGTACGCGGAGGATCAACTGATCCACAACGCGTTCCACGATGCGCTGACAGGGCTTCCCAACCGCGCGCTGTTCGTAGATCGGCTCGAGCGCCTGATGAGTCACAAGGTGCGACACCCGGCCTACATGTTCGGCGTTGCATTCCTGGATTTGGACCGCTTCAAGATCGTGAATGACAGCCTCGGTCACCTGGTCGGAGACGAGCTGTTGATCGGGATCGCACGTCGTCTCGAGCGCTGTGTGCGTCAGGGCGACACGGTCGCGCGTCTGGGCGGCGATGAATTCGCGCTGCTGCTCGATGACGTGAAGGATGGACATGATGCGACACGCGCTGCCGAGCGGATACTACTCGCGCTTTCGGGGCCGTTCCAGCTGTCAGGTCACGATGTGTTCACGAGCGCCAGTATCGGTATCGCGCTTACATCGCCCGAGTACCTGAAGCCCGAAGATATCCTGAGGGATGCGGACACCGCGATGTATCGCGCCAAGCTGCAGGGCCGTTCGCGGTATGAAGTGTTCGACCACAACATGCATGAGAACGCGGTCAACACGCTCGAGGTGGAGACTGACCTGCGGCGCGCGCTGGAACGGCAGGAATTCCTGCTTTTCTACCAGCCGATTATTGACCTGGGCACCGGACGCATCGGCGGGTTCGAGGCGCTGCTGCGCTGGCAGCATCCGCGCCGCGGCATTGTCTCGCCCAACGACTTCGTGCCTCTCGCGGAAGAGACGGGCCTCATCGTCAGCATCGGCTGGTGGGTACTCGAGGAAGCATGCGGCCAGATGCAGAAGTGGCTCGATGCATTCCCCGAGCATTCGCATCTCACGATCAGCGTGAACCTCTCGACGAAGCAGTTCCTTCAATATGACCTTCTCGAACGGGTTGAAATTGCACTCGCCAATTCGGGACTGGCGCCGAAGGCACTGAAGCTCGAGATCACAGAGAGCGTCGTGATGCAGAACGAGACGGCGGTGACATCGACGATGGCGGCATTGCGGGCGCGCGGGATCCAGCTGTGCATTGATGATTTCGGGACCGGCTACTCGTCGCTCAGCTACCTGCATTCATTCCCGGTAGACACATTGAAGATCGACCGATCGTTCGTCAGCGATGCGGGCAACAACCCGAAACTCGTTGAAACGATCGTCGCGCTGAGCAGGAACCTGGGGATGGACTCTGTTGCAGAGGGAGTCGAGACGCGCGAGCAACTCGAGTTCCTGAAGACGGTGGGACCGCAGTTCGCGCAGGGCTACCTGTTTTCGGTGCCGGTACCACCCGACCAGGTGGACGAGATCCTCAAGACGAACCCGCTCTGGTAGCCCCGCGTACGAATCAGTCGGGATCGATCCTGTAAACGCGGCCGTTACTCGACAGAATGTACAACTCGCCCGCCGCATCCTCGCCGAACGACAACACCGACCCGACGGAGCCAACCGACCAATCGGTGTGGTTTTGCGCCTGTCCATTCACAACACGCAGGCTGCGCAGCCAACCCTGACAGTAGTCGGAATAGAAGTAGTGCCCCTTCAGTCCTGTCAGTTTCGACCCGCGATACACGAAGCCGCCTGTGATCGAGCAGCCGCTCGAGTGGTTGTACTCGTGAACGGGCAGCACCAGCCCGCTCTGCGAACAGCCCGTCGTGTAGCAGTGTGATCCCTCCATCCGGTTCCAGCCGTAATTCAACCCGGCAGCCGAAACGGGCTGCGCGTTGATCTCCTCCCACGCATTCTGGCCGACGTCCGCGATCAGGATCGTGCCTGCGGCTGAATCGAACGCGAAACGCCACGGGTTCCGCATTCCGGTGGCCCAGATCTCGGGACGCGCATCTGTGCGGCCCCGGAACGGGTTCGACTGCGGAATGCTGTACGGATCACCCGTGCGCACATCGATCCGCAGCATCTTTCCGAGCAGCGAGTTCTGGTTCTGTCCGTGGCCCTGCGGATCGCCGCCGCTGCCGCCATCACCCATGCCGATATAGAGCAAGCGGTCCGGGCCGAACAGGATGTGCCCGCCGTTGTGGTTGGAGTACGGCTGATCGACCATGAGCACCAGCTTCGCCGACGCGGGGTCAGCGACGTCGGGGTTCGCCGACGACACCCTGTAACGCTCGATCTTCGTGTCGCCGTCGTTGTCGGTGTAGTTGACCCAGAAGAAGCCCGTCGTCGAATACGTCGGGTCGAACGCCATGCTCAGCAGGCCGCGCTCGCCGCCGTAGGACACTTTCGTGCTAATGTCGAGGAATGACTGGGTCACGAGCGCGCCGGCGCGGATGATCCGGATTCGACCCGGCTGCTCTACGACGAACAAACGGGCGTCGCCGACGGGGGCGGTCAGGTAGACGGGATTGGCGAGGCCGCTCACTACTTCAATTGCGCGCAGGCGGGCAGGTGCTCCCTCCACGGGGTCCGATGCGGGCGCCGACGCGCCCGAGCAGGCGAGCAGGCTCAACAGGAGGATGAGGATTCCCGGCATAGTCTCTCCGTCCGAGTCGTGGGCTGCGTGGGCATGACGAGTAGGGTAGGCCCGTGGCAGTGATCTTGCCATGCCTGCGGGGCGAACGAGGACCCGGAAAGAATGAAGGAAGCAGAGCTGCGACAGACAATCCAGAAGATTGGTGCGGACGCGAACGTACATGCCATTGCGGTGGCCGCATACGACTTCGAGCACCATGCCGCCTGGTCCCTCAACGGGGATCGCTGGTTTCACGCCGCCAGCACCATCAAGGTGCCTGTGCTGCTTGGCGTTTTTGACGCGATCCAGCAGGGCCGCTTCCAGTCGTATTCCCGCGTTCATGTACGCAACCGCTTCCTGAGCGCGATCGACCGGTCGCCGTTTCGCGTGCAGTCGAGCCGCGACGCCAATTCCGACGTGCATGCGGCGATCGGCAAGATGCTGATGGTCCGTGAGCTGGCCGAGCACATGATCGTTACGAGCAGCAACCTCGCCACCAACCTGCTGCTCGAGATCGTGGGGCTGGAACAGATCCAGGCGACACTCGACCGCCTGCAGTTGACCGGCATTGAGTTGCGACGCGGCGTCGAGGATGAAGCGGCCTGGGAGGCGGGCCTCAACAACCGGATCACCGCTGAAGGGCTCTGCAATGCACTGCGCCTCATCGAGGATGGCAAGGCGATCTCCGAAGAGGCGTCGAACCAGATGCTCGAGATCCTGCACCGGCAGCGGTTCAGGAGCGGGATACCGGCCGGGCTGCCCGGCAGCGCGCGCGTGGCACACAAGACGGGCGAGATGTCGACGGTCGCACATGATGGCGGAGTGGTGTACCCGGACGCGAGAGCGCCTTACGTGCTCGTGGTGCTGACTGAATGGGATCCGGCGGCGGAGGGGCGCCAGAAGACGATCGCGCGCGTGTCGCGTGAGGTCTACAAGTTCATGATCGCGCAGACATCATGAACCCGCTGCTGCTTCCCGTTGTCTCCGGCGAGGAGCTGCCGCCAAGCTACCAGTCGAGCCTGCGGCCGGGCGGCCAGATGGCCGATGCGTCCGGCGTGATGCACACACTGCCCTCGCATTTCCTGCGCATCGACACGTGGCAGACCGCGCTTTCGACGCAGCTGACGCCGCATTTCATGT
>Ga0163150_10008146_pt1 | contig 12014 bp, 9 predicted proteins | sample OliLakLV19P2IB_FD_148628 | JGI IMG/M metagenome (GOLD analysis project Ga0163150, IMG submission 148628) | Freshwater microbial mat bacterial communities from Lake Vanda, McMurdo Dry Valleys, Antarctica - Oligotrophic Lake LV.19.P2.IB | ecosystem: Environmental > Aquatic > Freshwater > Lake >...
GCTGGGTCGTGGATACGGCTCGCAGGCGGAAGACGCGAATGTGGTGAAGCAGCCCGGCCTCGCGAAGAAGACAAAGAACGCGTTCGACCGCGCGCTCGCATTGGACCCGGAGAATCTCGATGCGCGCAGGAGCCTCATCGATTATTACCTCATCGCGCCCGGCTTTCTAGGTGGCGACAAGAAGAAGGCGCTGGAACAGGCAAACGAGATCCTGAAGCGCGACAAGTGGCGCGGATACCAGGCCCTCGCGCTCGTACAGGTCGAGATGGAAAATCTCGCCGGCGCCGAGCAGACGATGACAGCGCTCATGCGCGCATTCCCTGACAGCAGCTCGCCGCGCATTCAGCTCGCGATCCGTCAGCAGGAGACGCGCCGGTACGACGACGCGTACGAAACCATCAAGCCGCTGCTCGGACGCACTCCGGTGAACATGGCAACGCTGTACCAGGTGGGTCGCATCAGCGCAATGTCGGGCGCCAATCTCGAGCGCGGCGAGGCTGCGCTCCGCTCCTATCTCACCCTCACGCCCGGTCCGGGCGATCCAGGTCACGGCGCGGCGCACTGGCGGCTGGGCATGGTTGCAGAACACCGAGGCAACAAGATTGCGGCGCGCACGGAGTATGAGACCGCGATCAGGCTTGACCCGAAACTGACGCAGGCGAAGGATGCCCTGAAGAAGCTGAGGTAGCCGGTGATTATGGCGGTTGTCGGGAGTCTCCGCGACGGCTACCTTTCGGGTCCGTAATCCACAATACGGGACGTAGCGCAGCCCGGTAGCGCACCTGAATGGGGTTCAGGGGGTCGCGGGTTCAAATCCCGCCGTCCCGACTCATGAAAGACAAAGCCCCGCAACGGCTTCAAGCGTTGCGGGGCTTCGTCTATCCGGATGCTGAGGCCTGTTTCGGGTCGACATCTGCGGCCATGTCTGGAGGGCCTTTGAGGCGCTGGCGCTACTTCACAATCCTTAATACAGCAGAATCTGGTGGAGGCAGCACGCGCACTCCCGCGGCCTCCACGAAGAGGGCCGTCAACGGCTTTCGGGCACCATCCTTTCCCTTGGCCGCACCTGCGCGACCGAATAGCGAAACACCCCCGGGACGCGCCCTCGAGTCGTGCCTTGGCACATGCCGCATGCCGTCGAAGCCTGCCGCCCTTAATGCCGCCGCCCACCGTTGCGGGAGAGAATAGGGGATCATTGTCGCAAGTTCGTTCGTGATGCCGAAACGGGCAGCGGCCTCCCGCGTCGTTGCAGCCAGACGTGCGCGGGGGGGTCCAGGCACCACGCGGATCTCACGCATCGAAACCCACGCCGGAGTGACCGGGCCAAGGCGGGATGCTTCCCGAATAGCGCCATAGTCGTCTGTGGCGAAATAACAGGTGCCCTCGGGCGGCCGCAGATCGAACCGACCCGACATATCTGACGAGAACCACCATGTCCCCTTCTCGGCCCGACACACGCGGTGTAGCCGCTGTGGTGAGCGCGTCGCGGGGAAGCCGGTCAGATCGCCAGGAACTGCAAGCGTTCTGCGCGGCATCATCCGCCAAGTGTGTTGGCAGCGGCTCGTGCTACCGTGAGCACCGTATCAACCTCGCCGCGTACCAGCGCATCCAACGGCGCCTCTCCCAGTTCCGGCTCCGGCGTCCGTAGCCATCCGGCGAGGGTCCAGCCATCTACAGTCTGCTCGGGAAACAGTGCCAGTACGTCTGACAGACCCTCAACGACGCCCCTACGCTCGAACTGCCAAAGAGGATATAGATGCACGCCATCGGCGGTCACTACCCGCAACAGCCGACGCCGCGCTGCCTTCGAGGCCACCGCCTGGCGGGATATTCCAAGCCGAGCCTGCACACCCTCCGTCTGAACGAACGGTCCTGCGAGAGCATCCCAGGGCGAAGGCACCGGCGCCAGCGTGTGCACGGCCCGTTCAGCGAACTCAGCGGGGTCGCCGAGCACGTTGCGGGGTACGAGCCCGGCGCGCGCCTGCTCCGCAACCACGGCCATCAGTTCCTCCCGAAACCGCTCCGCCGCAGCGTTCACATATCGCTCGTGTGCTACTGTCATGGCGCCCCCGCGAGATGGTGTCAACACCGTCAATATAACGATGGCCCTCGACATGCGTCAATACCGTCAACCAAAGAGAGTCGAAAACTTTCCGGAATCTTTGCGTGTAAGTTTCTGACCGTCCAAAGAGCAGCGAGCGGTAGAAGTGAGCATTGGGCTTCGGCGCGATGAGCTGGGCGAAGATTCTTCCAAGTCGGGACGGCGGGATTTGAACCCGCGACCCCCTGAACCCCATTCTGGTGCGAGCATGTCACCAAAATCATTATGTATTGGTCGACTCCTGTTGCGCAGCCAATGGTCTCTCTGAATGTTGATGCATGGCCACCAAGATCAAGCAGGGCACGATAACCTGCCCCGAATGCGGCGCACGATCAACCGCTGACATGCCTGAGAACGCTTGCGTGTACTTCTTCGAGTGCACGTCTTGCGACACCCTCCTTCGTCCGGGTGCTGGTGACTGCTGCGTGTTCTGTACATTCGGCGACGCGCCGTGTCCGCCGCGGCTGCGCGATGAGGAATGCTGCCGATGACCTTCGATTCCTGGCGTCTCGTCCACCGTGGCGCGTCAGCAGAGATCGCATTCATGGGTGTCGTCGTCGCCGCGCTTGCCCTTCAGGCCGCGGCGGCCCACGTAACGCCGCGCTGGTCCTGCAGGCCGTGGCGGCCCACGTAACCCTGCGCGGGCCGGAATAGCATCCCTGACGCTTCACACCGCCGCCGTTCAAGCTTATACTGAGCGATGCACATGCCGGGTGTTTCCGCCTTCTTCGTCCGCGGTCTGCGGGTCATGGCGTTCGCTTGCGCCTTCTGGGCGGCCAGCGCGCCTGTGCGGACCGCCGCGTTTGACGACTGCGGCCCCGTCGCTGCCGCAACCGCCGCCGGCGAGGACTGCGCACCGTGCGAATGCGTGTGTGCGTGTGGCTGCGGCCACTCCATACGGTGGTCCTTGACCGCGGTTACGATGCGGCCGGCCGACCCGCGCGACGCGCAAATGGACTTCGCCAGCCCCCTCGACGCTCGCGCCAGGCCCGCACGCGATCTCAATCCACGCCCTCCGAAAGCCTGATCCAGTCCATCGTACTTCCCACCAAAAACTGTTGTTGAACTGAAACACCTGCTCGCTACGTCGAGAGGAAGGGTGCGTAATGTTTCGTGCACGCGTTCACATGTGCGTAATGGCGTTGGTATGTGCTGGTCCCACACAGGCACAGGAACCCGCGCTTTTCAGAACGCCGCAAATGGCTGCGTTGAGAGACGCTGAACGGAAAGGGTCACCGCTGCTTGCCGCCGGATCGCAGGATGTCGCAGCCGCGCGGATAAGAATGGCCAACGTTGCGACGCGCGGCCCTGTGACTGTGTCGCTGGATCTCGACGAGTGGAATTTGACCGATCCACTGAGCCAGACAGTCGCGGTGGTGGCGGAGCATGAGTTCCTGCCGAAGCAACTGCTCCATTCCTCAACCGCTCGAGCGACTGCATTGCTCTCTGCAAGCGAGGCGCGGCTCGAGGGCGCGTTGATCGAGCGAATGGTCGAATTGGAACGACACGTTGCAAAAGCGGTTCTCTGGCGACGTATCCACGCTCGCCTGGCACAGGAAGACTCGCTGCTCGAGCGAGCATCCGTCACGCTGAGTGCACGGTTCAGCATCGGCGATGCACGATACGTGGACGTAATTCGATTGCGCACGGAGAGAATACGCGTGCAGACGGAGTCCGCCGACGCCCTCGCGCAGTCGAGAGCGGCCACGCGAGAACTGGTAGCTATCATCGGCGCTGGAAGCGAAGCACTCGTCAATGATGCGATAAACTCGATCACCACGCTCCCGGTCCCGCAAGCTCCGGGCATCGACGGAGTAATCGCGACGGCGCCGGTCGTACGGATGGCAGGAGCAGAGATCGAAATGTCTCGCGCCAACCTGTTGACGATTCGTAGCGAAATGGCTCCGCGCTGGACAGCGGGCGTCGGTCTGCAGCGGTTTGACACCGGCTCAGGCTTTACCGTGGGCCCCGCACTTACCGGATCGCTGACACTGCCCTCTTTCCAGAAGTCAGTCCGCTCTGCTTCCACTCTGGCTGCTGCGCATGACACGCTCGCCGCTGGCGGCAGATACGCATTCGTCATTCGGCGTCTTCGCGGCGAGGTCGCGTCTGTCGAAGAGCGGTTGTCAGCGGCACGCGATCGTTTTCAGGGCGTGGATGTACGTCTGCTTGCGGCGGCTCGGGAAGAGCGCGAAAGCGCAATCATATCATACGCGTCCGGTGGGCTTCAGCTGTCGGACCTGCTCGACTTCGAGCGAACACTGGCGCGAGCGGAGATACAACGCCTGCAGAGTTACCTGGACATCGTTGACGCATGGGCCGACCTGTGGGTTGCAGTCGCCGGCGGAAACCACGAGGAGACCGACTGATGACCGTGTCGAAGTTCCGGAGAGCGTGCATTCTCGGCCTGTTCGCATTGAGCGCATGCGGCGGCAGCGATGATGCAGCACCTGAAGAGCATGCGGAGGGCGAAGAGGAGCATGTTGAGGACACTGCTGTCGAAGGCCGGGTGACACTCGGCGCACCTGCAATGAAAACGGCGGAGATCCTGGTGGAGCCGGCGCTGAGCGAGAATGCAGGTCAGGCGGCATCAGGATTGGAAGTCCCCGGCGAAGTGCACTTCGATCCGCGCAGGGTAGCCGTAATTTCGCCGCGCACCGATGGTCGCGTGGAGCGGTTGCTCTTCGTGCAGGGAGATCGTGTCCGGGCAGGGCAGCCGGTCGCGATGATCTTCACGCCCACGTTCATCTCGGCACAGACGGAATACCTGCTGGCCAGACGTCGCGCGTCAGCGCTCGCGTCTACGCCGGATTCCGCAGGCGCGCTCGCATTGGTGGACGCGGCCGCGATGCGCCTGAGAGTGCTCGGTGTGCCGGCGGAACTGATCGCGCGTCTCGGCAGCACGCAGCAGGTCGCTGAACTGTTACCGATCTACGCTCCGTTCTCGGGAAGCATCCTCGAGATGAACGCGCTGCCGGGCGCCGCTGTGTCAGCGGGAAGTCCGATCTTCAAGATCGCTGATCTTTCGTTTGTCGATGTAGTAGCAGCCGTGCCCGAACGTGCACTCCCACTCGTACACACGGGAGACCGCGCCAGCGTGTACCTCGCCGCATACCCTGGTCTCGATTTCAGCGGCACTGTGGAGCGCATGGAGCAGCAACTGGACGAGACAACGCGAACCGTTGGCGCTGTGATCCATGTCCAGAACAGCAATCAACGCCTGATGCCCGGCATGTTCGCGACCGTGCGCCTGCACATCGCCGTGAGCACGGGTGCTCCGAACAGCGCGCAGCAGATCATCACGATAGCCGAAACCGCAGTCGTGAATGAAGGCACCGAACGATTCGTTTTTGTCGAGATACAGCCGGGCACGTTCGAGAAGCGCATCGTTGATGTCGCCAGTCTGGAAGCGCCCGGTGCGTCACATCCTCTCACCAATCGCGTGGTGGTGAAGAGCGGCCTGAAGGCGGGGGAGAGGGTCGTCGTGCGCGGTGCATTCACGTTGAAGTCCGAGCTTGGCAAAGCCAGCCTCGGCGATCACGGTCACTGAGTATGATTGACAGCATACTCGCATGGGCTGTCGCCCGCCGTGCTACCGTCATGTTCCTGCTGGTACTGCTCATCGCGGCCGGCATTTGGGCACTGCGGACGCTGCGCGTCGATGCATTTCCCGACCTCACTGACGTGCAGGTGCAGATTCTTGTCGAGGCTCCGGGGCTTTCTCCCGTCGAGGTGGAACGACTCGCCGTCATGCCGATCGAGTTGGCGCTCAATGGCATGCCGCGCGTGACGCAGGTTCGTTCGATCAGCAAGTACGGCTTTGGCGCCATCACCACGGTGTTCGAGGACGGTGTCGACCTGTATTTCGCGCGCACGATCATCTCGGAACGGTTGCAACAGGTTCGGGATCAGCTGCCGGCAGGCACGGAGGCGTCGCTCGGCCCGCTCGCTGGAGCGATCAGTGAGATTTATCAGTACGTGGTGGCGGGTGAGGGCAAGACGCTGATGGAACTGCGCACGCTGCACGACCGCGTGATTCGTCCGCAGCTGCGCGGCGTCCAGGGAATCGTGGAGGTAAACTCGTTCGGTGGCCTCGTGCGTCAGGCTCACGTCACCATCTCGCCGGAACGACTGACTGCGTACGGGCTGACGCTGCACGATGTCGTTGAAGCAATCGAAGGAAGCGATGCGATCGCGCCGGGCGGATACCTGCAGCATGGCGACGAACAATACATCCTGCGGGGCCTGGGGCAGGCGACGAATCTCGACGACCTGCGTAACACGGCGATCCGCGCCGACCACGCGGGTATTCCCATTCGTATCAGTGACATTGCCGACGTGGAATATGGCGCGGAGCTGCGCCAGGGTGCGGTGACGCAGGACGGAAAAGGCGAAGTCGTTTCCGGTTTTGCGATGATGCTGCGCGGCGAGAACAGTCGTGAAGTTGTCGATCGCGTGAAGGAAACTGTCGCCGACATCAATCGTTCTCTGCCCGACGGCGTGCGCATCATCCCGTACTATGACCAGACCGACCTGGTTGACGGCACGCTGAAGACAGTGAAAACGAACCTGATCGAAGGCGGCGTTCTCGTCATTCTGATACTGCTGCTCTTTCTCGGGAACGTCAGGGCAGCGCTGATTGTTGCCGCCACGATTCCGCTGTCGTTGCTGTTCGCGTTCGTCGGCATGCGGTGGCTGGGGTTGTCGGCCAACCTGATGAGTCTCGGTGCCATCGACTTCGGTATGATCGTTGACGGTGCTGTCGTCATGGTCGAGCATTTCTCGAAACGCTTGCGGGTGGTCGGGGACCAGGTCGCTGACGTTCGCGTGCAGATCGTCGCCGCTGCCCGTGAGGTTGGACGACCGATTGCGTTTGGTGTGCTCATCATCATGCTGGTATACCTGCCGATCGTAACGCTTCAGGGTCTGGAAGGCAGGATGTTCAGGCCCATGGCGCTCACGGTCGGCATGGCGCTCTTCGGCAGCCTGCTGCTTTCTCTCGCATATGTGCCGGCAATCAGTACGTGGGTGTTTCGCAACGGCGCGCCCCACTCGAAGTATGCGGACCGGCTGGAGAGTTGGCTCGATCGCATGTACGAGCCGCTGCTTCGGCGGACTCTGCGCGCACCGAAGTTTGTGATTCTGGCCACGTTGCTTGCCCTCGGCGGTGCAGCAATGCTGGTCCCGTTCCTTGGTTCCGAGTTCCTTCCGGAGCTCGATGAAGGGTCGCTGCTCATTCAGGCGACGCGTGATCCCAGCGTGTCGTTGAATCGCTCGGTAGAGATGCAGCGCGAGCTCGAGCGCGCGGTCCTGGAATCGCCGGAAGTCACGACAGCAGTGGGTCGTATCGGCAGGCCCGAGATCGCGAGTGATCCGATGGGCCTGCATCAGACGGATATGTTCGTGATGCTGAAGCCGCGTAGCGAGTGGCGCGACGGCTTGACCAAGGAAGGACTCATCGAGGAGATCCAGGAACGGCTCGAGGAGCGCGTACCCGGAATGGCAATACGTTTCACCCAGCCTATGGCAATGCGCCTCGATGAGCTGATCAGCGGCGTCCAGGCGGACCTTGCCGTCAAGGTCTTCGGTGATGATCCCGCGCAGAATCTCACAGTCGCGACACGCATCGGTCAGATACTCACCCGGATATCCGGCGCTACCGAGGTCCAGGTCGAAGCAACACAGGGACAGGCATATCTCAACGTGCGCATGGATCGGAATGCGATGGCGCGTTTCGGAATACCCATGACGGAGGTGCAGGAAGCGCTCGAGACCGCGGTCGGCGGCCGCCCGGTGTCGTCGTTGCTGGAGGGAAATTTTCCGATCGACGTCATCGTACAGTACCCAGCCTCATTGCGAACCTCTCCCGATGCGATTGGTGCAATTACGATCCCTTCGCCATCGGGCGCCCGCATTCCGCTCTCGCAGATTTCGCAGATCGCTCTCGAGTCCGGACCGGTTCAGGTCAGCCGTGAGAATGCGCAACGGCTTGTCATCGTGCAGGCCAATGTGCGTGGACGTGACCTGGGCGGGTTCGTGAAGGAAGTCCGTGCGACGCTTGCCGAACAGGTGGAACTCCCAACGGGCGTGTTTTTGCGATTCGGTGGTCAGTTCGAGAATCAGGATCGCGCGATGCGTCGTCTGCGTGTCGTCGTTCCAGGCTCGATCCTGCTGATTGCGTTCCTGCTCTTCACATCACTGCGGTCATGGCGTTTGGCGGCCCTGGTGCTGGCGAATCTTCCCTTCGCGGCGATTGGCGGAATCGTGGCACTGACGGTGACACGGTTGCACCTGAGCGTGTCCGCGAGCATCGGTTTCATTGCGCTGTTTGGTGTCGCGGTGTTGAACGGTCTGGTGCTGCTGTCTACAGTCCAGCGGCTTCGCCAGGACGGCTTCGATGCGGAACGCGCTGCCGTCACTGGTGCCCGGGACCGGCTGAGACCGGTGCTGATGACAGCGACGGTCGCGTCGATCGGATTCATCCCTGTGGCCCTGTCGCACGGTATGGGGGCCGAAGTGCAGAGACCACTCGCAACGGTCGTGATTGGCGGCCTCATTACGTCAACGCTGCTGACGTTGCTGGTGTTGCCGACCGTGTACGTCCTCGTGGAACGGAAATGGCCCTCGCGGTCAGAAGTATCGAATGTCTGAGGCTGGCGACGGCGACGTAGCGATGCGTGAGATCAAGCTCGGGCTGCGCGCGAACTGGCAGCAGTTCACGTTGCTGGTCGTGGTGAACGCGTTCGTCGGCGCGATGATCGGGCTGGAGCGCACAGTTCTGCCTCTCCTCGCCGAGAGTGAGTTCGGGATCGTGTCGAGCACGGCCGCACTGTCGTTCATCGCGACGTTCGGCGTGGTAAAGGCCATCACCAATTTCCTCGCCGGCCGGCTTGGCGACGTGTACGGCCGCCGCCGCATCCTCATCGCCGGATGGCTCTTCGCGGTGCCCGTGCCGTTCCTCGTGATGTGGGCGCCGACGTGGTCGTGGATCATCGTCGCCAATGTGCTGCTGGGCATCAACCAGGGACTGGCGTGGTCGACGACGGTGATCATGAAGATCGACCTCGCGGGCCCCCGGCAACGCGGCCTCGCGATGGGCCTCAACGAGTTCGCCGGGTATCTCGCCGTTGCACTGTCTGCACTCGCAAGTGGAATGATCGCGGCGCGCTGGGGGCTGCGACCGGAGCCGTTCTATCTGGGCATCGCATTCGTTGCCATTGGCCTCGCGTTGAGTGTGGCAGTCGTGCGCGAGACGAAGCCGCACGCACAGATGGAGGCACGCGACGTCGCAACTGATCATTCCGCAGAAAATCTCGATGGCCGTGCGATCTTCGCGCGCGTGACGTGGCGCGACCCGGCACTGTCGAGCATCAGCCAGGCGGGGCTGGTCAACAACCTCAACGACGGTCTGGCGTGGGGCCTGTTTCCGCTCTACTACGCCGCCGGCGGACTGGAGATATCGCACATCGGCGTGCTCGCATTCCTGTATCCCGCGACATGGGGAGCGCTCCAGCTCGTGACAGGCCCGCTTTCCGACCGTTGGGGACGCAAGTGGCTCATTGCCGGAGGAATGGCAGTGCAGGCGGCGGCACTCTGGTCGATGACGATAACGGCTGGCCTCGAGGCATGGGCGCTCGCGGCGGTGTTGCTGGGCGTTGGCACCGCTATGGTGTATCCGACTTTGCTCGCGGGTATCGGAGACGTTGCGCATCCGCGGTGGCGCGGCTCGGCGGTCGGCGTATACCGGTTGTGGCGCGATAGCGGCTATGCCGTCGGTGCGCTTCTCGCCGGTGTCCTGGCCGACTTGTTCGGGATGGCGTCCGCGATAAGTACCGTTGCCTTGCTGACACTGCTGTCGGGCGTGGTTGTGGCCGTGCGGATGCCGGAGACGATGTCGCGACACGTCGAATCGTAGCGGCCACGGCAACGTTCATCTGTTCGGCCAGGGATCCGAGATACGTGCCGTTGCTGAAACCGTCACCGGATTTCCCTGATCTCCGAATACACGCCGGTCGCGCGCAGTGTCACGGTGAGCGGCTCAGTGCCGCGGTTGCGCCAGAACCATCCGTGCATGCCGTCGAAAGCCGCCTCGAGCACTCCTTCCTGCGACGCGACCGCAACACCCTTCTCGTAACCGAAGTAATCACGCGGCGGAGTCTTCGAGTCCGCGTGCGTGTCGTAGTTCACAACGCCGCGGTCCGTACTCCATGAGAAGCTCACGCGTACTCCCTGCTTCATGGCCAGCTTGATCTCGCGACCCTGCCCGGGATTCAGGGTGACGCTCACAGTATCGGACCGGATCGAATCGGTTTTTGCATCCGCCACAGGTGCCGCAACGGCAGGCGCGGCCGCAGTTGCTTCAGGACCCGCCGCGGTGCCCGCGGCCGCTTCCAACGAATCCGCGGCAGCGGCTTCCCGTGCGAGTGACATCTTGATCTCACCCATGCGCTTCAGTCCGAGCAACCGGCCGACACCGGTGGGATCGGCACCGTATTCCGCTGGCATTACGACAGTCACCAGCAGAAGCAGTGCGACGCCGAGCGCGATCAGAGTGGAGCGCAGCAGTTTGCGCGACGACGGCAATGCGTCGGGTGGTATCTGGTTGGTCTCGTTCATCGTCATCCACCCATGTTCGTGAGGAAGAAACCTGCAAGCTGGTAGCCCATCAACAGAAAGCCCGCGCCCATGAGTACCACGTTGGCCGTGTATCCGTGACGGCTGAAGCTGCGCGTGCGACGCCAGTGGTTCATCAGAATGAGGATCGCGCTCAACGCGAGCAGCTGTCCGATCTCTACGCCGACGTTGAACGCGATGAGGTTTGCGACCAGACCGTCGGGCGACATATCGAAATCGAGGATCTTTGTCGCCAGCCCGAAACCATGAAAGAATCCAAAAATCAACGTCGCGACCTTCGTACTCGGCTGAACACCGAACCATTGCCGGAACGCGCCCAGGTTCTCCATCGCCTTGTAAACGACAGAAAGACCAATGACTGCATCGACGAGATACGCACTCACACTTATCTCGGTCAGCACGCCCAGCAGCAACGTCGTAGAGTGACCGATTGCGAACAGCGTGACGTAGACGCCGATGTCCTTGAGCCGATACAGGAAGAAGATGACGCCGAACAGGAAGAGCAGGTGATCGTAACCGGTGACCATGTGCTTCGCACCGAGGTACACGAATGGGATCAGCAGAACACCGCTGACTTCCTGGATGAATCCCTTGTCCCCGAGTGCGACGCCGTGCGCCAGCAGTTCTGCTGGCAACGCCAGAAGGGCCATCCCGCAGGCGACACCCGCGAGAAGCACGCACATCAGACTGTGGTGGATACGAGGATGATCAGGCATGCATTGTCGCGTCCGTGTTGGAGGTTCCAGTGTTGCGATTATCGGCACCGTACCGCAGGAAGAGCGCCGGGACGACGAGCATGTTCAGCACAACCGCGGACAGCAGTCCGCCGAGAACCACGATCGCCATCGGACTCTGAATCTCGTTGCCCGGCTCGTTGCCCGCGATGGCGAGCGGGATGAGTGCCAGACCGGCGGACAGCGCGGTCATGAGCACAGGACTGAGGCGTTCCATCGATCCCTGCCGGACTGCGTCGGACAGGGGCATGCCGCCAGCCATGAGATGATTGTAGTGCGAGACGAGCAGGATGCCGTTACGCACGGCGATGCCGAAGAGCGTGATGAAGCCGACCAGGGTCGCGATGTTGAGCACCCCCCCCGTTATCACGACGGCGAATATGCCACCCACGAGTGCTAGCGGCAGGTTGACCATCACGAGCAACGCCTGGCGCGTGGAGCCGAACTCCACGAACAACAGCAGGAATACCGCGGCCAGCGAAACGAGCGAGAGCAGGCCAATGGTCCGCGTCGCCTCGCCGGCCGACTCGAACTGGCCGCCATAC
>Ga0163150_10008147_pt1 | contig 12013 bp, 10 predicted proteins | sample OliLakLV19P2IB_FD_148628 | JGI IMG/M metagenome (GOLD analysis project Ga0163150, IMG submission 148628) | Freshwater microbial mat bacterial communities from Lake Vanda, McMurdo Dry Valleys, Antarctica - Oligotrophic Lake LV.19.P2.IB | ecosystem: Environmental > Aquatic > Freshwater > Lake >...
GATCGATTCTCTCGGCCTCTCCGCGCCGCGCGCGGTTCCGCGCGGCGCCACAAGGATCAGAGAGGCCGTAGGATCGATTGCTTCTCGGCCTCTCAGTACTTGACGCCGCAGCCGTAGGCCTTCGTGTCGTTCTTCGCGACCGGCTTGCCGGCCTTGATGTCGGCCAGCGCCGCGTCGACGTAATTCACGAGGGTCTCGCCGTTCTCGGGCTTGCCGCTGGCGGCGTTGTCGATCGCACCGCGGTAGGCCAGGACGCCCTTGGCGTCGATGACGTACATGTGCGGCGTGGTCTTGGCGTCGTACTTGCGGCCGACGTCACCCTTCTCGTCGATCAGGATCGGACCGTCGAGCTTCCAGTCGGTCTTGGCCTTCTTGTTCTTGTCGACGCCGTTGCCCTGCTTGCCGGCCGCGCCGGAATTGATCGCGAGCCAGACGACGCCGTCCTTGGCGACGCGCGAAGCCTGGTCCTTGAGCGGGCCTTCGCTGTGGGCCTTGACGATCACCGGGCACTCGGGGTTGAACCACTCGAGCACGACGACCTTGCCTTTGTAGTCGGAGAGCTTGACGACCTTGCCGTCGAGGTCCTTGAGCTCGAAGTCCGGCGCAGCCTTGCCGAGCACGGCCTTCATGTCCTTGGCGGGCTCTTCCTTCTTGGGCTCTTCCGTGACCGGCTTGTCCTTGGTCTTGTCGCCGGCGAGCGCCGTCGGGAACGCGCCCGCGACGGTGATGAGGGCCATCGCGGCGAGGCCGGCGGCGATCCACGTATTCAGGTTCTTCATGATCTGGTCTTTCTCGATTCGTGAGGATCGGGGCGTACCTTGCGGATTGCGAGGCCCCGGACGCTCGTTGTGACGCGGCGAGCATAGCTCTGGGTGCCCGCCCGGAGGGTCAAATCGAGGTAGGGCAGCCCTGAGCGAGGCTTCATTCAGGTTTCGCTCACGACGACGAAGCGAGGATGGCCCTGGGGAGCCTCCACACGCACGTCCAGGCTCTCCACGCGGGCCGCGGGGGGCCCGCGGCGCAGCCACAGCACGAGCTGGTCGAGTCGGTCGGAAGGGCCCTCGGCCCACACTTCGACCGAGCCGTCGGCGTGGTTCACGACCCATCCGGCGAGTTCCAGCTCGCGCGCGCGCATCTTCGTGAAGTGGCGGAACGCGACGCCTTGCACGAGCCCACGCACGCGCACGCGACGCGCTTCGACCGGCATGACGGAGGAGGGTAGCACGGCGTTACGATCCGATCGTGACGTCGCTCACTCTGGTCCTCGTGCTCGCGGTTGCGAGCGATCCCGTGCCCGGTGCGTGGCGCGCCACGCTCGATTCGCCCGGTGGCGAGCTGCCGTTCGAGCTCTCGATCGAGGCGCGCGCGGCGGGTCCGATCGTCACGATCCAAAACGGCGAGGAGGCGGTCGAGGCGCCGCTCACGCGCGATCCCGACGGCTCCGTGCGCATCGAGTTCCCCCACTACGACTCGGCGCTGACAGCGCGCGTGGCGGAGGACGGCACGGTGCTCGACGGCGAGTGGCGGCAGGCGCGCGCCGCTGGAGCCGTGCGCCGCATGCCGTTCCGCGCGCGCGCCGGCACCGCGCCGCGCTTTTCCGGGAGTGCCGACACGGCCAGCACGATCGCGGGCCGCTGGGCCGTGAAGTTCGAGAAGGACGCGAATCAGGCCGTCGCCGTGTTGCGAGCCGACGGCACGCGCGTGCTGGGCACGGTGCTGACCGCGACGGGCGATCACCGCTTCCTGGCGGGCGTGCTGCAGGCGGACCGGCTGCGGCTGTCGAGCTTCGACGGCGCGCACGCGTTCCTGTACGACGCGCGCGTTCAGGCCGATGGCACGTTGCGCGGCACGTTCTTCAGCGGGGACGCGTGGCAGGAAGGGTTCAGCGCGCGGCGCGACGAAGCCGCGAAGCTGCCGGACGAGTTCGCGCACGCGCGCTGGAGCGAGGATCCGGGCCTTCTGTGGATCGAAGGCGTCGGCGTGGACGGCCGTGAGACCTCGTTGGGCGAGCTGCTCTTCGGCGCGCGCGCGTCCGTGGTGCAGATCGCGGGCTCGTGGTGCCCGAACTGCCACGACGAGCTGCGCTGGCTCGCGCCGCTGGCGCAGGAGCTCGCGCCGCAAGGTCTGCGCGCCGTGACGCTGGGCTTCGAGCTCGCGGGCGAGCGCGAGCGCGATCTGCGTCAGCTCGCGCGCATGCGCGCGCGACACGGCGCCGTCCACCCGTTCCTCCTGGTCGGCACGGCTGACAAGGAACGCGCGGCGGCGGCGATCGGCGCGATCGACCGTGTCATCGCGTTCCCGACGCTCGCGATCCTCTCCGCCGACGGCCGCGCGCTGGCGGTGCACAGCGGCTTTTCGGGTCCGGCGACGGGCGAGGAGCACACGCGGCTCGCGCGCACGCTCGCTGATCGCATCCGCGCGGCGCTCGCGGCGCCGGAATCGCCCTCGGGCGCGCTCGAGGCGCTGGTGGCCGAAGGCCTGTGGCGCGACGAGCGCGACCGCACGTTCATCGAGCTGCGCAGGGAGACCGACGGCCGCGTCGCGTTCGTGGAGCGCGAGATGTTCCGCTTCGAAGGCCCGACGCGCGAGGAGCCCGTCGCGCAGGGGACGGTCGTCGCGCACGGCGACGTCGTGCGCATCGGCGAGAACTGGTGGCAGTACGATCGGCGGGCCCAGGTGGCGCTCGATCCGCGCGACCTGGGCCACCGTCTCACGCCGGCCGCGCGCGGCCCGTTTCCGCGCGTCGACGGGCCCGCGCTCGATGCGCCCGAGGCGATCCTGGCCGGGCTGGCGCACTCGGATCCGCGCGTGCGGCGCGAGTGCACGTGGTTCCTCGCGGCGCAGATCCTGATCGCGATGTTCGCGCCGCCGGACCACGCGCCGCAGGTCGACGTGGCCTCCGCCGCGCAGATCGTGCCGCGCCTGCTGGACTCCGATCCTCTCGTGCGCGCGATGGCGTGCTGGGCCGCGGGCGTGCTGCGCATCGAGGGCGCGCTCGAAGCGTTGCGCGCGAACGCCGCGCACCCGTTCCCGGCCGTCCGCCGCGAAGCGGCGAAAGCGCTCGCGCTGCTCGAGCGGCGCTGAGAGGCCGAGAAAAAATCGATCGTACGCCTCTCCGATCCAGGTGGCGCCGCTCCGCGGCGCGAGAGCCCGTGAGAAGGTCGAGGGTACGGGCTCTCTGATCCCGTTGGCGCCGCTCCGCGGCGCGAGAGGCTGTGATTTCTTCACAGCCTCTGACCGCGAGCTGCGATCCCGCGCTCGTCACCAGCCCGCAGCGCGGATCTCGGCTGCGCGGATGCGAACGGTGCCCGACTCGGGGCTCGGGATCAGGCGGATCGGCCCGCGCGCGAGCGGGTCGCGCACCTCGACGTACACCTCCTGGCGACCGGCGCTCAAGCGGCGCGGCGCCACCGCCGTGCGCAACCATTCCGTCGCGCCTTGGCGCGACCACTGCACGTAGAGCGCCCCGGGATGCTCGACCTCGACGTCGATGCGGATCAGGACGGTGCGTTCCTCGTCGAGCTTCGCGTCGGGGAACTCGACGCCGAGGGCGCGCTCTTCCACGGTGATCGCGATCGCTCCGTCCGCGCGCGCAACTCGCACGCCCGCATCCGGAGTCACGAGCTCGTGCGCGGGATCGAGCGTCCATGTCGGAGGCGAGCCGCCCTCGAAACGCGCGCGGCGCTGCGCTTCGTCCGCCGCCGCGATGCGTTCGGGCGGCTCGAGGTCGAACACGCGTTCCGTGTGGACGTCGACGACCAGATCGGGCTCGAACGCCAGGATCGCGGCCGGATCGAACACGTAGACGCCCCTCCAGTCGAACTTCGCGTGCGAGAAGAAGGGCGCCATCATCTTGCGCAGTGTCCCGCCGAACGAATCGTGCACGACCCACAAGCGGGGCAGGTGATCCGCGGCGGTCCTCGTCTCGATCTGGCTCCCGAGCTCGTGGAGATCGCCTCCGCTCCACGTCCATTTGCGCACGACGTTGCGGTCGAGACCGGGTTGCACCTCGAACGGCAGGCCCGGCAAGTGGAGCTGGAGCCTCCAGGCGTCGTCGTCGAAGGGGATCGGGCGCAGGACGAATGACGACGCCGGCGGGTCCTCTGCCGCGAGACCGGCCGCGCGCGCGAGCCGCAGGATGGCCAGCGCGCCGCGAATCGCGCCCCGCGCCGTCCAGTGCGTGCCGCGCTGCGAGTAGACATAGTCGGACTCGGCGTCACGCGTGCTTTCCTCACGCAGCTCCGCACGCATGTCGAGGTACCAGCCGCCCGGTTCCGCCAGCAGGGCGTCGTTCAACTGGTCGTAGCGCGTGGGCCCGAGCTGCTCGTACGGCAGAGGCACTCGATCGGGGTAGACCTCCATCTTGTTCGGCGTGAACGCGGCGACGTACACGATCCCGCGCGCTCGGCACCAATCGGCGCGGTCGCGCAGCAGACGCGTCCAGCCCTGGATGCGCGCGGTTTCCAGCGCCGCGATGCCGCGCCAGCTCTCGAAGGAGGTCTGCTTCGCGTAGAAGAGCCAGCCGTCGGGGCCGATCACGGCCGACGGCGTCGGACTGACGCCCAGGCCGAAGTAGAGCAGCTTGCTGCGCCCCTCGAGCAGCACGTCGCGCAAGCCCAGGTGGTCGTCGAACCAGGCCTGGAACTGCTGAGGCCACAACGCCAGCTGGGACAGGTCCTCCGGTTTCTTCGGCGCTGGCGCCGGCGTGCGCTGCTCGTCGAGGACGGACTGGCGCGCCGCGTCGGGTCGCAACAGCGCCGCCGCCGCTGGCGCCGCCAACGCGCCCACGAAGAGCAGCGTCGTCGCTCGGTCGAAGATCCGGCGCGGGTGCGGGCTCACCCTTGTCGCTGACCCGGCTTCCAAAGGACGTCCTGCCGCCCCTGGCCGTTGTGGACGCGCGCCAGCACGAAAAGCAGGTCGGAGAGCCGGTTCAGGTAGCGCAGGACCTCCAGGTTCACGCGGTCCTTCTCGGAGGGTAGCGCCAGCATCTCGCTGACCTGACGCTCCGCGCGTCGGCACGTGCAGCGCGCCAGGTGGAACCACGCCGACTGCTGCGTACCGCCGGGCAGGATGAACGAGCGCAGCGGCTCGAGTGGAGCGTTCTCGCGGTCGATCAGGTCCTCGAGGCGTTTCGTGTAGGCCGGCGTGATGCGCAGCCGCTCGCCCGCTTCGCCCGGCACGCACAGGTCGGCGCCGACGTCGAACAGGTCGTTCTGGATCGCCTGCAGATCGCCGCGGTACGGCTCGTCGAGCCCGCTCGCGACGAGGAGCCCGAGGACGGAAGACAGCTCGTCGACGTCGCCGTAGGCCGCCACTCGCCTGTCGTGCTTGGGCACGCGCGCTCCGTCGCCGAGGCTCGTGAGCCCCTCGTCGCCGCCGCGGGTGTAGATGCGATCGAGTCGGACCATCGGTGACCTTTCGAACGTCCATCTTGCGCGCGCGCGGTGGTCGCGGCAAGGCGCCCGCGGCCGCGCTCACTCTCCCTGCGTGGCCCGATCCTGCTCCGAGCGGTGCCGCCCGCGCCGTTCGTGCACCGTGATGCCGAGATCCTTGGGCGTCAGCGTGCTGCCCAGCGCGCGGCACATCAGGTGCCAGGCGCGCGCGTCGCGGTCCTCCAGCTCGGCGCGCGAGAACACACGCTCGATCGAGGCCAGGATGTCGACCCGCGCCGACTTCGTCTTCGCGACCGTGTCGCCCATCACGTGCTTCAGGTTCGACTTCAAGTACGCGCGGCCCTCGGCGGACAGGGGTTTCATGCCGCGCTCGCGGCGCTTGCCACCACTCTCGGTGTATAGATCCGACAGCACGATCCCGACCGACATCGCCAGGTTGATCGAGCTGTGCTCGGCGCTGGTCGGGATCCAGGCCAGCTCGCGCAGCAGGTTCGTGTCCTGGCTCTCGAGACCGCGCGCTTCGTTGCCGAACACGAGAGCCATCGTGCCGTCCATCTCTCCCGCCTCCGCGCGCAGCTCTACGCGCAGCTCGCGCCAGTCGTGGCGGCGCCGGTGCTCATGCGCGCGGGCCGTGAACCCGACCGAGCCGACGCAGTCCTCCAGCGCCTCGGGCAGCGTGTCGACGATGCGCACGCGCGCGGCCGCGTCCTCGACGCCGTGCGACATCTGCACGAAGTCGGGGTGCACCAGCACCGAGGCGCGCTCGGGCGCGACGAGCCACAGCTCGGCCGGCCCGAAGTTGGCGCAGGTGCGCAGCACGGATCCCACGTTGCGCGGCCCCACCGGCCGCACGAGCACGACGCGTTTCGTCACGGCATCAGCCGTTCGCCCAGCAGATCTCGACGAATCTCGGCGCGCACGGACTCGAGCTGCACCGGGTCGGGGTTACCGCCCGACACGACGACCGCGACGCGCAGGCGGTCCTGCGCCGACCGGCCCTCGAACAACGCCTCGGGGATCGTGCGCGCGACGACAGCGGCGAACGCGGCCGCGCCGGCCGGCTCGACGACCTCGCCCGCAGCGACCAGGCGCTTCTGACCGGCGAAGATCGCTTCGTCGCTCAGGAGGATCGTGCCGTCGAGCGTCGTGCGGCACACGTCGACGTTGATCTGGCCCGAGTAGGTCGGCGTCAGGCCCTGCACCTTGCTCGTGATCGCATCGAGGTGCACGGGCGCGCCCGCCGCGATGCCGCGCGTCAGGGACGGCGCGCCGGAAGGCTCGACGCCGAAGATGCGCACCTGCTTGCCCAGCGCGCGCCTCAGCGCGAGCGAGGTGCCGCTGACGAGTCCACCGCCACCGACGCACACGAGCACGACCTCGACCTGCGGCCATTCCTCGGCGATCTCCAGCCCGACGGTGCCGGCACCCTGGATCGTGCGTTCCGCGTCGTAGGGGTGCACGAGCGTCATACCGGCGGCGACGCGCGCTGCGCACTCGCCGTCCGCGGCGAGCCGGTCGTCGGCCAGCACGACGGTCGCGCCGTGATCGCGGCAGGCTTGCACCTTGTTCGCGTACGCGTTCGCGGGCATGACGATCGTCGCTGGCACGCCAGCGCGCTGCGCGGCCCACGCCAGCGCCTTGCCGTGGTTGCCGGAGCTGGCGCAGACGACGCCGGCTGCACGCTGGGCATCGGAGAGCTGCGCGATCTGGTTCCACGCGCCGCGCGCCTTGAACGAGCCCGTCTCCTGGCGGTTCTCCATCTTGCCGCGCAGCTCCACGCGCGGATCGCTCGCGTCGAGCGCGGCCAGCGGCGTGCGCCGCACGACGCCGCGCACGCGCGCCGCGGCCTCGTCGATGCGAATGTGGTCGAACTTCGTCCAGGGCGCGCGCAGGGCGGCGTCGGTCGCGGGCTTCATACACGCGAATCTAACGGATTCGCGTGCTGATACGGTGCCAGTGATACGGTGCCAGGGACGAGTCCGACACCCTCGCGCCCCACACCAGCCACGGTTGCGGGAGGGCCGGCGAACCTGTCGGAGTCGTCCCTGGCACCGTATCGACACCTTCGTGCTCAGCTTCCCATGCGAGAGAGCACGAGGTCGACCAGCTCGCGCGCGATGCGCTCGCGGTCCGTGTCGACGTGGCCGCCCTCGGTCCACACGAGCTCCTTGGGTTCGCGCGCCGCCGCGAACAGCGCGTCGGTGCACGACCGCGGCACCCGCTCGTCGCCGTGCGCTGCGACCAGCACGAACGGCCGCGGCGCGATGCCGGCCACCCAGCGCTCCGGTGCCAGCGGCGGGCCGCCGGCCGCGATCCAGCCCGCGCGCGCGAGGGCCCAGCGCACGGGCGCGGAGCCGATGCGCTTCTTCAAGCCGGCCTCGATCATCTGCGGCACCTCGCCGCCGCCGTGGATCGACCAGACGCGCGCGACGCGCTCGTCCAGCGCGCCGGCGATGCACGCGAATGGCGCACCCAGGCTGACGCCGACGAGGTCGATCCGCGCCGGATCCACGCCCGGTTGGCCGACGATCCAGTCCAGCGCCAGCTGGATCGCGGGCGGCGTATCGCGCAACGCGGCGCGGATCTCGGGCGCGGCGGCCACGACCGCCAGACCCTTGGGCTTGCGCGGACCGGTGTACGGGTACGCGAGCGCGACCGCGAACGCCCCGCGCGTGTCGGGCACGAAACGCAGGGCTTTCCGACCCGTCTCCATGCCGCCGAGCAGCAGCGCGACCGGACGTCCGCCGTCGGGCGCGGGACCGACGGGCCGCTTCGTCGCCAGCTCGACGACGAGGCCGCTGGTCGAGACGAGACGCACGAGCTCTTCGACATGACCGTCGACTTCAGCGCGCTCCTCGATCTGTGCCGAATCAAGCGTGCCTCGGCGCTCCTCGAACTTGCCGGTCAGGTCGCGCGCGAGCCACAGTCCGGACAGCACGAGCAACACGAGCGCGCCGGCACAGAAGAATGCGGCCCAGCGCAGACGCCGCCGCGCGCGCGGACTCATTTCTTCGCCTTGGGCTTGGGCACCTGCAGACGGACGGAGCGCTCCATCTCGCGGCTGCCGCGGCGCGGCGGGTTCAGGTCGACCTTGCGTTCGAGCTTCCAGTCGCGGTAGCGGAACGTGACGCTCGACGGCTTGGCCGCCGCGCTCACGTAGACGCGGCCGTTCTTGTCGGTCTTGCCCATTTCGCGCCCGTCGACCAGGACTGCCGCGCCTTCGATCGCGCGGCGGTTGTCGCTGCGCGTGACGCGGTACAGCTCGCCCCAGCCGAGCAGCAGCGCGGGCCGCGCGCCGCGCTGCTCGCGGCCCTCGACCGCTGGTTCGGTGACGAAGCCCGACCAGTCGCCGATCGCGGGCGCGCAACCGGGCGCGTCGATGCGCCAGCGCAAGAGCTTTTCGATCGGGAACGACGGGATCAGGAGGTCTCCGCCGTTGCTGCGCTCGTAGTCCGTGGCGGAACCGCTGGCGAGCCTGAGCTCGTACGCGGTCTGGAACGGCGCGCCGCCTTCCGTGCGCGGGTGGAAGACGAGGTCCGCCACGGGCACCGCGTCGTGCACCCGCAACTGGAAGCCCTCGAGCGGCGGCTCGACGTCGAAGCCGCGAGGTTCCCACTCGAACCAGTCGTCCTCGGAGACGTTCAAGCGCCAGCGGCCGGCGGGGACGTCCTCGATCGCGAAGCGTCCTGTCGCGACCTCGCGGACCTTGTCCCACTCCACCTTGCCATCGAGGGTCAGCGCGTTCTGCCCGTCCGGCGGGTCCGCCTGCACCAGGTGGATGCGCACCGCTTCGTCGTAGCGGCCCGTGTCGGACAGCACGATGCCCCGGATCGCGCCCAGGGTCGGCGCGCGCGCCAGCAGCACGTCCGCCTTGGTCACCTGGCCGGGCTGCAACACGAGGGGCTGCTCCACCTCCTGGAAGCGGGCGATCCGGACGAGGAGCGTCGCGACACGGGCTGCCAGGAAATCGAAGCGAGCGTTGCCGTCGTCTCCGGTTCGCGAGGTGACGGACCCGTCCTCACCCTGCTGTCCCAGCTTCAGCGTCACGAGCGCTTGCCGGAGGGGCTCGCCCTCCGGATCGAGCAAACGCACTTCGACCGCGCACAGCGCATTCAGGGTCACTTCGACGACGCCCGGTCGCACGCCCGGCCCGAGCGCGACCTGTGTCGTGCCGCGCAACACGCCGTCGGCGGACTCGATCGTCAGACGGGCCTCGGGCTCGGTCGCCGCTTCGATGGGCCCGAATCGCGTCCACATCACCGGCGCGTCGTGCACGCTGCCGCTCGCGTGAACGGGGCCCTCCGTGCCGCGCGCACGGAGCCGCGCGCGCAGCTCTCCCGACGGAACGGCGCCGCTCGACGTGATCGCGAGCCGGTACGTCGGTCCGGATGCGACGCGCAGCACGAGGGGCTCGACCCCGCCTTCGACGCCGAAACGCAATTCGCCGGCGTCCACCCACTGGCGATCCAAGACCTCCGAGAACCGAGCGCGCAACGACCCGGCGTGCAGCGCGGCCTCGAACTTGCCTTCGGCATCCGTCACCACCTGCACGCGTTGACGCCGGGAGTCGATCAACTCGAAGCGGTAGTCGGGCAGCGGTTCGCTCGTGGCCGCATCGAGGAGGAGGACCGTGACGCTCGCACGGTGAGCAGGAGCGTCGCTCTGCGTCGCCGCTTCCGGCTCGCTGTCCGGGACCGCGACGACAGGGGCCAGCTCGCGCTCCTGCGTGAGCGGATCGGCGAGATCGTTTTCGGCCAGGTCGTCGGCAGGAACGCGCGATTCGGGCTCGACGGATTCCGGCTCGATCGCCGCGGACGGTGCGGCCGCCGGCTCCGCGATCCACCAGGCTGCGCCCGCGACGAGCGCGACGAGACCCAGCGCGGCGACGGCGAGGACGAAGCTGTGGCGCGGCCTCGGCGGACGAGGATGTCGGTACAAGGTGTCTGACACCGTTGTCCACCCTACCTCAGCGTTCCTTCATCACGTAAGTGCTCTGCGCGGGTCGCGAGCGGTGGAGATCGCGTTACCGTGAGGCTCACGCCGTGACCGGGCAAGGTCGTACGAGCGCGAAACGGAGCGGATTCATGCGGTTGTTCTCTTCCTTCGTGCCTTTAGTCGCGCTCGCCCTCGCGAGCGGCCCGGCGTTCGCGCAAGTCACGCAGACGTCGAGCCACGTCCGCGCCGGGCCCGTCAGCGTCGACGATCCGGCCGGTTTCGCGGCGCCGTTCGTGCCGCCGCCGCCCTCCGGCGCGGCAACGCGTTTCGTCTCGCCGACAGGCAACGACGCGAATCCGGGCACGCAGGCTGCGCCCTGGCGCGAGATCCGCTGGGCCGCGACGCACGTCTCGGCCGGCGACGTCGTCGACATCGCCGACGGCACGTACGCGTCGCCGATCGTGATCTCCGCCGACGGCACTTCGACGCAACCGATCGTCTTCCGCGCGACGGGTAGCAACGCGATCGTCTCGGGCGCGGGCACGAATGCCACCGACCGCGACGCGATCTTCGTCACGTTCGCCGCGCACGTGATCGTGCACGGCCTGAAGATCCAGAACGCGTACCGCTCGGGCGTGCGCGTCGACCAGTCCGACGACATCACGATCCAGGCCTGCGTGTGCTCGAACAACGGGCGCTGGGGCATCTTCACGGACTTCAGCGACGACCTGTCGCTGCTCGGCAACGAGTGCTACGGCTCGCAGCTCGAGCACGGCATCTACCACTCGAACTCAGGCGACCGCGCGCTGATCCGCGGGAACTACTGCCACGACAACTTCTCGTCCGGCATCCAGATCAACGCAGACCCGTCGCAGGGCGACGACGGGATCAGCTCGTTCTGCGTGGTCGAGCGCAACTTCCTCCTGCGCAACGGCCTCGGCACCGGCATGGGCGGCGGCGGCGCGGCGATCAACCTGGCGTCGGTGCGCAACTGCACGATCCAGAACAACGTGCTGATCGGAAACCGCGCCAGCGGCATCGTGCTCTGGGACGACGGCCAGGGCGTGCAGTGGGGCTCGCGCAACAATCTGATCGTGCACAACACGGTGCGACATGACCCGGGCGAGGGGCGCTTCGCCTTCCTGATGGCGAACGGCAGCACGGGGAACGTGCTGAAGGACAACCTGCTGATCGGCGGAGCGCGGGGCGCGATCTCGTTCACTTCCGACTCGCTGCCCGGTTTCGTGAGCGACTACAACGTGCTCTACAGCCAGGGCGGCTGGCCGATCGTCCAGAACGACGTCACGGGGCAGGGTTACACGCTCGCCACCTGGCAGGCGCTCGGGCACGACGCGCACTCGTTCTCCCAGAACCCCGTGTTCACCAATCCGGCCGGTGGGGACTGGTCGCTGGCGGCCGGGTCCGTCGGCCGCGACACCGGCATCGGCGTCGGCGTCCCACGCGACTACCAGGGCGGTCCGCGGCCGCGCGGGGTGGGGTTCGACATCGGCGCGTACGAGCGCTGAGCCACCCAAACGCCGGAAGCTGACCCCGTCCGTTGTGCCTGCGCTCCCCGTGGGGGCGAACCTCGTCCGGAACCCCAGCCGGTCGCGGGAAAACGTCCGAGGCGCAGCGGACCGGGTCAGCTTCCGGCGCGCGGCCGTATGCTTGGCCCGCCCGTGGCC
>Ga0163150_10008148_pt1 | contig 12012 bp, 12 predicted proteins | sample OliLakLV19P2IB_FD_148628 | JGI IMG/M metagenome (GOLD analysis project Ga0163150, IMG submission 148628) | Freshwater microbial mat bacterial communities from Lake Vanda, McMurdo Dry Valleys, Antarctica - Oligotrophic Lake LV.19.P2.IB | ecosystem: Environmental > Aquatic > Freshwater > Lake >...
TTATTGTACATTAGTTAAACAAAAATAAACATTATGAAAAAAGTATTTGTCGTTTTATTCGCATTTGTATCTACTGTCGCATTCAGCCAAACGAAAGACGTGGTTGATATCGCTATTGGGTCAAAAGATCACACAACACTTGTAGCTGCTGTTACAGCTGCCGATTTAGTTACAACCCTAAAAAGCAAAGGCCCATTTACGGTATTTGCTCCTACCAATGCAGCTTTTGATAAGTTGCCTCAAGGAACCGTAACCACTTTATTGAAGACCGAAAACAAAGCACAGTTGTCGAAGATTTTAACCTACCATGTGGTAAGCGGAAATTTAGATGCTGCTGCTGTGGTAGCTGCTATCAAAAAGGGAAGCGGTAAGGCTGTTTTAACAACGGTTAGTGGTGGAAAGTTGACTGGATCATTAGATGGCGATAAGGTTAAATTGACGGATGAGTCTGGCAATTCTGCTTACGTAGTTGTGGTCGATTTGAAAGGCAGCAATGGTGTGGTGCATGTAATTGATGGAGTTCTTCTTCCAAAGTAAAAACGTTCATCTCCTGATGTAAAGCTCTTTGAAGAAATTCAAAGGGCTTTTTTTTTACGTGATTTTGAGAAGAACCTGAAGATGAAGCAATGCAAGGCTGTAAATACCGACAAAAGCAGCCGCTAACAGAGTAACTTTTCGTTATGGCAAGCGAAGTGCTACTATGAGCAATAGTACACATAGTAAACATAGTAGATTCAGGTTAGTGCATCTAAACACCATTCTGCAAAACTGCTAATCGTGTGTGACTTGAATCAATCATACCGAAACATATGATTGAATGTTTTTGAAATGATGAAAGAGAAGAATGTGGAAAGTTCTTTATTCATTGACCTTCCGTGGACGTCCTTGCGGGGAGTTTCCAAACCACCTGGCGTTTACGCTGAGTATAGTCGAAGCACTGCTACTTTTAGAAACGGTCATGGTGGAGAACGATACAGATTCAGCGGACAGAGAAAGTACCTGTTTAGGTAAGACTGAAGTGATCTAAACGCAAGTGTACTGAATAAGAAAACCCATGTAAATAGATGATTTCAAGAACGGTTCCGTGGGAACATTAGGGTGAAATTCCTTCACGTGACCCGACTAGCGGTCAGTGTAAAACAAGAGGGAATAACAAAAAGCACAGGATGAAAATGAAATCTTTTCTTGAAAAAAATCTCATAGCAACGGGCATCATTTTATCACTTATTTCATTGTTTATTGCTTTTACGTTGTATCCTGGCGGAACTGTAAAGGACCCCGATTTCAAAGGTTATAGCATGACCGAAAATTATATAAGTAATCTTTTGGAATACAAAGCATTATAGGGTATAGACAACCCGGCTCGACCTAGGGGAATGCTGGCTACAGTAATAATGGGACTAACTACCGGGTTCGCATTTGTTCGATTTTCAAAAAAAAAATTGACCTAAAGAAATACGCATGTGTTATCAGGTTTCTGGGATGTTTTGATGGGTACTACCTCATTAATGACTATACCTACTTTGCATCATAGGATGGTAACAACAGCTAGTATTTTGACGCTATTGCTTTAATTCTATGTAACCGTTTTACTGATAAAATCTAAACTACACTTTTTAAAAACCTTGTCCATAATTTTCTTGATTTGTTTTTATGGAGTTGCTTTTTGTATTGCACAAGGACAGCCTTAGATTAGAGGCCAACGGTTCAAAAGATCATTCACATACTGCAAATATATTTTATTTTAGAATTGAATATTTCACCTCAAAAACGGATTTTGACCAAATTAGAAAATGATAGTAGGTCTGAAAAAAAGGGAGTGATTGAAGATGGGGCTATGGCATGCCTGATCATGATGGACGGGGATCCGAGGAAGGCATCAACCGGCGGGCAGATCATAGCAAAAATTTTGTCTTGATCATGAATGATGGTGTTATGGATAAAAGTAAACTTGCCTTAGAGTCATGGTTCTCCATCTTGAATATTTTCCCTTAGGCCTTGAATGTTAAAAGATTAAGCACCAGCTTAAAACCAAATTGAAACAAAGTCCTCGCACGCCAAATGTATGCTTGCCTCCCGGAGTCTTATATTCTATAACCGTTCAGCAATCTGCCAGCCAGTACCATGCCAGTCTGTTTTGAAAATATCTTTACGATAAATTTGCATTGAAAGACACAGAAAGCAAACCAAACCGAGAACAATTTGACCTTGCTGGCTGTACTGTTTCGAATATCAGAAGTAAAAGTTGCACAGCATACAGTTTTGGAAGACCAGTGTCCTATGAACGAATCCTTATACCAGGATGAACTTAAGAATGCAATCCGGATTTCAAGTTTGAAAAAATTTGAAGGAGACCTTATCTTTTCCGGATTTGCTGCAAAGTTTGTTGTGGCCGGTCATGAATCCTATCATATCAAAGGCAGAAAATACTTTGTTGAAAAAGGGGAGTATATTTTAGGCAACTCCGGGACCATTGCCACCATTGAGATCAATAGCAAGGAGGATACGAAAGGTCTCTGTGTGGATATTTCGGAGCGGATCATCACGGAAGTTGCAGACTATCATTTCAATCAATCTTTGGATATCAAAGAATTTTTGCTCAGTGATCAGTTTCTGGTCAATAAGTATAACGCCAAAAACACCACGCTGGGGTATGCCCTGCATGAAATAAACCGGCAGATAGCATTTGGCCAGCATGGGAATGAGCTTTTGAATACTGAATTATTTTATTCGATAGCGGAATCCATAGTGACGGATCAGCAAGTGATCTGCGAGCAATATGCCAGACTCCATTTTAAAAAACCCGAAACCAAGGAGACCCTGTTTAGACAGTTGCTGGAGGCCAGAGAATATATGGATGAGCGTATACTGGAGAATATCCACCTCGACGAGGTCATCCGTCAAGCGTTCATTTCGAAATATCATTTCATCCGCTTATTCAAAGCTACCTTCAGTCTCTCTCCATATCAATACATCATTCGCAAACGTCTCGATAGCGCAAGAATTAAACTCCAGCATGGAAGTCCAGTGACGGAAACTGCTTTTAAAGTGGGCTACCCTGATGTAGCATCCTTCAGTAAGGCTTTCAAATCAGCTTTTGGTGTCACCCCATCATCGGTGAAGTTGAAATAAGCAATTTCTGACAAACCACCCTGCCCAGTAAGGACCAACTTTGTCATAAAATCAATAACATGAAAAAAATTTTGACTTTAACAGATGGCTTTATATCGGATTTATCTTATTCGGGCTTTACCTGATTTTTTCCAGACAAGCATTTTCGGAGGCCGTCATTTATTTTGGCATAGCACTCGCATTTGATCCCTTTGATCAGAAGCAACCGTGGCCAGAGCGGCCTTTATGGCAGAAGATTTGGCTCATTGTTCATCTGGCTATTGTCACGGCTTTGTTTGGATATGACATTGGTTTTAACGACTCCATCAAATAATGCTGTCTGACGATGCGAAAATTGACAAAACATATCTGGTCTCTTTCACTTTTTATTATTCTCCTTTCGCCTGCAGCCTTTACACAGCAAGCCGATCAGGCCTGGTCCAAACTGAAGACTGAACCCTATCCCGGCAAACAGGATGACATTACGTTTGTCAATGAACGGCTTGGTTGGTATGTCAATGGTTACGGGGCCATATACCATACCCAGGATGACGGGGGAACCTGGACAAAGCAACTGGAGCAGAAGGGCACATTTTTTCGTTGTATTGCTTTTCTGGATAGCTTAAATGGCTTTGCCGGCACAGTCGGTACGGACTATTTTCCGAATGTCACCGATACTATCCCCTTGTATAGCACTGCGGATGGAGGGGTGACATGGAAGCCAGTTCCATACAAGGGGCCTTATGTCAAAGGGCTTTGTGCCATAGATGTAGTCAAAGAGCAATATATCAATCATGGGGTGCTGGATGTCAAATATCATCTCTATGCTGTCGGCCGGGTAGGGACGCCCGCCAATATCATGATATCCAATGACGCCGGTAAAACATGGGTATCCAGGAGCATGGAGCAGTATGGCAAGATGTTATTTGATATTAAGATGTTTGATACGAAAAATGGAATCGCCTGCAGTGCAAGCGATGAAGATATCACAAAGGCAAATGCGCTCATTCTCAAAACGAGTGACGGAGGCCATACCTGGGAGAAGGTATATCAATCCACCCGTCCGCTGGAAACAGCCTGGAAGGTGAACTTCCCGAGTGCACATGTGGGGTATGCAACCATTCAATCCTATGACCCTGCAAATACACAACAGCGGGTGGTTAAAACAATCGATGGAGGTATCTCCTGGCGTGAAATCAATTTGTGTGATGATGCTGCAGCCAGGGAGTTTGGCATAGGCTTTATAGATGATCTCCACGGTTTTGTCGGGACCATGAACAGTGGATATGAGACAAAAGACGGCGGCGTCACCTGGCAAAAAATTGACCTTGGTAGGGCATGCAACAAAATCCGAATGTACCGTGACGGCAGAGGCAAAGTCTATGGCTATGCCATCGGGGTTGATGTCATGAAGTGGTGATTCACTATCGTTATACTTCTCAATTTCAGATAATTCAAAACTTCTTATACTGAACGAAAGTCATTCAATGATATGACAATCATCATTTTATTATGCTGAAATAGTGAATTTATTTGCAGTGCTATGTTAAAAAAGACAAAGCAAAACAAGTATGAAAACTGTAAATTTATTCTCAAAAGCGCACTTCATTGTTGCCGCATTATTTGTCTTTCTGTTCCTCTCATCATGGGTAGTGCAAGGTCAAGATCGGTGGAGTTTTGAATTTCGTCCTGGTGTAAATTTTCCGACCCAGAAATTGGGCGATACGGATTTGAAAACGGGTTATGGTTTTGAAGGTTCTTTGGCTTACCGCTTTATACCGCATCTCAGCATCTATGGCGGATGGAGTTGGAATCGCTTTCCTTCTGATCAATCGTTTGCAGGAGCCAATATCGATTTTGAAGAAACTGGATACACATATGGCCTTCAGTTTATCCATCCTATTGCAACTTCAAAGATCAATCTATTATTACGCGCCGGTGGTTTGGCAAATCATATTGAAGTTGAAAATAGTAGTGGTGATAGCATTGCCGACTCAGGTCATGGATTTGGTTGGCAAGCTGAAGCAGGAGTAGCCATTCAGCTTGGTGAAAAATGGAGGGTGCAGCCAAGTGTGCGGTATCGCTCTCTATCAAGAGATATTACGCTCGATGGCACAACAACCGCAGTGGATCTCAATTACATCTCACTCGGTGTAGGAATGGTTAGAATATTCTAAGGATGAGTCGAAACAAATTTCAAAACCAGCATCATCCTATAATAGAAAATCAGGCTCTATTCATAGATGATGCTGGTTTATGGGATTTTACATATTCCTCTTTTCATTGTAGTCAGGCAGTAGCCATTCTGATGATTGGGGGTAACAGAAAAAACATGTTCATTCAAGTCGGTGCTTTCATAGACGTGATTCCCAGGAAGAAGGCTAAAAGAATCATATCCTTAGCATTCTGAAAAATCGTCAACCTCTTCTATTCTTAATATTGACAGCAGCCTTCATATGTAGAAATTCATTCAATGAACAAATCTGCTTTTAAAAGAATGTTAACCATACTACTAACAACGTTTGTTGTAGCCATTGTCATACTAGGCATGTTGCTGGTTATCTATAGCCCTGGTCAACCTGAGCCCTATCTTGACAAATCCGGGAATCCGATTGTGGGCAGCATTTCAGAAAAAACGTTTATCACCATCAATGACATAAAACAAGGCATGTTTATAAAGAGCAAGGACGAAACAAACCCTGTGTTGCTTTTCCTTCATGGTGGCATGCCCGAATATTTTCTTAGTAAAAAATATCCCACCGCGCTTGAAGATCACTTTACCGTAGTTTGGTGGGAACAGCGTGGCGCAGGGCTCTCTTATCACTCCAATATGCCTCCTGCGACCATAACCCTTGAGCAAATGGTGGCTGACGCTGTGGAGGTGACAAATTATTTACGGAAGCGCTTCAAAAAAAATAAAGTTTACCTGATGGGGCATTCAGGAGGAAGTTTTATTGGCATACATACTGTCGTCAAAGCCCCTGAATTATACTATGCCTATATAGGTGTATCTCAAATGTCTAATCAACTTAAATCTGAGCAACTGGCACATACTTATATGCTCAGTCAATATGAGTTGATCGGTAATGAAGCGATGGTACAAAAGTTGAAGAACGCTCCAGTGATAGATGGCACACCTAAGGAATACCTCAAATTGCGAGACAAAGCCATGCACAGTCTTGGAATCGGAACCACACACGACATGAAGTCAGTGTTCAAAGGAATTTTTATTCAGTCTTTAACATGCAAGGAGTACACCTTGAAGGAAAAGTATATCATGTGGTTTGCTAAATCGCGCGCTGGCGTTAGTTCAATTTGGACAGAAGCGATATCCACAAACCTGATGGTTCAAGTGCCAATAGTAGATATTCCGGTCTATTTTTTTGGAGGTGTTTATGATTATACAGTAAACTATACACTGACAAAAGAATATTTGGATAAGTTACAGTCGCCCGTAAAGGGGTTTTATACTTTTCAAAAATCAGCCCATAGCCCCATATTTGAGGAGCCACAAAAGGTAATTGAAATTATGCTAAACGATGTGCTGAATGGAACAACTACTTTAGCCGATCTAAATACAGAGAATAAATGATTTTGCTGTAAAGTGGCACATTGCGAAGGACAACCTTTGTAAGCAGATTGTGCACGGCAGATTCAGCGCTAAGTGTAAAAACTAATATTTAATTAGTCCACTGGGCATTAGGACCCCAATGTATGCAAATGAGTGCCTCAACGTTTTCAACGAGAGCTGGTGACTAAGATTCTAATTTTGCGCCATTGGGCAAGGCAGCGTTTTATCAAATATTCCTGCCTTGTCAGGGTGCAGTGTATATTGTAAGTTTATATCTTCGTTCTGCGTATGGTCACGCTAGTCAATTTAGCTTATAAAGTCCCGTCACTACATAAATACAAACGTTGCTGACAAAAACAACTTATTTTTTAAAGCAAATAGTTAGTTGTGCTTTTTAGAATAGAGGATGGGGAAAGAGCCAATCACGCTTGCCGATGCCAAAATACCAGGTCTACGTTATTGAGTTATCCAAACGCGTGTTTACAGAGCATGCCAGATTCCGCGAAGCTAATCCGCAGTTTATTGGCGTGGTCGAATGTCTGTATGTAGGGATGACAAGCAAGACGCCCGAGCAAAGATTTATGCAACATAAGACCGGATATGTAAGTAAGAGAGGGTATACAATTTCTTCCGCATTGGTCAAAAAATACGGCCGGTATCTGCGCCCAAGTCTATATACATCTGCGAATGAGAAACCCATGACCAGGAAGGAAGCACTGGCCATGGAAGAGAAGCTTGCCCTGGATTTGAGGAGAAAAGGCTATGCGGTTTGGTTTAACTAGTTCTTGACAAGTGGAAGCAGTTTTAAGCAGTAGCTTGAGCGCTGAATAGCTGATGCATCGTTTGACATGGGCGCTAACGATGCATCAGCATTTATACAAAGTATATGAAGTTTACATCACTTTTATTTTATGTTATCGCATTCTCTGATATGCTGATCTTTGGTACCTCCTGTCATGGACAAAACCAGAAAATGCCGAGTCCGGAGACCTTCTTGAAATCCTGGATTGCACTGCCTGATACAAGCATCGGAGAAGTAGTACAGGAACCGGGCAATAACCTCATGTTGGTATACCAAGATCAGAAAGACAACTATTGGTTTGGTAGCTGGGGCGAAGGTTTATACAAGTATGATGGCACAACAATCATGCGTTATACCACTGAGGATGGGCTTGGTCATAATAGAATAGATCAAATCCTGGAAGATAAAACAGGTAATATCTACCTCAAAACCGGAGATGGATATGCGTCTGTTATCAAGCTTAGATAACTAAATCCTTCCAGGGTCCGGATAATATCGCTTACCCAAAGTTGCTCAGGGGCGGTTAGAATCATATCCTGAATCAGGTTCGAATATTTTTTAAGCCAATGGTGCGAATCCGTAGTCCTGACGGTCCTTCTACGCCGTCTCACAAGTAGACCATGGAATCGCAACAAGTCAAACAATTGATCCCGACCCATCTGTATCCCATGTTCTTCGAGCTGCGGGCTGAGCTTGAACATCAGTTTTCTACCGCCGATCAAAGGCATAGACGATCTCCATTCTTTTACCAACGTCAAAACCACCATGTCGGCAATGCTATTTTTTTTATCCTGCTTTTCGGCCTCATAATAAGCCTGTCTCGTTACTCCAAACAGTCTGCATAGCTTCCCCAAGCTTTGTTTAGGAAGCAAATACCTTAACCTTTTGACTGTTTGGTACCATACTTTTTTTTGATCTTGATTTGAAGATGTTTCTCTGCCTCCTGAATCATCGTTTCAAGGCTGAGCAGCTTCAGCTTGGCATATTCTAGCTCTGTGTTTAATCGCTGGACTTCTTTCTTCAAGACGGACTCCTTTGGCTCGTGATTCATCGTTGGTAAAGGCTTTTGCTTAGAAATAGGCTCTCCCAAGTTACGCATAGCGCTTTTGATGAGATACAGCTTTAGCGTATTCCTGCACAAACCATACTTAAGGCAGGCACTTCGGATCCCGAGGAGTCCGGACTGTACCTCTGAGGCAATCTTAGCCATTTCCAGGTCCGATCGTCTGGTATAAGGGGTCCGACTTAATGGGTCCTTTTTCTTGGCCTTTTTCTTTGTATTTTCCATCCTGATAGCTTTTAAAGTGACAAGCTATTTCAGGACGAGACAATGCATGCCAGTTTTACTTCTATACTTTTCCCCAGTTACAGTACTTTTGTGAACCAACCTACGCTTTTATTGGTAGCAATAGGAGAAATTTCAATAGCTCTATGGCTTTTAATCAAGGGTGTGAAAAATAGTGTGCCGACAATTGAAAAGCAATAAATACAACAACGACACAAGGGGTTGCGAGACAAAAAAACTAATCCAGTAGACAGCTTCTCCGTTGGACGACAGGCAACAACAAAAAAATAACGAACCGCTAACAACAACCTAATTTTAAATCATCCCCATTTTGTAATCTCCCTATTTCGTTAATTGCAAGTATACCCGATTTTTGTAAGCAAGCGAAGAAAGTCAATGGTACTCACTACACCGTCTTCATTAAAATCTTCTCTGCAGCTGATACAGTTTTTTCCAAAGACAGCCAATAGCAAGAGGAAATCAACTGTATTGACTGTGCCATTGTTGTCAATATCCTCCCGAATACAACGTACGGTGATATGTACAGGTTGTCTGGTAGATGATTTGCCGGAGAAATCTGTTGATTGAGCACTTAATGTATACATACCCATTGGAGGGTTCAACAAAGCAACATTGGTGTATGGCGCCAGACTGTCAGTACCAACCATGATACTGTCCCGAAAGAACGACACCATCTGCACTCCGTCATCCGGATCAGCAGCTATCGCCTCGATGAGGAGCGTGTCTGGATCAAAGAGTTTCATGCTATCCTGAAGATTGGTGATGGCACAGGTAGGCGATATGTTATCGCCATAAGTAATGTTGACAGGATCAGAGAAAGTCGTAGCTCCTTTGTTATCAATGGCCTTTGCGGTCAGCTTATGCGCTCCCGGTGGGATGTTATACCAGGTAAACAGGAAGGGGATTTTAGTATCCTCTCCAATTTTTATATTGTCTGCATAGAATTCAACACGGCGGATCTTTCCTTCCGGATCATATGCTATAGCTTTCATTTGTATGGTATCGAGCAGATCATAATGAGCGCCTGGCAGTGGATAGGTCAGATAGCATACAGGAGACTTATTGGGTTTGCCCAGACGCACCCATATTCGTGGCCGCTCAAATCCTCCATTTCCAGATAGGGAAAAGGACCCGGTGACCACAATGTCGTGAAAAACACCTGAGACATCTTTCAATAGAATAGAAAAGGGTGTTTCACTTGACGAAGTGAAATCTCCAAAGTATACATTATTGACGGTCAGATTAGTCAGGGAAGCCGTCAGTCCGGCCTCATTGCCCTGACCATACACATTGATATAGGTAAATCCTTTGTCGGCAAACCAGTTGACGGGCATTGATTTTGTTTCCTGCATACCCTCATAGTCCCCATCGCGGTTAAAATCTATTTGCCACGTGATCGTGCCTGTGGCTTCGGTATAGGTCATTATAAACGTATGTATATCTCCATAGTGGTTGCCTTCGCTATCCCAGACAGGCGACCCGTCTGGATTCATTTGCCATTGACCTCCTCCCTGCTGACCAGTCGGTACAGCTATATTTAAGCTGCTTTCAAAAGCCCAGTCTCCATTACGAATGCGTCCTGCTATTTCAAAGTACGGCTCAGGATCATTGCTTATCAATGGCTGGGCAAGGAGGGACGTGGTGAGGAATCCATGCAGTATTAAAAGTAATGTTGAAAGGAAACATTTATCTGTATATATGGACTTTACTATTCTAACTTCTTTCAGCCTTGATGCATTTAAAGTTATCTGAAAAGTTGCTGAATAGGGATTTTGTATTAAGTACATGGTCGATGAATAACTAGAGAATCGGATTTCGGCCCGAAAGTACTGTTGCCATCTAAGCCGTGTGTAAAATGAATTCAGGTCAATGTAAAAAGTTACTGACGACCGTAGGCCTGTCCTATGCAGGCAGTCACATCTTCAATATAATACTGATGAGTTAGTATGAGTTAGCCTCACGGGAACCTCGAATCTATTGATCGTCGAGTGGGTCATCCGTATCTCCATGATGAAGTATGTAAATCATTTCCGATATCAAAATGTAAAGGATGAATGTTTATAAGGACGGTAAAAACAATGTATCTGGCTGTCTTTCAGTTTTCTAATGGGGAATTACTAAAACACGTGAAAAGCATTGTTCATTTTTAAGCGGGTGTTTCCATTACGATAACTTTCTGATTTCTTAACATCGTTTCTGATGCTTCCGGTGGTTCACGATATACCTTTGACGTCGCTAGTAATATAGTTTAATATAGTTTCAAACCACTGAGCAATGTCAATTCTAACTATCCTATTCTTATCCCTTTTTTCCTCACAAGATCTCGGAATTAAATCTGTAGAGGTCGATGTTAACACACAACATCCGTTGAGCATGTTCACCATGGTGAATATAGATAGCCTCGACCGCGTCATATTTAGCCTGGATCAAATTCAGATTGAAGGGGATATTGTTCAGATTCCGGTCTTCGTGGCAACAGATGATATAATCAATGCCCTTGATTTTTCAATGTTGATTAATGTTGAAAACCTTGAGTTTCTGTCTATTGTCGAACATGCCGAAGAACTTCAGTATGCCGCTTTTTTAAACCCAAATGATCTTAAGCTCCGCTTTACCTCCAATAGCTTTTCACCATACCCATTGCAGCCGCTCAAGGCGGTGTCTATCCGGTTCAGAGTCTTGTCGGGCATTTTGAAAAGAAGTGATTTTTCAAATTTTGCCTGCTATCTAAATGGTGAAAGGTGTACCTGTGATCTGCAATTGAAAGGGGTGGAGATACCTGTGAGCAGCAAAGAAGTGGAAACAAGCGATCTGTTTATCGCTCCAAATCCCGCCACGGATTTTCTCTATATCGAGTCCGATGAAGAAGGAACACTCGATATGTTTGATGCCCTGGGCAGGGCAGTCATTCGTGGACATAAGCTCAACAGCACTGCTGTAAATCACATAGATATACAGTTGTTTCCTCGGGGAAGTTATACGGTGAGAATCGTGTCAAAATACCACACTATGAAAGTGCAGAAGATTCTACTCCAGTAGAAGACATTGCAGTCCTATCCAATCGTCACTTATTTCTTAATCACATACCAATAAATAAAAACCAATGAAAATAGTTTACAACCTCTCTTTCTTTGTATTACTCTGCTTTCAGGTATCCGCCCAGCAAGGGCTGGAAGGAATCATCGTGGAGAAGTATTATATATCCAATGAAAATGATAAAGC
>Ga0163150_10008150_pt1 | contig 12010 bp, 15 predicted proteins | sample OliLakLV19P2IB_FD_148628 | JGI IMG/M metagenome (GOLD analysis project Ga0163150, IMG submission 148628) | Freshwater microbial mat bacterial communities from Lake Vanda, McMurdo Dry Valleys, Antarctica - Oligotrophic Lake LV.19.P2.IB | ecosystem: Environmental > Aquatic > Freshwater > Lake >...
CGCGCATCGCGTTCAATACCTTCGCTTCAATTCACCTTTGCTTTCGACGATTAATCTCGAATCCCGTTCCCGACAATTCGGGATAAATTCAACGAACTGTTAGTTTCAATCTCGCGCTTGGATCGGCGCTCGCGACCATCGGCCTGACGATCCCTGTCGTGGTCGCCACGTCCCTGTCTCTGGGCCTTGCGCTGGATCTCGGCCTGCCGACGAAAGAAATCGTGTTGCTGGCGCTGACGCTCCTGATTTCGGCGATGACGCTGTCCCGCGGCCGCGCCACGGTGCTTCAGGGCGCCGTACACTTGGTCCTGTTCGCTGTTTTTCTTTTCCTGGCGATCGTGCCTTAAGGGACATCAATGACTGCATCTCGACGTGAGTTGCTGCGTAATGCCGGCGCTGTCGCTGCGCTACCCCTCTTCGCAAGTCGTGCGATGGCCGCGATTTCGCGTCAACAGCCCGAGCTGATACTCCACAACGGCAAAATCATCACGATCGACCCCAGCCAACCGCTTGCGGAAGCGATTGCCGTCACGGGTGACCGCATCGTCGCAGTCGGGTCGAACTCCGATGTCAGTGGCCTTGCCTCCAGCAGCACCAAGAAAATCGATCTCGGCGGCAACACGGTCGTTCCCGGCTTCATCGATGCGCACACGCACCCGGCTTATTCGGGCCGGCGGCATCTGCGCTTCGTGGATTGCGACTTGCGCTCCATTGGTGCGATTCAGGCCGCGATTCGCGAGCGCGCCGCGACAACGCCTCCCGGCGAGTGGGTCGCCGGCTTCAAGTACGACGACACCAAGACATCGGAACGTCGTTTCGTCTCGCGCGCGGACCTCGATGAAGCTGCGCCACAGCATCCCGTATTCATCGTGCATCGGGGCGGGCATACGGCCTACGTCAACTCGCTTGCCCTGACTCGCGTTGGCATTTCGGAGACTTCCGCCGATCCATCCGGTGGACAGTTCGTGCGCGACCCTGCATCCAGGCGCCTGACCGGGCGCGTGCTCGAGCGCGCCATGGCGCCGTTCGAAGCGGTCATACCGGCATTCGGTGCCTTCAGCCAGGACGAGGGCCGGAAAGCTGTCAAGCTGATATCGGCAATGCTCGCGAAGTCAGGCATTACATCTGCTACCGACGCGGGGGGCAGCACGGACGACCTGCGCGCCTATCAGGATGCGCACGAGTCGGGCGACCTCCTGACGCGAATCAACTGCATGATCGAGGCGCCCCATATCGACTCCATGCTCGAGGCGGGCGTGCGGACGGGGCTCGGCAACGAGTGGGTGCGTGTCGGCGCCATGAAAGCAGTCTGCGACGGCTCCATCTCGGAACGCACGGCGCGCCTTTCGCAAGCCTACGTCGGCCGCCCTGACGACTACGGCATGCTGGTTACCGACGAGAAAGAGCTTTACGCGCAGGCGCGCAAGGCACACGAAGCAGGTTGGCAGGTCGGCATCCATGCGAACGGCGACATCGGAATCGGTATCGTGCTTGGAATTTACGAACGGCTCCAGCGCGAACTGCCGCGTCGCAACCCGCGTTTCCGCATCGAGCACTGCACCGTTATCAACGACGACCTGGTGCGGCGAATCCGCGCGATCGGCGCCATTCCCACGCCGTTCTCAACCTACGTCTATTTTCACGGCGAAAAGATGCAGGAATACGGCGAGGAACGGCTGAACTCGATGTTCGCCCTGCGCAGCTTCCTCGATGCGGGCGTGAGACCTACGCTCGCTTCGGATTACCCGCCTGGCCCCTTCGAACCAATGATGGCACTGCAATCGATGGTGACTCGGACCGACATCACGGGTCACACCTGGGGCCCGCGCCAGCGGATCACCGTGGAGGAGGCGCTCCGCGTCTCGACGTTGTATGGCGCATACGGCTCGTTCGAAGAGCATCTCAAGGGTTCCATCGAGCCCGGGAAGCTGGCCGATCTTGTCGTGCTCGGCAGAAATCCGCTGGTCGAAGACCCGATGAGCCTGGTCTCGATTCCCGTCGAGAGAACGATGGTCGGTGGGCGCTGGGTCTACGAGTCCTGACGAAAAGGCCGAATACTCGTCACTGACTGCTGGTGAGTTTCAGGCCAAGAATGCCGCCGACGATCAGCGCAATGAAGGCGAACCTCGGCAAGGTCGCAGGCTCATGGAAGATGGCCATGCCGAGAACGGCTGTCCCCACGGCGCCGATACCCGTCCAGATCGCGTAGGCCGTTCCGACCGGAAGTGCCTTCAGTGAAAGGCCCAGTAGCAGGAAACTCGACCAGGCGGCCGCAATGGTCAGCGCCGTGTAATGCCATCGCGTGAAGCCAACCGACGCCTTCATGCTGACGGCCCAGATGACTTCCAGTAGGCCGGCGACCAGAAGAATCAACCACGCGGACGAAGGTGTCATGGGGATTTCCCGTGAGATTACCGAGTATTCTATGCCTTCAATAATAATCGCCACCTGGTCGCAGGTGCACAGGGGGACTCAGCTATGACCACGAGTCGGTCGACGCGCAGGCGCGTCCTGCAAACCATGCTCGCGACTCCGGTGCTGGCGGGGTTGGGTCCGACGATCAGGGCCTTCGGCCAGGATGCGGACGGGGTCATCGCTTCCGCAGACAAGGCATTGGATGTGTTCGACTTCGAGCGTCTGGCGCGCGAGCGGCTGCCGCCCGCGCATTTCGGCTATCTGCAAACCGGCGTCGATGGTGATGCGACGCTTCACGCCAACACCGCAGGCTTTGCGAATTACAGCCTGCGGGTTCGGCGGTTTGTCGATCTGAGCAAGATCGACATGTCCGTAAATCTCTTCGGCACCACCTGGGGCTCGCCGATCGTCCTCGACCCGGTGGGCAGCCAGCGCGCGTTTCATGCCGACGGCGAACTGGCGACGGCGCGGGCAGCGAAGTCGAAGAAGCATCTCCAGATCCTGTCCACGGTTTCCTCCACCTCGGTCGAAGACGTCACCACGGCGCGCGGCGCGCCCATCTGGTATCAGCTCTACCCGACCGATCAGTGGGCCGTCACGCAGGCGCTCATGCGCCGCGCAGAGGCGGCCGGCTGTCCCGTGCTCGTGCTGACGGTGGATCTGCAGGGCGGCTCCAACCGCCTGACGCTCGCGCGCTCGATCACGCGCGATTCGCGAGATTGCACGGCCTGTCATACGACCAGCCGGACACGGCTCAGCGGCTTCATCATTGGCAAACCGATGTTCGATGGCCTCGACATCTCGGCGATCACCGACCTGACTCCAATCAACATGAGCTGGGACTATCTCAAGCGGCTTCGCGAAATCTGGCCGCGGAAACTCGTCATCAAGGGCATCGTGACGCGCGAAGACGCAGAACTTGCCGTCGATCACGGCGTAGACGGCCTGATCGTTTCGAATCACGGCGGGCGCGCAGAGGACAGCGGCCGCGCATCGATCGACAGCCTCGTGGAAGTCGCCGCGGGTGTCCGGGGTCGCGTACCGGTGCTCGTCGACGGAGGCGTTCGCCGGGGCTCGGACATCTTCAAGGCCCTTGCGCTCGGCGCCAATGCCGTTGCCATCGGGCGACCGTATATCTGGGGCCTCGCATCCTTTGGTCAGGCAGGCGTCGAGAAAGTCCTCGACATCCTGCGGAGCGAGTTGCTGATCGCGATGCGGCAGGCGGGTTCGCGAAGCATTGCCGAGATAAATCGGTCGTACGTCGTCGACAACCGGCGTAGCTAGATCGAGGAGCTCGTCAAAACATGAACAAGCAAGTCAGTCCCGCCGCCAGAGTCGGCATTTTCCTTCCGCCTGACGGCGGCCGCCCCTATCCGATGGGACGCATATCCGCCGTCTTCAAAGCCGACGGGGATGAGACCGGTGGCATGTATTCGATTGCCGAGTGGTGGCTGGACCCGCACACGCAGGGCCCGGGCCCGCATTCCCATGACGAAGACGACGTCTTCTACGTCGTTGACGGGACGATGAGCTTTCTGTTCAGCGATCGCTGGATCGATGCCCCGAAGGGCTCATTCGTATTGGCGCCAGGTGGCATGACGCACGACTTCCAGAACCGGAGCTCAGAGCGGGCGGGCGTCCTCAACTTTTTTATTCCCGGGGACTTCGAGAAGGCGAGCATGCCGGGTATCGTTCAGTGGTACGCCGAAAATCCACCGGGCGATGCATGAGAAGGCTTAGTGCCTGGCCAGGTAGTCCTCCATCGCTGCCGCGTCCAGCGGCCGGCTGAAGAAGTAGCCCTGCGCGAAGTGGCAATTGAGCGCCTGGAGGCGGCCCACCTGTTCCACCCGTTCGACGCCCTCCGCGACGACCTGTAGTTCGAGCGCCTGACCAACACCGATGATGGCGCGGACCAGCGCCGCCCCTTCCTTGCTCTGGGCGACACTGTCGACAAAGGACTTGTCGATCTTCAGCACAGAGACCGGCAGCTTCTGTAGGTAACTCAGTGACGAATAGCCCGTGCCGAAGTCGTCGATGCTCATGCGTACGCCGAGTGCGGTCAGCTTTTCCATCGCGACCCGCGACGATTCGACGTCCTGCATGATGCTGGTCTCGGTGAGCTCCAGCACCAGACGATCGGCCAGCAGTCCGGATTTGCTCAATGCATCCAGGACCTGCGCGGCGGCCTGCGGGTCGTGCAACTGTCGCGCGGACAGGTTGACGTGCAGTATGAGTTCCCGGTGTCCAGATCCTGTGCTCCACTGACTGAACTGCCGGCAGCTTTCCTCCAGCACCCACCACCCAAGCGGCACGATCATGCCGGTCTCTTCAGCGAGCGGAATGAACTCCATCGGCCCGACGAGCCCGCCGTCCGGCCGATTCCATCGGACCAGCGCTTCCATGCCGGTGATCCGTCCGCCCGGCAGCTCGACGACGGGCTGGTAGTGCAGGATAAATTCGCGTTCCGACAACGCCCGCTGAAGTGCCGATCTCATCTCGAGACGAAACACCATCGCCGTGTGCATTCCAGTCTCGAAAATGGCGTGCCCGACCTTGCCCTCGCGTTTGGCGGCATACATCGCCATGTCCGCCCGGCGCAGCATGTCGTTCGGCGAGTCGATGTTGCCGCGACTCAATACCATTCCGAAGCTGCCGCCGATCTGCCGCGGCTGCCCCTGGATAAGGAAAGGCGCGGCGAGCGCGCGCTTCACCCGCTCGATGACGATTTCCTTGCCGGCTTCGTCGACGTCTTCGATCACGAGCGCAAACTCATCGCCGCCAAGACGCGCGACCGTGTCGACCGAGCGCACCGCTTCCGTCAGGCGATTCGCAACCGCGCACAAAAGCTCGTCGCCCACCGCGTGTCCGTAACTGTCGTTGATCTCCTTGAATCCATCGAGGTCCAGAATGACCGTCGCGAGCGGCATCCGGTGCCTGCCAGTCGCCTGCAGGGCATGCTGCAAGCGATCGAGAAACAGCGCGCGGTTGGCAAGGCCGGTCAACGGGTCGTGCAGAGCATCCCGGGTGAATCGCTCGGCGATCGCCTCCGCCTGCAGGCGCGCCGTGCGTTCGCGCTCGTACTTGCGCCGCCAGCGCGTGATTTCCTCCTGAGCGGTGTCATTCATGGTCAGGCGTGCTTCTCGAAGCGGCACACGAGCGCGCATGCCTTGGCGCCATCCAGCATGCAACTCGGCTGGGTCACTGTGACCTGCTCCCCGTAGTGATCCGAAGCGCCCGCAATGAAGCCTTCCGCAAGCTGACACAGCCGCCGCTTCGAACGGTAATGGATGATGAGCGTGTCATGCGCGGCCGCACCAGTCGGCGTCTCGAATTCGAAGACCGGCACCTCGGCGCCGGGATAAAGCTTTCGCACCTCGGCGTGGATGACGTCGTTCAGGGACAGCAGAAACGAGCGTATCCCCGTATGCGCCGTAAAGAACTCCGGATAACGCTGCGCCAGGAAGGGCATCGAGAGTTGCCCGAACCACTTCAAGGCTTCCCGGTCCGACTTGCCGCTATGCCGTGACAGGGCCCCGAGCAGCCTGACAAATTCCTCGTCCGGGTAGTTGCCAAGCGAGGTGTAGGCACCGTCGGCGCCGGCGCCTTCAAGGATCCCGTCCCACGCTCTTTCGTCGATGTGGGTGGTGACGACCTCCTCGAGGAGGTTGAAGATGATCCCCTTCATCCCGGCACTCCTTCGCGCAGGCCGGCAGGCGGATTGGCGGGTATTCTATGCCTTCGATGAGTGAGGGGGATGTTTCTAGCCTTCATGCCACTGATTCAACACAACCCCGCCGCCGTGTTCCCTCCCTATCGCGCATACAGCCACGCCATCGAAGTCACGGCCGGCTCCCGGCTGCTCTTCATCAGCGGCTTGAACGGGTACGAATCCGACGGCAAGACGATGCCCGATTCCTTCGAGGGCCAGGCGGAGCGGATCTGGACGCATCTTCAGACGATCCTGAAAGACGCCGAAATGGATCTGAGTTGCCTCGTGTCCCTACGCTTCTATCTCGCGGATCCCAAGTACGACGAGGCCAATGTCCAAATGCGGGTGAAGTATCTGGGCTCGCACCGCCCGGCCTTGACCGTCGTTTGCTGCCGGCTGCTCGAGCCGCAGTGGAAACTCGAAGTCGAGGCGGTCGCCGCCCGCTGATTCTGGTACCGGTCGTGTCACAGAAACCCGTCTTTTTTGCGAACCCTGCGGCACTCCAACGCTGGTTTGCGAAGAACGCGGCTACCGCGTCGCAACTGGTAGTCGGGCTCATGAAGAAAGGCACAGGCGTCCCGAGCGTTACGTGGCCCGAGGCAATCGACGAGGCCCTTTGCGTCGGCTGGATCGACGGCGTCCGCCATCGCATCGACGACGAGCGCTACAAGATCCGATTCACGCCGCGAAAGCCCGGCTCGCACTGGAGCAACATCAATATCCGCCGGATTGCCGTGCTCAAGACAGCCGATCGCATTAAGGTTGCCGGGCTCGCGGCATTTGCAGCGAGAATGAAGTTCAAATCTGGCCGGGCAGCGTATGAGCAGAAGAAGCCCGCGGAGCTCACGCCTCAGGACATCAAGCTGTTCAAGCGGGATGCCGCCGCGTGGACATATTACGTCACATTGCCGCCCAGCTATCGCCAGAAAGTGACCTGGTGGGTCATCAGCGCCAAGAAAGCCGAGATACACGAAAAGAGACTGTGCACGCTCATCGAGGTCTGCGCCAAGGGCCGCCGTTTAACCTAGTGGCGTTTCCACATTTCCGGAACGATAATTCGCACACCGACCATGTACGGAAAGAAGAACCGACTCGCGCACGCCGCTCTGTGTCTGGCCGTGGCCCTCGGGTCGGCCGCGCCTGCGCTTGCCCAGGAATTCCAGCCCTATCCGTCTCCCAGGATCACCGTCGAACAGTGGGCGAATTACGCTGCGCGGGTCCGGCAGAACTTCGAATCGACGGCGGAAGTCTTGAAGGGCAAGAATCTCATCGCCTTTTCGGACCTGCGCGCACGGACTTTCTACATCTTCACGACCAAGGACCATCCGGCCCATCCGGCGTGGATCACGCGCCAGATGGTCGAGGACAGCGCCCAGGTTCGCGTGCGTCAAATCGGCTTCTTCGCGGGCTCGGAAGAGGAGTTCGCCAAGCTGTTCCGCGACTACCAGCAAAGGAACGAGCAGCTGCAAGACGAAGTGAACCGACGGAATCAATAGTTCAGTACAAGGGAGTCCACATGGAAAGTCGAACTCTCGCAGTGGTCTTCGTTTCCCTGCTCGCGATCACTGCCTGCGAGCGGTCGGAGCAAGCGCAACCGGCGCCAGCCGCGGCGCCGGAGCCGGCGACAGCGCCGGTTTCCGCCGAGGCAGGTCCCTCCTTCGTCAACAGGGTCTGGGAAGTTGCCGAGTCGTCGCCGATAGAGCACGGCTCACTGCGCGTTTTCCTGGCGGACGGAACGCTGGTCATGGCCTCCCCCCACGCGACGCCTGCGTTCGGAACCTGGCGCTATGACGACGGCCGCCTGACCATTATCGAAGAAGGCCTGGAATATCCCACCGACATCCTCGCCTTGAACGAAAGCGAGTTCCGGATCCGAATGCACAGCCCCGGCGAGCCCGTCGAGATCCGCTTCGCGCCGGCCAAACAGACTCCGCCGAGTGCGGTTGCCAGCGCAATGCAGGCCAATGTCGCAATGCAAGCGGAGGTCGAGCCCGCAGCGGTTCCATTGTGGGGAACGGCCTGGCGACTCGAGAGTCTCGCGCTGGCGACGCTTGAGTTCCCGTCGGAAGGCCGAGCGAGCGGCAACGGTTCCTGCAACCGCTTCAACGGCGTCGTCACTGTCGAGGGCGACAAGATCCAGTTCGGCGGCATCGCGGCGACGCGGAAAGCCTGCGCGGAAGCCGTGATGCGGCAGGAAGAGTCGTACTTCGCCGCACTGCAGGACGCCGAGCGCTTCGAGTTTGACGGACAGTCGCTCAGAATCTTTGCCGCGGACAAGTCCGAGCCGCTTCGGTTCGTCGCGACGCAGGCGCCGGCGGCACCCGCCGCGAATCAGATCTCACGCTCAACTGCGACTGCGACACCTTCGCTGACCGGCATCTGGACCGTGGTGTCGCATCACAGCCCGGGCATCAGCGCGCTGAGCGACGACCAGGCGAGAGCGCGGTATGGCGAAACCGTGCGACTGACCGCGAATGTCGCAATCTCGTCGGGCAATCGCTGCAGCGAGCCGGGCTATGCCGCGCGCAGCGTGCCGGCCGAGTCCTACTTCGCGAGCGAATTCAAACTTCCGCCCGGAAGCCTGAAGCCGCTTGCCGGGCGGAACCAGATCCGGCTGATGGACGTCTCCTGCGGCGGCGCGCCCTGGACCGCACTCGGTGCACGGCTGCTTGAGATCGACCGGGATCGCGCGTTAGCGCCCTGGGACGGCGTTTTCTTTGAGCTGGCCCGCGATCGCGATTTCCGCGCGGTCGGGCAAGAGCCCGGCTGGCAACTGGAGATCCGCCAAGGCGCCGAGATGCGCTTTACCTATGATTACGGCAAGGGCACCGCCATCACGCCGGCATCCCGGGCGCAAGTGGATTCGAGCACCGGCACACGGACGTACCATGCCGTCGCCGAGGCCAATGATCTCCGCGTCGAGATCGTGCCCGTGTCATGCGCCGACAGCATGAGCGGTAGACAATTCCAGGCGACCGTGAGCGTTACGCTCAACGGAAAAACATTCCGCGGCTGCGGCGAGGAATTGGCGACGCCCTTCCAGGGATAGGGGAAGATGGCTTCATGCAAGCGCTGATCTTCGATCTCGACGGCACGTTGATCGACACGGTTTACGCGCACGTGTTCGCCTGGCAGCGGGCGTTCGCGGAAAGCGGCCTGGCGATCGATGGATGGCGCATCCATCGGCGCATCGGCATGAGCGGCGGCCTGGCCGCGCGCGCGGCCGCCCGCGAGCTCGGGCGCGAGATCAATGCCGCACAAGAGGAAGCTCTTCTGAAGCGCCACGGCGAACTATTCCGGCAATTCCTGCCCGAACGCCGCCCCCTGCCCGGTGCCATCGACCTGCTGCGCTCGTTGCGCGCCCAAGACATTCCATTCGGAATCGCGACCTCCGGCAGTCGTCCCGAAATCGACTTGTCTCTCGAAGCCCTGGGTATCGGCCCGGAGACTGTCGTCATCGAGCGTCGCGACGTCGCCCGGGCGAAGCCCGAGCCCGACTTGTTCCTCGCGTGTCAGCAGAAACTCGGTGTCGCGATCGCAGATTGCTACGTCGTCGGCGATGCCGTATGGGACCTGCTGGCGGCCCGCCGCGCCGGCATGCTGAGCGTGGGATTGTTGAGCGGCGGTTACGGTGAAAACGAATTGCTCGCTGCCGGCGCGTATCGCGTGTATCGCGATGCAGCGGTGCTGCACCGCTCACTCGATGAGCTGGGCGTCCTGCCTTAAGCGCACCGGCCCGGGGCGCGATCTACCAGGGATACGGATGGCCGTCGTAGTTGAGGAACTTGCCGGAATCCTCCGGCTTCAGGGACGCGATCACCGATCGCAGGGCCTTGATGCTCTCGGCCGGCGAAAGCTTTCCGCCCGACCCGCCCATGTCGGTGCGAACCCAGCCCGGATTAACCACGACGCAGGTGATGCCGCGCGACGCGAGGTCGATCGCGAGGCTCTTCATTACGATGTTGACCGCCGCCTTGGAGCTGCGATACGCGTAGGCGCCGCCGGAGGTGTTGTCCGCGACCGATCCCATGCCGCTCGTGATCGTGACGATGCGCTTCTGGTGACTTCGCGCAACATTCTCGACGAACGCCTCGACGACGCGCATCGGGCCTAACGTGTTGGCATCGAGCACGCGGGTCCAGGCCGCGTAATCGAGGCCGCCGATCTGCTGGTTGCGCGGACTGCCGACCCCAGCGTTGTTCAAGAGCAGATCGATGGCCTCGCCCTTCAGCCCGGCCGCCGCCGCGCGCACACTCGCCGTGTCCGTGACGTCCAGCGCCAGGACGCGGATCTGCCCGCCGCTATCCGCCGCGAGCTGTTGCAGCTCCCGGGCGGCATCCGGCGCCCGGCAGGCCGCAAAGACCTGCCAGCCTTCGGCGGCGTATTGGCGCGTGAATTCGAGGCCGAGGCCACGATTTGCGCCGGTGACGAGGACAGTCCGGGTTTCCATGCCCCTTAGCCTCGCGCATTTGCCTAAGCTTTGGCACCCCCTCTCAAGCCGGGTGGGAATTCTCCGGTTCGGTGAGTAGGCTAGCCTCGGCAGGGGGGCTTTTCATGCACACGGTCATGGTTATCGGTGGCGGGCTGCTTCTGCTCGCGGTTTTCATACTGGTTGGGCGGCAATTCGGCGGCGCAAACGCCGCCGCGGCGGCGACAGCGGCCGCGTGGTTCATCCCGTTCTGGCTCGCAGCCGCCGCGTTCAACCTCTCGATCGGCGTCAGACACGGATATACGGTCATCGAGGAGTTGCCGATCGCCCTCGTCGTATTCGGCGTGCCGGCGGCGATCGCCGCGGCGATCTGGTGGCGGTTCTCGCGGGGCGCTTGAGGGAAATCCATGCGCGCACGACTGTTAAAGCTCGACTGGTCCTACATCATCATCGAGCTCCTGATCGTCACGGGCGGCGTCCTGATTGCGCTCGCGCTCGACCAGTGGATTGCCAGCCGTCATGAGCGCGCCGAAGCAGAACTGCTCCTGCGGGCCGTGCGGACCGAGCTCCAGTCCATCAACACGGAACTCGAAGGTGAGATGGCCTTTCGCAAGGCGATGTCCGAATCGGTCGACAAGATCTTCGCGATGGCCGCAGCGGATGCGCCCCCGCCTCCGTCAGTCCTGGATCCCGTACTGGGAGACCTGATCTGGTATTCCAACACCGATTTCCCGATCGGCGCCATCGACAGCATTCTCGTCGGCGGAAAGCTCCGCCTGATCGAAAACGAGGAAATCCGGTACTTTCGCGCTTCCCTGCCGGGGCGCCTGGAAATCATCAAGAAGGTTGAATTGCAGGACTATTCGACGCAGATGGATGTCATCGCGCCGTACATGCGAAAGAACGCAAACATGCCTCAGCTTGTCGCGATCATGACCGCGCGTCCGGGGTCGACGAATGCTGGGGAACCTTTCTTTTCGTATCGTGCAACGGAAACCCGCGATCATTCGGCGCTTCTCAAGGACACCGAGTTCCTGGGAATCGCCGTCCAGGTGGCGATTGTCCAGTCGAACGTGGTCGACGTTTACAATTCGCTTCTCCCCGACCTGAACAAAATCATCGGATTGCTGGATAAGGAATTGGACGACTAGCGGGCCGGGTTGCCGCTGTCGCATTGCCTTCCGTGAGCCAAGAGGGATCCTTCCAGTTCGACAAGGCGGAGCTCGGGCTGCTCCGGGAGGCGCTCGAGCGGATGGAGGAAGGTTTCGCATCGCTGCCCGCCTTCGACCCGCCGCACGTGGACCAGGCCGCGATGCGGAACGTGCTGCTCGAAGTCGCCGAGCACATGCACGACAACTACCCCTACTTCCACCCGCAGTACGCTGGGCAGATGCTGAAGCCGCCGCATCCGGTTGCGCGCCTCGCCTACTCGCTCGCGATGTACATCAACCCCAACA
>Ga0163150_10008151_pt1 | contig 12010 bp, 13 predicted proteins | sample OliLakLV19P2IB_FD_148628 | JGI IMG/M metagenome (GOLD analysis project Ga0163150, IMG submission 148628) | Freshwater microbial mat bacterial communities from Lake Vanda, McMurdo Dry Valleys, Antarctica - Oligotrophic Lake LV.19.P2.IB | ecosystem: Environmental > Aquatic > Freshwater > Lake >...
CATTCACCCGGATATGCGGATCAGCTTCGAGAAATTTACCCGTAGCATTGGCGCAAAACACGTTGGAATTCTTCGCGAGTTCGCAGCCCGTGCGGGACAGCTGGTATTAAAGGAAGAGCTCGTCCGCGCTGTCTGGGGCGCTGACGCAAACACCAACAGTAGCTCGGTGCATCAATACCTACACGTTCTTCGAAAACTCTATCGGGAGGGCGGGGTGGAATTTTCGGAGTTCGTGAAACCGGAGAGCAAGGCCGGTTGGCGAATTGGTCCGGGCGCCACGGCGGCGGCCGTGCAACCGGCGAATCACCAATGAATGCTCAAGCAACCATCGTCGTTCTGGAAGATGAGCGTCCTCAGCTATTGCTGTTGCAGGCCGCCTTGCAGGGAGCTGGCGAGATCGCGGCTTTCTCCGATCCCCTCGCTGCTTTGGACTTTCTTAGAAATCAGCCGGTCGATGCGGCCTTGATCGACATCGGATTGGGGGCGCTTGCGAAGATGGATGGACTTGAGTTCATTCGCGCGGTGAGGGAGTTCGATGAAGATCTTTGCATCATCATCCGCACCGGAAACGACACGACCGAACTAGCAGATCAAGCAATCGAGCTGGGGGCGTTCAGGCGGTCGATCAAGATGAAGCAGCCGGTAGAAGAACTCAGAAGCCTGACAAAGGCAGCGATCGAGGAGACGCGAAACCGGAGGCGAACTTCCCGAGATGCGGCAACTTCCGCTGAAATACGGGGCGAGCTGGGAGAAGCTCTGGGCACGATGGATGAAGAGCAGTCCATGGGAGACACCTATCGCGTGTTCCTTCAGACGATGCGAAACCGAGTCACCTCCGTCGCTGGTATGGCGGAACTGATGTGCCGGGAGGCTACAAGCCCAAGAGTGAGAGAGCACGCCATCCGCAATCGGGAACTGGTCGCGAGCCTCGTATCCGAAATGGGCCGTTTCCTCGATGCTCCCCTCACACGTTCCCAGATTGGCTCCGATCAAACGAGAGGGACTGCGAATGGCGTGCTTGAGACGATTCGCCGGAGGTTCGCGCTGTCCACGAGCAGTGTTAAGGACGGTAAAACCTTAAAAGTGTCCGGTCTGAGCGAAGACCTCTTCGTCGCCGTACCGCCGCTCAGGCTGGTAGCGGCGCTGCGACACATCATCGAGTTCTGTTGGGCTCGGGCGGCAGCGGGGAGCACGACTCTGGTGAACAGTTGGTGCTGTGATCGCTTGCAGCATGAGCTGGACGCGATACGAGAAAACAAATTAGTTTTCAGTCGCTCCCAGTCAGGATTCCCAACCCTGGCTGTGGCTTTCCGAATAACCTGCGATCTTCTCGATACCTCGGGACCTCAAATCCGCCGTGCAATTGAAGAATACTCTGAAAATCCCCGCAGTGGATGCCTCCACACCGTCGGGACGTTTATCGATGCAACCTGCAGTGTGCTCGTCGTGTATCAGCGCTCAAGCGGTTGCACGGTGTTTGAGCTCTACGTGCCGGTTGGGACGGGATGACAACGGCTGAGTGCGCGGGCCACGTCTACCATGGGCTCCTCGCAAACGATCCTGGTTATAGACGATGAACTCGGCGCGCGATCGGCCCTCCAAGCGATTCTTGAGGGGCCGCATTCCGTCAAACTGTTCTCCCGAGGCAGTGAAGCGATCAATTTTGTCCGAGGTAACCCCGATGTGGCGCACGCCGCATTTGTGGATTTCACCATGCCAGAAATGGATGGTGCTACGGTCTGCCGGTTGCTTGCGTCGGTTGATCCTACGCTCTCGTTGATCGGCATCACTGGCAATGTGGCCGCTGATTTCCAAGTTCCGCTTTTTGCCACGATCGAGAAGCGAGGAACGACGGTCGAGCAAGTCCGGGAGAAAGCAGCGCAGGCCGTGGCGGCCACATGCAGAAGTCGGCAGTTGCGCGACCAGGCACGTGGCGTCCGCCCGAACGGCTAGCCTTGTTTCGAAGACCGAGAACGACGGTTTAGTCCGAACTTCTCATAGATGTAAAATCGAAGAATTCCGATGTACTGGTGCAGCGCTATATCGGCTACCGCGAAGTTGTAGCCCACCGGCAGAATCTGGCGGGGAACGTGGATGATGTCAGAAGGGAAGGGATGGAGGTGGAGATCGAACGCCCCGAAATAAAGCAGTGCGCGCTTCATGTGGAGTGCCGACGTTACAAGATATGCCGTTTCTGGGGGTTGAGCTTTCAGCATCGCTGAAATGTTCCGAGCATGCTCGTACGTGTTCAGTCCCTCGTTCTCCTGGATCACATCAGAGTCCCCGACGCCAAGGTCGGTCAGCGCGCGGGCGTAGGAACTGTGCGAGACTGAGCGATCGTAGCGCGTTCGCTCTCCGGCGATTATTATCCGGCTCTTGGCGCCAGCGGCCAGCGCGGCCCGGTGGAGCGCGGCCGCCATGGCTATGCGCGAACCGGCAATCCAACTCGGCAGACGCTCGTGCGTTCGCGGATCGGAAGTAGATCCCTCCCCGAGTAAAATGATGCACACGGACGGGCCGAAAGTGGCATGGGCAGGCCGGATGACGGAGAAGGCGCGCTGAAGTCGCTGGGCTAAGGCATGAGGGACGATCCCGGTACCGATCAGCAAGAACAGGCAGAACGTTACCAGTCCAAGGCCGACCGCGGTCCAGTGGGAGGTGAGCATTCCTATCGCCAGCGCTCCCGCACAAAACAGGGCCAGAATCACGGTGGTAGAACATGCCGCACGATCAGGCGACGCGCGCGGAACAAGTCGGGTCGGCGATGGAACAATGTGGCCCGTAATTGTCTTCATTGGCGTCGGTCCTTCGGCAGCTCCTGATTGTATGTTTTTCTTCCCGGCATTGATCGCGGTGTTTTTACTCGGTGTTGGTATTGCGGCGCTTTCGCTTCATGTGAAGCGGGCGATTAATCAGGTGCTGGCTGCCGTGTGCTTCGCTGGCGTGCTGTTCTTTGCGGCCCAGCTAACTGCGAAATACGAAGCCGCGAAGTACATCGCGACGGGGATCGGTTCGCCGCTCGTTTGGGTGCGTGTCAAGTTTGCCATTGTTGCCCTGATTAGCCCGACGTTGGTCTGGCTGTGTTTCTACGTTGCCTCAGGGCGGTATGACAACCGGAGACATCTAATCCGCAAAATGATTCCTTGGGTGTGCCTATCATGCTTTTTAGCGGCGGTGGCGTTCACGGAAGGATTTAAGCCGAACGACAGCCTTCCAGGTCACGAACGATATGGCCCGCTGTTTGCCGTCTTCTTTGGGCCGATGCTTGCCGGTCAGCTCGCCGTGTGTGTCGCAAGCATAGGGGTGGCCGGCCGGCTGACAGGCCTGCGCAGGCTTGAATTCCAATTCATCGCGCTGCCTCTCGGTTACCTTAGTCTGGCAGCCGTAGCGGTCGACCTGTGTTACGCTATGTGGCCGATGGCATGGCTGCACGGAATCGACCGGGCGGTTTCCTACCTGGTCTATGTCGCGTTCGGCATTAGCGCGTGGAGCGTAACCTCCCATCGGGTGTATCACCGGCAGCAGGTGCTCCGAACGATAGGGCAACGTTTCATGGTGGTCGGACCCATTGCGTTTTCTGCGTTCTGGTTGGCGTCAATCATCCAGCGATACGAGAACAGGGCGACGGCCCCTGCGGCCGCCGCAACGGTAATCGGGGTCGCGATGCTCCTCGCGTTTGCGTTGGACGATTGGATACGGACGCGCTTCCGGATGCATACCGAAAACCGGATCAATGAGGTTACAACCCAGCTGCATAGCGTCGCAAAACGGCAAACCAGTCCGGGAGTGCTTATCGAGCATTTCGAACTCGTTCTCTCGGGACTTAGCAAGGCGCCGGTTCGAATCCTGCTGAAGGAGGGTGAAGAATATGGCCGCGGGCGGGACGCGGTGCCGGTAAAACTGATCGAGGACAGGGCTACGGTGGCCGAGGGCTGGTATTCGCTAACCGCGCGGTCCCGCGTGAGAGATTCCGGCGGCCAAGCCCTACGAGAGCTACTCGAGAGAAAGAAGTGGGCGGCGCTCATATTTCCCGGATGGGAAACTAACCCGACCCTTATCCTCGCAGCTTCGGAACGGGAGAACCGACTTCCGTTTACCTTTCCTGAGCTTCGCGCCCTGCGTGCGCTCACCAATGTGGTGGAATCATTGTATACGCGCTGTCGGCTCGCGCTCCAAGCCCGACAGGCCGAGCAGCTCGCAGCGATCGGTAAATTGGGCGTGTCCATCGCCCATGAATTACGCAATCCGATGTGGACGCTGTCATCGTTCAGCCAGTTGCTCCCGGAGAGGATCAATGACTCCGAATTCTTGAAGAATTTTGCGGCGATTGTTCCGGAAGAGGCGAAGCGAATTGAGGCGCTCGCAGAGCAACTTTTGGATTTGGCGCGGCCTCGCGAATACAACCTTGTTGAGTGCGACGTTCACGCAATCATTGAACAGACGCTCACGCTGTTGGGGCCGCAAATAGCCGGAGCTGGTGCTGGAATCGTCACGCGGTTGGAAGCGGATAACCCCCAAGCAGTGGTCGATAAAGATGCGATTCGACAGGTGTTGTTGAACTTGGCGAGGAACGCGGCCGAGGCGTTGCAAGCGAATCCACCGGAGCAAAGGAGGATCGAGATTCGCACCCTCGGGACGGAGACCCATCTGCAGATCGACGTTGATGATAATGGTCCAGGAATACCCGCCGCGCTTCGGTCCAAATTGTTTACTGCGTTCGCCAGCGCTGATAAGAAAGCTGGGTTGGGTCTCGGACTTGCTGTCTGCAAGGAAATCGTTGCGGTCCATAGCGGTGAAATCACCGCTTCACATGGCGCGCACGGCGGCACGCTGATGAGAGTAATCCTGCCTCGGAGAACGGGCGTGGGCGCCATGCTTGCTTTCGATCCGCCGGAATTAATGGACCTGTCAGATCGATCGGCTTGAGGGCGCTTCTGAACGTTTTTTGAGCGTTTCTTTGAGCCGTTTTTAATCCGGCAAATCTTCCCAGACTACCCGAGCGTGGCTTCGATTTCCGGCATGAGATCGGAGCATCACTCAAGAGTATCGACAACGAGGACAGTTATTCGCGGGGTTTGGATGGCGCTCGTGCCGCTGCTGGTTCTGGGCTGCGCCGCGCAACGCTCTGTTGCCGTGCGAACCCCGACGTCTGCGCCGCCTATTGTGATCGCGGCGGTGTCACCGACGAAGCTCGTGGAAACGAGCTACGATGTGCGCGGCTATCGCGAAGCGGTTGACCCTGCCGTCCGCCATGATGCCCACATCGTCCATCGGCGGACCATGGTGCCAATAACCGCGAGCGAAGAACTCGCCACGGTGCCTCGCACGAAGTATCCGCCGGCAAGCTACACGCCGTTGCCGGCCAGCGAAGAGCTGGCCGCGGAAATCGCCACGCAGAAGGCAATCACGGCGGACCTGCGCGCCATGCAGACTTCAATTGTCGAAACTGAGCGGCAAGTTCAGGCCCAGTATGCGATGCTTGTCCGGCAGAGCTCGGAGGCGTTGAAGATGCGCGAGCAACTGGAAGCGGAGCGCGCTCGTACGCGGGTTGCGCCGCCGGCCGGGACTGCCGCACCACCGGCGGGTGCTCCCGCCGGAAATCCTCCAGAGGTTAAATGGTAGGTTTGTGCCATCATGAGATTCACGGAGGCACAACGGGAGAACCTGCGAACTTTGCCGACGCGGTTGAAAGCCGTGATCACGGGTCAGGACATGGCGATCGATCTCGTTGCGGAGAGGCTTCAACATGGCGAACTCGGCCTCACTACGCCGGGTCGTCCGAAGGCGAGTTTCATGTTTCTTGGACCGACCGGCGTCGGCAAGACGGAGCTGACGCTGCGTTTCACGGAAGATCTGATCGGTCCCGGTCGGGTGATGCGACTCGACATGTCGGAGTATCAAACGGCAGACCGGCTCGCGCTGCTGCTCGGCACGTCGGAGGGTGAACCGGGTCGCATCGCAGAAGGCTTCGACGCGTGCGCCGGTCGCGGGACGCTGCTCTTCGACGAAATCGAAAAGGCGCATCCGCGCGTCCTGGACGTGCTGCTGCAACTGCTTGACGCCGCGCGTTTGACCACGGGGCGCAATCGCGTGCTCGATTTTTCGGAGTGGTATGTGGTCCTCACGAGCAACATCGGGGCGCAGCGAATCATGACGCTGCGCAAATCGAAGTATGAGACAATGGAGCGTCTGGTGCGGCAGGATGCGCAACGGGAACTCCGCCCGGAAATATTCGCGCGCATTACGCTGACGGTGGTCTTCAATAAGCTCGACTATGATGCGCAGTGCGCGATTGCCGGCGGCATGATCGAGAAAGAGTGCGGGGCGTTGTCTTCTCGCGGCTTCGCGATTTCATCAGAAAGCTCTGTGTCGGATGTCGTCATTCAACGGGGGTATCACGAGCGGCTGGGAGCGCGACCGATGCGTGACGCGACAGAACTTTTGATCCGCAATGCGCTCGCCCAGGAAATACTGCGCGGTGGCGTCGGCGCGGGACGCCTCCGGTCCGATCCCGACGGCATGAAACTGCAGCTCGAACCGTCAGCTTCATAGTCATGCTACCGAAAACCGCTGCTCCCCGGATCGTGGTTTTGAAAGGAGATCGGCTTTACGGGGATTTGATCTGTCGGCAGATCAAAGATTTTTGGCGAAACGCGGCGGTGCAGTTCTTCCAGCGGGGATTCGATGCGTTGGATGCCATTCAGGCATGTGCGCCCGACATGTTTATCACCGGAGTAAAAATCGAGGACATGGACGGGCTCGAACACCTCGAACCATTTGTCGAAAAAGATCTGCCGGTTTTGATCGTCACTTCCCGAAAAGACGCGCGCACCTTCAGTTTGTTGAGGGGCATTCGGTACGACGGCATTTATGACGGCTTCGTGGAAGGATTGGGCAACTTGCATACCGCGATGCAACAGGTGTTGGCGCGCCAGCTCTACGTCAGTCCGACGATGGTGGAGCACTTGAAGAAACCGAAAAACATCACGCTTGATGCGCTGACGGAGAAGGAGCAGATGGTCCTCTCGGTCATCGGAGATGGTTCCGACGACCACGAGACAGCGGAGCGGCTCGGCCTCTCTCGCTTTACGGTGAACACGCACCGCAAGGCGATCATGGGGAAGCTGGGCCTTCATCACAAAGGCCAGCTCATGTTGTATGCGCTACAACAGGGCTACGTGCAGGTAAGTCCCGACGGCGTTTACTATCCCGGTTTCCAACGGCGAATCCGCAGGGTCGTCACCGAAGCAAAGGCCGGTGAGACCAAAGTGTGTGCGTGAGAGGCGTCGGCTCTGATAAACAAGGGAGCGGCGCACCGTTACCGTTGACAGACGAAAAAGGGGCCGAAGCCCCTCGTTTAGTCTTCGTAAGGCAGCATGAGGGTGAGCACGGCTGCGGGTGTATCGCCGGGACCGATATGCAATCTCATCGCGTGCTTCTTTCCGGTGATGATAACTGTGAAAAGAATCTGGTCGGCATCACTGGCGGAACGGATGGCGAGTTTGCCCATCATTGAGATGTCGTGGCAGATGCCACATGAGTCCTGATCGGGCCGCTGTAGCGCCTCCTCGATAATTCGCCACACCGCCGACGTGCACGCGAACGGGTGTTTCCAGTGTTGGCGGATCGATTCGACGTGGCTCAAATCCACGAGCACGCCGTCTTCGATTGCTCGGGCACGGGAGTAGGAGTAGATCATTTCGCCGAACAGGTTTTCGTTTGTCATGTTTCGTGCCGTTCGGCCCGTGGGGCGTGCATCACGGAACGTGACATTATCGCCTACTGCCGATTGGCGATTTCGCCCCACACCCGAAAGTCAAAGCGGTGGACGGAGCGCCGAGGCGGCGGGCTTGGCCGCAACGAGGGGGAAGCGGAGTGATTCCGCGTGGTGGAGATCGCGAAGCGATACGACCTTGACCGGGTGTAGAATGGGGAAATCAGCGGCTGGCAGTCGCACGAAGGATACGAGCGGCAGCGAGCATCGGTTGGACTCCGCGGTTTGGCGGCGAGGACACAAAAAAGGCGGCCGGAGAAATCCGGCCGCCCGTGAGCGCGAGGTGTTATTCGCTCTGTTCGGATTTCAGTTCCGCGAGGCGTTCGAAGATGAACGTGTGGGCTTGATCGGCCAGTTTGGCGACGAGCGGGAGGTCATCACGTCCGAAGCTGTCGGTGTCGTGGAAGTTCCTGGCCTCGTCCATGTACGTTCGGGCGAAGGTCACATTGAAGAATTTCTTCTGGTCGGCTTCGTTCTCCCACACGGCGGCTTTGATGCGGCCGAAGCGGAAGGTTTTCACCGGAACCTTGGGGCCGGTGGCGGTGTTCTTGGTTGGCGAGGCGGGCTGAGCGGTTTTGGAGGGCATATAGTTCCTTTTTTAATTTTGAGGATCGGGATTGATCTCTCGTTAAAAGGCGGGGGTGCCGGCCGGGACGAGGGGACGATTGGGGGGATTCCTTTCAAGGAGGACCCAAACGCTCCCTGTCCGCGCAGCGGCGGCTCGGTGGGAGGTGCCGCCAGAGAGAGCAATAACGATCCAGGAAAAAAGAACGTTCCGCCGTGACGGAATTGCCTGGAAGAACGCGAACCGCTCGCAGCATTGAACGCATCCGCCGGCTCCGGCTGAAGGGGAGGGCGTGCACGGGCCGGTATGCTGTGTGGGAGAATGAAGCGGCGGGAAGTCTGTTGTGACCTCGCGTGAACGTGGACGAGGTCAGTCCAAGACACGGCAGGGCGTGATGAGGCGTACGGAGCTGACCGAGCAGGACATTCATCGCGGCTGGCGGAATTGAAAGCCGGGGCGGGGGAGCGAACTCGTCTTGGCGCCGGCCGGCGTCCGGGCGCCTTGTGTCCGCAGACGCTTCGCAGTGTCGGTGGAGCTGCATGGCTCCACGGTCGAGGTGGCTTGCGCGTGAACCAACGCCGCGCACCTACCGAATCATCGGTAGCTGAACTACCTCAAATTCGGCAGACGCGCTCGATTGATGCGACGGGAGTAGCGAGCAGAAATGTGCGTATCGAAAGCACCCATCCTATGAAAGACACGACGCTCTTAGAACCCTTCGCACCTCCGGCAAGCGCGGAGCCCGCCACGTTGCCAAGGTTTCAAATCTACCGTCAGACCCACACGGGAACTTACACCGCCTCATTCAAAACGGATTCAGCCGCGCAGACGGTCGAATTGTGTCTCAACCAGTCACCGGCTTTTGAGGGCGGAGAACTGCGCATTTGGAATCATCGCGAACAGTGCGTCAGTGCATCGGTGGAGTGGAGCATGGAGAAAACCGATTTCGGTTTTCCGGTCTTTAACCGCAGAATGTGTTTCAGGACCGGCTCCTCGGATTGATCGCCCGACAGATGCAGGTGCGGGAAGAGATTCGCGAGAAAATTCAACATAGCGCCCGGATGAGCGTTTGAAGCCATGAACCCGACCAGCCGCGCAATTCTTCAAACTGTGCTCGCGACCGACGCATCGTTATCGGGTGCAGAGCGCGGCACGGTTCAACGGTTAATCGACGGGCAAGCAGAAGTCACCGCGACGGCACCGGCGACCGATGAACGAGCGGTTGTCACTCAGAAAAGGGCCGCGGAGCTGCTCAGTGTCAGCCGAGCGACAATCTGGAGGATGACGAAGGACGGCGCGCTACATCCCGTCGAAATCATCCCCGGCACTTGGCGGTATCCGTTTCGAGAGATCATGACTCTTGCGCAAAAGGGCGGGCAGACCGTTGCCGAATCGCTGGCGCATCGCGAAAAGTCAGCCGCATAGCTACGATTGCGAAAAGGAAGGGGGAAGGCTCATTGCTCTATGAGGCAGCGGGCCTTTTTGTTTTCGGATTGCTGCAAGCGTCGCGATACGTCCGCGCAGACTTCGGCAATGAGAACTTTCGACCCTGACCGTTTTCGCTGGAAGAAACTACGTCCGAAACTACGGTTGAGGTCTCACAATGTTACCTTGCGTTGCCTCATGTCGCACGCGTGGTGCTGCTCTTTCGAAAATCGCGGAAGTCACTCAACAAGAAACCCTCCGAAGGGTTTCGGAGGGTTTCAAATTGGGTGCAGGGGCTGGATTTGAACCAGCGACCTTCAGGTTATGAGCCTGACGAGCTACCAGGCTGCTCCACCCTGCAACAATCGGGAGGCGGAAAGTCTTCACCACGATGGGTTCTGTCAATGCCTTTCTCGAACATTTCCCGAATCACCTCGGTCACAAATCACGAAAGCCGATTCCGTTCATCGCCCTTACGCAAAAGGCTTATGCATGTTTGTGACCGGCTTCACGTTCGCGTTGGGTTCGGAGAAATTAATTTTCCGGAGGGATTTGAGGTGGTCGGGCCGCCACTTCGCACGTCAGCCACTCCCGCGCGGGAGCATTTTTACATGCGCTTACGTTTGGAATCGATCCTCTCGCACAACTTTTCGCCACGACTCGCTCAACGCCGCGACCCGCGACTTGCTTCGCCGGGCAGTCGCGTGACCCGGACGTTGGTGGGAGCCGCACTCCTTTTGGTCAGTGCCGCCGCGCTCGCCGCGGCGGCTGCTTCCGACCACGCCTCCGCGCTGCCGGTGCCCCTTTCGTCCTACCGCGATTCGGCCCAGATGGGCTTGTTCGAAACCTTGCGTGCGCGGATCGACGCCGTGCCCTTCAATCTCGTCGCGACCGCTATCTTTTTTTTCGCGATCTGTCATACGTTCGTGACCACGAAATTTCGACACTGGGCGCATCTCGCGGAGGAAGAGCATGCGGCCAAACTCGCGGAGCGCCCCGTCACCACCGACAATGATGAGGACGCGATACCCGACGAGGTCAGCTTCAAAGGCCAGATCCTGCATTTCCTCGGCGAGGTCGAAGCGGTGTTCGGCATTTGGGTACTCGTGCTGATCGGGCAATAACGTATTACTACGACTGGCTAACCGTGCTCGATTACGTCGGAAACAAGGTGAACTTCACCGAGCCGATGTTCGTAGTGGTCATCATGGCCATCGCCGGCACGCGCCCGGTTTTGCGTGTTGCGCAGGCTTGCCTGCGCGCTGTGGCTGCGTTGGGGGCGCGGTACGGTGGGAGCATGGTGGCTGGCCATCTTCATCGTGGCGCCGTTGCTCGGTTCATTCTTCACCGAACCGGCAGCGATGACCATTGCGGCGTTACTGTTCGCGCGGCAATTCTACGAGCTCAAGCCCTCAGCGCGGCTGGCGTACGCGACGATTGGGTTACTCTTCGTGAACATTTCCGTTGGCGGTACGATGACTCATTTTGCGGCGCCGCCAGTGCTGATGGTTGCCGGGCCGTGGGGGTGGACCACGCCTTTCATGTTCACGCACTTCGGCTGGAAGGCCGCCGTGGGTTTCGTAATCGCCACTACGTTCTATTTCTTCCTCTTCCGCGCCGAACTCGCAGCGCTCGAAATCCGCCGTCAGGCGGCCAAACCAAAAGGGCGCGTAGACAACGACACGTCCGTTCCCGCCTGGATCACGCTCGTGCAACTGGCTTTTATGGGTTTCACCGTGCTGGTCGCCCACTATCCGCCGCTCGTCGTCGGCGGTTTTCCCGTCTTCCTCGCGTTCTCGCAAGCCACAGCGCATCATCAAGGCCGCTTGGAACTGAGATCGCCGCTGCTGGTTGGTTTCTTTCTGGCGGGGCTGGTCGTCCACGGTGGATTGCAAGCTTGGTGGATCGAGCCGGTGTTGAAACGCCTGGACGAATTTCCGCTCTTCGTCGGCGAGACGATCCTGACGGCCTTCAATGACGACGCAGCCATCACTTATTTCGCGACGCTCGTGCCGGGATTCACGGACGAGCTGAAATACGCGGTGGTCGCCGGCGCCGTCGCTGGCGGCGGTCTGACGATAATCGCAAGTTAAGCCACCAGTGAAGGTGGTCAATGAGTGTCATCGCAGCCTCCGTGAATCGGATACGCGCATGAGGTGGCGTGGCCGGGTCAGAAACTGGTAGTTTTTCGGGCGTCGTTTCCGCGCCTGCGGCTCGGCCCGGCCACGCCACCTCATGCGCGTATC
>Ga0163150_10008152_pt1 | contig 12008 bp, 10 predicted proteins | sample OliLakLV19P2IB_FD_148628 | JGI IMG/M metagenome (GOLD analysis project Ga0163150, IMG submission 148628) | Freshwater microbial mat bacterial communities from Lake Vanda, McMurdo Dry Valleys, Antarctica - Oligotrophic Lake LV.19.P2.IB | ecosystem: Environmental > Aquatic > Freshwater > Lake >...
GACCTACCGCTGGTCCAGCGCGGCTGCGCACACAGGCAAACCCGACGCGGCCCAACTCCTCGATTTAACTGCTTGGCAGGAATTGGCCGGTGATATAAACTGGAAGGAAATGCTCACCCAACCCGACAACAAAGAGACCGTCGCGGCGCTCTGCCTCAACACGCACACAGGCCGCCCGCTCGCCAGCGACGCGTTCCTCAGCAAACTCGAACACAAACTCGGCCGCCGCCTCCGCCCACTTCCCGTAGGCCGACCCAAAAAACAAAAACCAACAACGCGGAAACGGAGAAAATAGGTGGATGTCCCATATTGTCTAGTATTTCGTGATCAATTCAATCTGCGGTTCCACTTCGCTACTATGATGGCGCGTATACCTATTATGAGTATCACAACAAATAGCAATTCGGACGACACTGGAAGGGTCTCGGAATCGGTATCAGATACTGAAAAGCTCATTACAAAGGCATCGAAATCTCCCAGCGCAGAGAGACTATTAATATCTGCCCCAGGATCGAAATCTACTGTACCCTGAAATAGGCCCAGTGCGTGGATTACCCCACTATCATCGACAATGACGGACGACGCCTGTTCACCCTCGCTGCCTCCGATGTGCGCATTCCACACTAATTCGCCCATACTGTCTAACTTGGAGACGAAGATGTCGGTTGCGTCCAGGGCCGTCAGAACGTTTGTATCTGGCCCAGGATCAAAGTCGGCTGATCCACGAAAGAAACCGCAGGTGAAGACGTTTCCATGCGAATCAATCGATATATCTAGAGGTATATCAGCGTCTGCGCCGCCCATTTGTCTAGCCCAAGAAAAATTCCCTGAATCCTCGAGTTTGACTACAAAAATATCGTTGGAACCCGCGGAATTCAGAATTGTCGTGTCCGGTCCCGGATTAAAATCCGCTGAAATTTCGAAGTAGCCGGCAACGTATACGCTGTCATCCGCATCAAGGGAGATTGAGTTACCGACGGCAATATTAGTGTTCGCACCAAAATGTTTCGCCCATATCAATTGTCCCCCAACGTCCAACTTTACAACGAACGCATCAATTTGTCCGAACGGGGAGATGAAAATCGTATCCGGTCCTGGATCGAAATCAGCCGTATCTGAGAAGTACCCCGTAAGATACACATTTTCATTACTGTCTAGAGCTAATGATAAGGAAGTATCTTGACCTGTTCCTCCGATTTGACGGGCCCATAGTGTATTTCCAGATTCGTCCAACTTGAGAACAAAAGTATCCTCCTGTCCAATCGCGGTAAAGTTGTTAGATCCCAGACCGGGATCGAAGTCTGATGTGCCACTGAATCTCCCGCACAAATAGACACTTCCATCATCCACCGCAACAGCCTGGGCTACAGCGGTGTCATTCCCACTAATTTGCTTTGCCCAAAGCAGAAATCCCGAAGCTTCAAGCTTCAAAATGAAAATATTGAACGAACCGGTTGAGGTCAGGATCGTTGTGCCAGGGCCAGGATCGAAATCCACTGCTCCAGCGAAGGCTCCTACAACGTAGACGTTGCCATCGAGATCGACAGTAACCGAATATGTTTGGATAGTAGAGCTACTTCCAAAAATCTTTACCCAAGAAAGGTTTCCGGAAGGCTCAAACTTGGACACGAATGAATTAAGATTTGTGGCATTAGCTATTTCAGTTCCCGTCCCAGGATCGAAATCGACCGTGCCGGTAAAATCTCCGACACAGTAAATGTTTCCCTGACTATCAAGTGCCATTCCGTTTGGATTTGCCGTTCCGAGACTACCTCCCAACTGCTTTACCCACAGCAAATCCGCATCAATGGCGAGCACCGGTGTGGAAATCAACAGCAATAAATCAAATAAACGACTGCGGACATTTGATTGTGAAGTACGTTGCATTTTGGGGGTGCCTGTTATTTTGTAATGTTCTCTGATTGGCAGATTATAATTTTATTACACGTGCATGCGTTAAATCACGATAGATCGCTCCAGTGAGCCAAACCCCATCCTACGACAGGTGCGGCGTTGGCCGCTTCCCACAACTCGTGAAATTAGGAACAGGCAACTATATATGGCTTTTGAGCCCCGCTTCCCGTATTCTTCCTCCATGCCACGGCTCGCGCGCATGGCTATACTTGGCTGCGCCACCTATCGCACAACGGGGGAACAACAGGATCGTCTTCTTCGCGGGCGCCAACAGTTTTTGCGCCGCCGTATCTAGCGTGTTCTTTCGCGAACCGACGACGCATGCGGCGGGCGCTGCGTGCTACTGCCGTGCTACTGCTTCGATTTGTAAGTGGCTCTGTTATCCGCTTTTAGGACGCGGCGGCTGATTGACTCTGGTTTTCTTGAATTGCTATACTCCTCCGATTGTCCCGCAAACGACATTTACCCGTGATCAGCGCCTGGTGCGACACTGGTTTTTGGGGAACGTGTTGGGGCGTAGCCAAGTGGTAAGGCATCGGCCTTTGGCGCCGACATTCCTAGGTTCGAATCCTAGCGCCCCAGCCATTTAGATATAGCAAGGCACAATGTCCGTGGCGTTTAGCAAGAGTGTAAAGATATTCAGCGGAAGCGCGTCCGTCGCGCTGACCGATGGAATATGCCAGAACGTGGAGACGACTCGCGGGCGCGCGTCAGTTGGAAAGTTCAGCGACGGCGAGAGCAAGGTCCAGATCGGCGAGAACATTCGCGGCAGCGATGTATTCATCGTGAACAGCACGTGTCCGCCAGTCAACGACAATTTAATGGAAATGTTGATCCTGATTGATGCCGCGTGCCGGGCATCGGCCGAGCGCGTGACCGCGGTGCTTCCGTATTTTGGATACGCGCGCCAGGATCGTAAAGATCGGCCTCGCGTGCCCATCACGGCGAAGCTCGTGTCGAACCTGCTGGTTGCGGCGGGGGCGGACAGGGTATTGACGATCGACCTGCATTGCGGGCAGATTCAGGGTTTTTTTGATATCCCCGTGGACCACCTCAGCGGAGACGTGGTGTTTGTGAACCATATTCTGGAACGTGAGATTGAAAACCTGGTGGTGGTTTCGCCGGATACAGGAAGCGTTGCGCGCATTCGCGAATTCGCGCGCCGGTTGGATGCTCCGCTCGCCATCGTGGACAAGCGCCGGCCCAAAGAGAACGTGTCCGAGGTGATGCATGTTATCGGAGATGTTGAAGGCAAGCACGCGCTGATTTTCGACGACATGATTGACACGGGCGGCACTTTGGTGAAAGCGGCAAAAGCGATCAAGGACCTGGGCGCGCTTGACGTGATCGCGTGTTCGACGCACCCGGTGTTCAGTGGCGACGCGGTTGCTCGCATCGAAGACAGCGTGTTGGATGAAGTGTTGGTGAGCGACACGGTGCCGCTCAAAGCGGAGGCGAAGGCCTGCGACAAGATCAGGGTGTTGTCGATAGCGCCATTGTTGGGAGAAGCGATACGGCGCGTCCATCAGGAAGAGTCGTTAAGTATATTGTTTCGGTAGAAAACGTAAAATTATGGGCGTGCGCAATGCCGCCCGCGTCTTGAGGAGAGCTACAGGTCATGCAACTGCAATCATTGAAAGCGGCGACACGCGCGTCCGGAAGCAAAGGCAAAGCGCGTAGAGAACGCGTCAGCGGCAACGTGCCGGGCGTGTTATACGGCGGCGGCCAGGGTCCCCTGGTTCTCACCGTGAACGCGCGCGAATTTGTAAAATTGGTGCAAACTGGCGGCGCACACGCCATTGTGCAGATTGAAGTGTCAGACGATTCAGGGTCGAGCAGCCCCGCGCTGCTGAAAGCTGTGCAATACCATCCCGTGCGCGGGCACGTGCTCCATGCGGACTTCCAGCGTATTCGTCTGGATGAACGCATTGTCACGCTTGTGCCGCTGCACTTCTTCGGCCATTGCAAGGGTCTTGTCGAGGGCGGCGTGCTTGATTATCAGCTTCGCGAACTCGAGATCGAATGCCTTGCGCTCGAGGTGCCGGAAAAAATCGACATGGATATCACCGACCTCGGCATTGGCGATCACCTGTATGTATCCAGCATCACCGCGCCGGAAGGCGTGACCATTGTGACGGACGTGGAGCGCAGCGTGGTCGCGTGCCATGCGCCGCGCGCCGCGAAGGAAGACACCACGGTGGCCGCGGATGCGGCAGCGGCAGATGCGGCGGCGCCCGCGGCAGATGCGAAGGCGGGAGACGCCAAAGGTGGCGCGAAGCCTGCGGACGCCAAGGGCGGCGCGAAGCCCGCGGACGCGAAAGCGGGTGCGAAGCCAGCCGACACGAAGGCAAAAGGCGACAAGAAGTAAACGAACCCCACGCCCGACGGAGAGGAAGGCCGCTTGAAGCTGATTGTTGGTTTGGGTAATCCCGGACAGCAGTACCGGCACACGCGGCACAACGTCGGGTTTCGGGTATTGGACGAAGTGGCGGGCCGGCTTGGCGCGCGCTTTGACCAGGAGAAATACGACAGTCTGTTCGCGATGGCGGATCACCAGGGCGTCCGTGTGATGTTGCTGAAGCCGCAGACGTTCATGAATCTCAGCGGGGGCGCGGTGGCCAAGGCCGCGCGCAACCGGGTGCCCGAGCCAATGGATGTGTTGATCGTCCTGGACGAGATTCAGCTTCCATTGGGAACGGTGCGCATTCGGCACGAAGGCAGCGGCGGGGGGCATAACGGGTTGCGGTCCGTGATCGAGCATTTGGGCACGCGCGACTTTCCCAGACTGCGCATAGGCATCGGTCAGAAGAAGTGCGGGCAAGACCTGAGCGATCACGTTCTCAGCACGTTCACGCCGGAAGAAAAGCCGGACGTGGACCGGGCAGTGACCCTGGCGGGGGATGCCGTGTTGTGCTACGTGGCCGAAGGAGTGTCCGTCGCGATGAACCGGTATAACAAGCGGTCCGGGACCGACGCGGCGACGGAGTAGGAGAGCAGATGAAACATACGATTAGCGTCCTCGTTGAAAACCACTTCGGTGTTCTGGCGCGCGTGTCTGGATTGTTCAGCGCGCGCGGATTCAACATCGACAGCCTCTGCGTGGGGGAGACGGAAGACGCGAGCGTATCCCGGATGACCGTCGTGGTAGAGGGTGACGATCGGGTGCTTGCGCAGATTGTTAAGCAGCTCGAGAAACTGGTCGAGGTGATCGAAATCACGGACCTCACCAAACTGAGTTACGTCGAGCGCGAACTTGTAATGGTCAAGATCGCCGTGGCGGGGGAAGGGCGGACCCCGATCATCGAGATTGCAAATATCTTTCGGGCGAAAGTCGTGGACATCAGCCCTGAGTCCATGATTATTGAGGCGACCGGCAGCGAGGGAAAGATTCGGGCGTTCATCGACATGATGCGTCCGTTTGGAATCAGGGAACTGGTGCGGACGGGCCGGATCGCGGTGGCCCGGTCGTTGAATAACAACGCGTAAGGGAAGAGTAATGGCGACGATTTACTACGAGAAGGATGCCGATCTGTCGGTGTTGAAGGGCCGCACGGTGGCGATTATGGGCTACGGCAGCCAGGGCCATGCGCATGCGAAGAACCTGCGCGACAGCGGCGTCAGCGTCGTCATTGGTCACCGCGGAGGCGCGGACAGCAAGACATATAAAGCTGGCAAGGAAGCGGGATTCGAGGTGATGTCCGTCGCCGATGCAACGAAACGCGCGGATATTATTATGATCCTCGTGCCGGATACCATCCAGAAGGACCTGTTCGAGAACGAAATCAAGCCGAACCTGCGACCGGGTATGTCGTTGATGTGGGCGCATGGTTTTAATATCCATTTCAAATGTGTCGTACCGCCGAAAGACGTGGACGTGTTCATGATCGCGCCCAAAGGGCCCGGCCATCTCGTGCGCGAGGAATTCGAGCGTGGGGCAGGGGTACCTTGTCTGGTGGCGATTTACCAGGACGCGACGGGCGAAGCGTTGAAGAAGGCGCTGGCATACGGAATTGCGGTCGGCGGCGCGCGCGCGGGAATTATTGAGACCACCTTCCAGGAAGAAACCGAGACGGACCTTTTCGGCGAGCAGACCGTGCTCTGCGGCGGTTCGGCCGCTTTGATCAAAGCAGGCTTCGAAGTGTTGATGGAAGCGGGCTACCAGCCGGAGATCGCCTATTTCGAAGTGATGCATGAGTTGAAGCTCATTGTCGATCTATACTATCGGGGCGGTCTGAAATTCATGAACTATAGTGTGAGCGATACGGCGGAATACGGCGGCCTGTCCGTCGGGCCGAAAATCGTCACGGAAGACACGAAGAATGCGATGCGAGCGGCGTTGAAAAAAATCCAATCGGGCGAGTTCGCAAAGGAATGGCTGGGCGAGTACCAGGCCGGCGGGAAAACCTTCCAGCGCCTGCGAGACGCGGACGCTTCGCACCCGGTCGAGAAGGTCGGGGCGGAATTGCGGAAGATGATGCCCTGGATCAAGTAATATACACCCCGCCCTCGGGCGGGGTTCTTCATTTGAATCGAAGTACGGCGCGTGCGCCGTTGATCAAGCAAGGAGGCGAATCGCCTTGAAGAATCTGTTGTCGTTGCAAGAGCTCGACTTGAAGATCGAAGCATGCAGGCTTCGTGAACTCGAGATTCCCAAGCAGAAAGGGAAGTTCGATGTTCAAAAGAAGCGTCTGGCCGCGGAACTCGATGAGCGCGACAAGGCATTGAAGGCATTGCAGCTTGAGCAACGCGACTGCGAAAAGGACATCGAGCAGAAGCAGGCGCAAATCCTGAAGTACAAGGCCCAGCTCAACAGCGTGAAGAAGAACGAGGAATACCAGGCGCTCCTGCACGAGATTGACATGCTCGAGAAGCAGATCAGCGGGAAGGAAGAACGTATTCTCGCGTTGATGGATGAAATAGACGTGGCAAAAGCCCGTTTGTCGGAAGACAAAAAACGAATCGAATCCGAGCAAAAGCAGATTTCCGCGCAGTGCGCCGAAATTGATGTGGAACTCGCGGAAGCGGTGAAATCCCGCCAGGACCTGGATGCTCGCCGCGCGCCAATTATGGAAACGGTCGAGCTGTCGCTGTTGACGCGGTACAACCGCATTCGCGCGAGCAAGAAAACGGGCGCGGCGGTCGTGGCGATGCGGGGAACGACCTGCGGCGGCTGCCAAATGACGGTGACGCCGCAAGCAGTCAACGAGATTCTGGGCGGAAAAGTCCATGGCTGTGCCCATTGTGGACGACTTCTCTACCATGCCGAAAACTTCATTGAAACTCCAGTGGGGTAATCCCGCGTCCAATCGCGCAAGGGTATATCGGGGAGGTTTTGCGTCATGCCATTTTTGAAGCGCAGGCGCTTTGTATCCGTCATCGGCCGGAAGAGCAGCGTGCCGGACGGGCTTTGGATGAAGTGTCCGGGGTGCGAGAAGACCGTTTCGAGCACTGAGGTCGAACAGAATTTTATGGTCTGCCCGCAGTGCGATCATCACAACCGCATTACTGCGCGGCAACGCCTGGGGTATCTGCTCGATCCCGACAGTTTCCAGGAAACACATGATTCCGTCCAGACCAGCGATCCAATTCATTTCGTGATTCCTGAACAGTCGTATTCCTATCCCGAGCGCGCCAAGAAAGCGCGCGCCAAGACTGATGTCACCGAATCGATCATTACAGGATTCGGAGAGATTGAAAAAACGCGCGCGGTGATTGGCGCGATGGACTTTGGGTTTCTGGGCGGCAGCATGGGTTCTGCCTTTGGCGAAAAGTTTTGCCGCACCGCGGACGATGCAATCGCAAACCGGATTCCATTTGTCGTGTTCACTTCATCCGGCGGCGCGCGCATGGACGAAGGTATTCTTGGGCTCATGCAAATGGCGAAGACCAGCGATGGCGTCCGTGCAATGAACGAGGCGGGCATACCCTATATTTCGGTGTTGACGCACCCAACCACCGGCGGGGTGTACGCCAGCTTTGCGAGCCTCGGCGACATTCTCATTGCGGAGCCGGGCGCGCAAATCGGGTTTGCAGGGCCGCGTCTTATCGAGGGTGCGCTTAAAGTGAAACTTCCAGAAGGGTTTCAGTCCGCCGAATCACAATTCAATAACGGTTTTGTCGATTGCATCGTCAACCGTACGGAAATGCGGAGTGTCCTAGGCCGCCTCTTAAAATATTTAACACCGCAGTGAGCTCTCGCGAGTATCTCGCCGCCCTCGAATTTCACGGCATCAAGCTAGGCCTGGATAATATTAACGCGTTGATGGCCGCGGCCGGCGATCCCCATCTGGAAATCCCCGCGATACATGTCGCCGGCACCAACGGCAAAGGCAGCGTAGTTGCTTTCATCAACGCGATATTGCGCGCCGCCGGCTATTCAGTTGGATGTTTTACAAGCCCGCACCTCATTGATGTCACCGAACGGTTTCTCATTAACGGCGAACCGATTTCGAACGAAGCGCTCGACGATAACATCGCGTATTTTCACGAACTCACCAAATCGCTTTCAGCGCCGCCGACCTATTTCGAACTCTGCACCGCGATTGCGTTCCGCGCATTCGCGCAGGCGAAAGTAGACGCCTCAATTATCGAGGTCGGAATGGGTGGCCGGTTCGATTCCACCAATATCATCAAGCCGCTTGTAACTGTCATTACCAACATTGCGCTGGACCACCAAAAATATCTCGGCGATACGCTCGAGGAAATAGCGGGAGAGAAAGCCGGCATCATGAAACCCGGTGTTCCCGTCGTCATAGGCGAACGCGACTCCGAAGTATTTGACATGCTCGCGGAATCCGCGCGAGTGTGCGGCGCTCCCGTGATTTGCAAAGGCAATGAATTCACCTACTGCGTTACCGGCACTCCGCTGGAACCCGGTATCACCTATCGCGGCGAACACATCGTCCTGAACGACGCTTCCCTCGGCCTAGCAGGCATGCATCAGGTCGAAAACGCCGCGCTTGCCATCGCCGCAGTCGAACAGGAGCTGCGCGAATTTCCCAAAGTCGATTCCAGTACGGTAGAAGCAGGATTGCGGAACGCCATATGGCCGTGCCGCCTCGAACGCGCCCTCGATGAACCACCCGTATATATAGATGTCGCCCACAACCCCGCGGGCATAGCCCGCCTTGTTGAATCGTTGCCACCCTGTGTCGTGGTGTTCGCTGTCAGCGCCGATAAGGACGCCCGCGAAATGCTCCAACTCCTCGCGCCCATCGCGCAACACCTCATCCTCACCGAGTTTGAAGGCGACCGCGCCATGCGCGTAGTAACCCTCCATCACGCCGCCGCCGATTTCCCCCACGAATGCACCACGCCTCTCGCCGCCGCCATTGCCGAAGGCATTAAGGCCGCATCAACATCAACGCCCCTGCTCATTACCGGCTCCATCTTCACCGCCGGCCAAGCCCGCCGAATCCTCGTCAAAGACTATAACGCCACACCCCTCAAGTTCACCTGATTAACGCGCGCGAAGCGCTTTGGACTGCGGCGTGCAGCGCCGCTTTGACCTCCAATCACACATGCCATGCCCACTACTTCACAAAGCATCACTCCGCAGTTTTCACATCTAGCCTCCGAAAGTACATACACGTGGGCGGATTTAGTGTCAGCGGCGATCTAATGTTAAAGTTCAACCACGGAGTAACCACCATGTACGCCGACGACACCATTTACCTCAGACGCTGGATATCCGATCGCGACCCGGACGCCTTTCGAGAGATCGTCGTTCGCTACGCAGCCATGGTCTTGGCGACGGCCAAGCGCGTACTCCGCAACGCCGACGACGCGGAAGACGTTGCGCAGGAATGTTTCCAGGCCCTCGCTGAAACTACGCGCGTGCCGGCGGATTATCTTGGTCCATGGCTTCACCGCGTCACCACAAACATCGCTATAGAAAAAATCCGGACGACTTCCCGCCGGGTCACGCGCGAGGAAACCTATGCCAGTGCGCAGCCTGTCGTAGCCGAAATGACGTGGAATGACATCTACTCCTACGTGGACGAAGCACTCGAGTCACTTCCCGACAAGCTGCGCGTGCCGCTTGTTGCGCACTATCTCGAAGGGCACAGCCAAACCGCTATTGCGGATACCCTTGGCATTCCTCGGCAAACGCTAACCAATCGAATCCACAAGGGCGTCTATGAAATTCGCACGCGCCTGCGGCGCAGGGGCATTCAAGTGGGTTGCTCCGCGCTGGGAGCAATGCTGGTTTCATGCGGCGCGGATGCGGCGCCAGTGCCAGCATCAGTGTTCGCGGGCCTGGGCAAATTGGCCCTGGCTGGCGTTGGTAGCGGAGGATTCATTTCGTCTGCGATTCCGTCGATGCCGGCCGTTGCGGCGCTTTCGAGTGGGGTATTGAAGTCCGTCGGCGCTTGGGCCGCGGGTTTGTTGATCATGGCCGGCGCAGCCGTGGGCGCAGTGTACGAGCTTGCGCCGCGAAGCGTGCTGGCCGCTACTGACGTGGCCGCCGCGCCGGCGCAACTCACAACTGCCAGTGAAGTGCTCGACGCATATAGGGAAAATCAAAAGCGGGCTCAGCGATTGACCGTTACGTATGAGATGACCGCGAATTGGAACCGTGTGATGTCGCCAGACGACCCGTACTACGCTAAAGCTCATGGCAGCGCGGTAACGCACCAATCCGGGGAGATTTCCTCCGACGGACACCGCGCATTCACCAACACTGCGACATGGGGCACCAACGGTATGACATTGGAACCGGTGCCACAAGACAAACCAATGGTCCGTGTCTGCGGTTTTGACGGTGAACAAGACTATCAACTTGACGTGCAAGGCCGGGGCATGCCGGGTTCAGGTTCGATGGGCAAAGGCGCTCCGTTAGATGAAACCCTTGATGGCCCGCCATCCTATGGGAATTACTACGCCATATGGGGCATGGTTTACGACGCGCCCGCATGGGGCTATATCAATACGGAAGGCCGCCGGATCGACGATATTCTCGAAGAGTCCGGTGCGATGACAATGCGTGTCGAGAACGTGCGAGATTTGATGTACTACGTCGTCTCCGCGGAGACGGAATGCGGAACTTTCACGGCATGGTTCGATCCGTACCATGGGTACAACGTCGCGCAAATCCACATGCAGCAACGTACGGGACATCTCTCCCGGAAGGGTTCGCAACATCCCTTTAAGGAAACTTTCGTGCGAGACATTGTCTATACCGTGACGAACTTCGCGGACGTCGATGGCGTCTGGGTGCCGAAAGAATATACGCGGAAGACTACGGAAACGCAGCCAAGCGTCGGGACGAGCTACAACTGGAACAGCAGCTTTAAACGTACGTCGATCAAGGTAAACCCGGATTTAGACGGACAAAAAACGTTTGCCTTCTTGCGCGGGGTTCCCGAGGGTTCCCAGATGTGGTACAGGAAGACCGCGGGCGAACCGATCGAATTCCTGAGTTGGCAAGGCGGAAAACTGGCAGCCTCGCCGAAAAAAACGAGACGCTAGTCACATGAAGGGGACTGTCACCGGCATCGCGTTTTGGATACTGGTGGCTGTCCTCGATCCAACCCGCGTGAAACTTGGAGCATCCAACAAAAGTCCGTCGTTTCTATCCCGAAACGGATTGTGGCGCGCAACCACAATAGCGTCATTCGGAATCCGTCACACTGTACCCAGCGCCTGCTCGAATCGACTGATCAAGTCACCGGGCTCTTCGATCCCCACCGATATACGCACCAAATACGGCGATACACCGAGCGATTCGACCCAGTCTAGCTCCTCGAAGTGGGCCAGCAGTGTGTAGGGACATGCGAGTGTGTAATTCGTGCCGAGGCTGGGTCCTTTCGACACGCGCAATGCATCATAAAACTTTGGCGCGGCGGTCTCGCCGTCTTTCAATACGACCGAAAACATTCCCCCGTAACCCGCGCCGGGCCGGCACGCCGCGTGGTATTCGTTGGTGCATTCATATTTCGGGTAGTACACGCGCTGAATCTTGGGGTGCGTATGCAGATAGTCACAAAGGTGTTCGGCGTTGGCGTTCATGCGCCGCATGCGCGCTTCAAAATCGCGTGAGTTGCGTTCGAGCACGGCTGCATCCTGTTCCCACAGCCGGTCTTCATATACTG
>Ga0163150_10008154_pt1 | contig 12007 bp, 12 predicted proteins | sample OliLakLV19P2IB_FD_148628 | JGI IMG/M metagenome (GOLD analysis project Ga0163150, IMG submission 148628) | Freshwater microbial mat bacterial communities from Lake Vanda, McMurdo Dry Valleys, Antarctica - Oligotrophic Lake LV.19.P2.IB | ecosystem: Environmental > Aquatic > Freshwater > Lake >...
TGGCTGCAATCATCCCTGGCAAGTGGGCAGATCCACCTGCACCTGCAATAATTATTTGTAATCCTTTTTCTTCTGCAGTTTTTGCATACGTTATTAATTTATCAGGAGTTCTATGAGCTGAGACAATTGTTAATTCGTAGGGAATTGCGAAAGCATCAAGCATTTCTGCAGCGTCAGACATTATTTCAAGATCTGAATCGCTTCCCATAATTATTCCGATAATTGGCTTATTCATAATCGTTATTAAATAGCGAGGTAACTTCTTGCTTTATTGGCTTTTCTTAAACACTCTGAAATAGTAGTTCCCATAACGGTGATGTGCCCCATTTTTCTTCCAATCCGCGATTTGTGTTTTCCATATAAATGGATTGAAACATTTGGTATTTTGAGAGCGTTTTCAATTCCTAACGGAAACCCATCACCAACTTTTTCACCGATAATATTTTTCATCACAACTGCCTTTGGGATTAAATCTGTTTCTCCTAATGGAAGACCAGTGATAGCTCGGATATGTTGTTCAAATTGTGATGTGACAGTTGATTCAATTGTATAGTGCCCTGAATTGTGTACTCGGGGAGCAATTTCATTAACAAGTATAGTATGATCTTTTTTTAAAAACATTTCAATGCCGAAAACCCCCGCCCCTTTCATATGTTCCATGACAGAAATTGCTAATAATTCTGCATGTTTACTCTCATTTTTTGAAATGTCTGCTGGAGCAATTACAATATCACAAATATTATTTTGGTGAATTGTCTGGACAACTGGAAATAGTTTGATTTCTCCCTTCACAGACCGGGCGACCATTACTGCTAGTTCTTTAACAAAGGGGACAAACTGTTCTACATACAACTCTCTATCCTTTAATATCTCAAGAGCATTTTTTATATCGTGTTTGTTTTTGACAACATAATTTCCTTTTCCATCGTATGCATCAAATCGAGCCTTCAAAAGAAGTGGATATCCAAATTGCTCCCCGGCTTTTTCAATGTCATCTTTCGTTGTAACCTTCATAAATTGTGCAGTTGGAATCCGTTGTCTTTTAAGAAATTCCTTCTGGGTTAATTTATCTTTTATCATGCGAATCGTTTGAGGGGAAGGAAAAACTGGCTTTCCATTTCTTTCTAGTTCTTCAAGCACTGTGTCATTGACAAATTCTGCATCAATTGTAATAAGATCAGATTGTTTGGCTAATTCTCGTGTTGTCTTTTCATCTTTATATTCTCCTATAATTTGATGATCAGCTACTTGTCCTGCAGGACTGTGAGGAGTTGGGTCAGTGACAGTTACATAGAATCCCATTTTTTTAGCAGAAAGAGTGAGCATTCTGCCAAGTTGTCCACCACCAACAATTCCTATTCTAATTGGAGATTTCATCAGCAATTTTTTTTATTAACTGAGACGATTTTTTTGCAGCTAAACCAGTATGGTTTTTTGGATCAAGTAATTGCTTGATTTCTGATTCATTTATAAATTGAGTTATACGTTTATCTTGTAATAGCAACTTTGCCATTGGGTTTTCTTCACCATTCTGAATTTCTTCCCAAGCAAGTAGTGAATTTCCTCGAAGTATCTCATGCATTTCTTGTCTGTCAGCACCTTTTTTTACAGCATTCATGAGAATACTTTCTGTAGCACTAAATGCTCCAAAACGATGTAAATTCTTTTCGACCTGCTTCTTATGAATTATAAGTCCTTTAAAAATGTTGGTACTACTATCCAGCATTTCATCGATTGCCAAAAACATTTCTGGTATATACAATCTTCTGTTTGCTGAATCATCGAGTGTTCGCTCTAGCAGCATATGTGATGCATTTTCTCTCGAAATATTTGAAAGATTAAAAACCACTCGCGCTAATGAACAGAGTTGTTCTGATTTCCACGGATTTTTTTTAAATGGCATTGCAGAAGACCCTATTTGTTTTGTACCAAATGGTTCTTGCCATTCAGAAAAACCAGGAGATTGCATGATGCGTATATCAAATGCTAATTTATAAACACTTTGTGCAATAGAGGTTAACAATTGAGAAATAAATAATTCTATTTTTCGAGGACTTGTTTGATTTGCTATATCTACAGCTTCCAATTGCAGTTCTTTCATAACGTCGTTCTCAAGTTGTAAAGCTTCTTTCTCATTAAATAATTGCACATAACTAGCTGAGGTTCCAACTGCCCCTTTCATTCCTTTTCCTTGTAGCATTTGTTTTACAAAGTGGAGATATTTTAGATCAAAGAGTAAATCTTGTGCATAGAAAGAAAATCTATATCCGAGAGTTGTCGGTTCCGCTGGTTGCAGATGCGTATATCCCATACATACAAAGTTTTTATATTCATCTATCTTTTTTGAAAATTCAATCAGTAACAGTTTTAATTTTTTCTCAACGATTTGGAGTGATTCTTTTTCTCTCAAGGCATCAGTATTGTCCTCTATATCCATAGATGTTGCACCTAGATGAATTTTTCCTCCACCAATTTTTGCTTGAGACGCATAGACTTTTATTTCTGCCATTAAATCGTGACGAATATCTTTTTCTATTTCATGTGCCTTTTCAATATTAATGTCTTGTTGATGTTTGACTAAATCCTCCAGTTCTTTTTTACTTACTAATCCCAGTTTTTCTTGTGCTTTGGCAAGTGAAACCCACATTTTTCTCCAGAGTGTTCTTTTATTATGCTCAGACCATATGGTTCTCATTTCCTGAGAGCCATACCTCCATGTAAAAGGGGAAAGATATGTTGAATGATCAAAAGATTTCATCTATTTTATAATACAGTAATTCTAAATTTAGTAAGTGTTTGCATTAACTGAAAAAGTGGAAGCCCCACAACATTAGAAAAATCTCCTTCAATTTTTTCTACAAAAACTGCACCTTTTTCTTGGATCGCATATGCACCAGCTTTATCCATTACATCCTCTTTTGCTGTATATGATTCAATTTCTCTTTTACTAATTTTTCTCATATATACATTTGTAACGACAGAGTCTGTAGTGCTTTTTTTAGAATCTGTATCAAATACTGTAAATCCTGTAATTACAATATGTTTTTTACCAGATAATTTTTCTAGCATTTTTTTGGCGTGTTGAATGGAAGTTGGTTTTCCTAAAATCTCATCCTTTAAAACCACAAGCGTATCGGCCGCAATGATAATAGCGTTTTGATACTTATTCGCAACTTTTTCAGCTTTTTGCAAAGACAAGTTCTCGGCTTGACTCCGAGGTTTGAGTCTTGGATTCATTTTTTCGTCAATATTGCTTGTTACTACTTTGTACTTTAATCCAAGTTGATCAAGTAATTGTTTTCGTCTAGGTGATTGAGATGCCAATATTATCTGTTTCATTTTCTTGTCATGCTGAACTAGATTCAGCATCTTGTTCCTGCAGTAATAGATCCTGAAATAAATTCAGGATGACAGCTTACGTATTGTTTAAAATAAATTTCTTAATAACGTCTGCAACTCCATCCTCGTTAACTGGTGAAGTATACTTTTTAGATTTTAATGATTTCAGTTGTTTTGGGTCCAGTTGAGACATATCGAATTGGGACTTTAACAAGTCGTTCAATTTCTTTCAAATATTTTTTGGCTAGAAGTGGCAAATCGTTATAATTTGTCAAACCTTTCGTTGAAGTTTTCCAACCCTTGAGTGTTTTATATATAGGTTTTACTTTGTATAACGATTCTGCATCGACGTCAATATATGAAACTGGTTTTCCTTTATATACGTACCCAGTGCATATTTTAATTTCCGAGAATTCGTCTAGGATATCAAGTTTTGTTATCGTTAGTTCTGTATATCCATTGAGTTTCGCAGCAAAAGAAATAAGTTCTAAATCTAACCAACCACATCGTCTTGGCCTTCCAGTTGTCGCTCCAAATTCTCCTCCAATTTCTCGGAGTTTTTCACCTGTTTTGTCTAATAGCTCTGTTGGGAAAGGTCCACTTCCGACACGAGTTGTATATGCTTTTGTAACGCCGAGCACATTAGTAATTTTTTGTGCAGGGATGCCAGCCCCATGATTTATTCCTCCAGTAATAACGGTTGATGCGGTGGCAAATGGATATGTTCCAAAATCATTATCCAGAAAAACTCCTTGTGCTCCTTCAAGTAATAAATTTTTATTTTCCGAGATTGCTTTATGAATCATTTCAAATGGTTCATAAATATAAGGACGAATTTTTCTCAAATATTTTTGAAATTCAAGAATAATATCAGCGACCTGTAATGGTTTTGCACCAAGTGCTTTGAGTATCTTATTCTTTACAAGAAGTTGAGTTATTAATTTTTCTTCAAATTGATTTTTGTCGAGTAAATCGAAAATTCGTATACCGTTGTAACTGACTTTATCTGCATATACTGGGCCAATACCACGTCCTGTTGTTCCTACTTTTCTTTTTCCTTTTGCTTCTTCATACAATTTATCCAAGAGTTTGTGATACGGCATAATTAAATGTGCGCGAGGTGAAATAAAGAGTTTGTTTTGAAGTGATATTCCAGCTTTTTCAAGAGTTTCAATTTCCGCAACAAATACTTCTAAATCAAGTACAACTCCATTAGTAATGATATTTTTGGCGTTTTCATGAAAAATTCCAGCAGGGATTAAGTGCAGCGCAAACTTACCGAATGAATTTATTATAGTGTGGCCTGCATTATTTCCACCGTTGAAGCGGATGATATAATCTGAAGATTGTGCGAGGTAGTCAACAATTTTTCCTTTTCCTTCGTCTCCCCATTGAGATCCGATAACAAGTGTGATCATGACCTTTAGCATTGTATACGGGCAAATCCTAAAATGCAATATGTATGTTACAATTAGCGCAAATGGATCAAGTAGGACAAGTTAGAGAACGAATAGACTTAGTAGCATTTATTTCAGAATATATTCCTCTCAAAAAAGCAGGACGGAATTTTAAAGGAAATTGTCCTTTTCATTCGGAAAAAACTCCATCCTTTGTAGTATCTCCCGAGCGCCAAATTTGGCATTGTTTTGGATGTCAAAAAGGAGGAGATGCATTCACTTTTTTAATGGAATATGAACATATAGAATTTTCTGAAAGCCTTCGGTATCTAGCAAAAAAAGCGGGTATTACGCTAATTTCAAAAGGATTTGATAATCAAACCTCGTCAAAAAAAGATGTCTTCTATACACTCAACCATTTATCCGCAGAGTTTTACCACTACATTTTGACGAAACATAATGCCGGAAAAAAAGCGCTTGAATATCTGTTAGATAATCGAAAGATAAATAAGAAACTAGTTGAAACATTTAAATTGGGGTATGCTCCAACTGTCGGAACAATTTTATCAACATATTTAATGAATAAAAAAGGATATAAAAAAGAGGACTTAATCGATTCAGGATTATCATCAGAAAGAGGAGGGAGAGTGATGGATTTTTTTATGAACCGTATTATGTTTCCGTTATCAGATCACAGAGACAACATTCTAGGGTTTTCTGGACGCGCACTAAATGACTTTACGCTTCCAAAATATATCAACACAAAAGATACTCTTGTTTATCAAAAAGGGAGTCATTTTTTTGGTTTTAATATCGCAAAAGATGAAGTAAGAAAACAAAATCACGTAATTTTAGTAGAAGGAGAGTTTGATGTATTGTCATGTTTTTCAGAAGGTTTTTCAAATACAATAGCGATTAAAGGAACTGCGCTGACTGAATCCCAAGTGGCTCTTATTTCTCGCTTTGCACAAAAAGTCAGTTTATGTTTTGATATGGATAAAGCAGGGCAGGATGCATTAAAAAGAAGTCTTCCGATTTTGGAAAAATATAACATTACTACAACAGTAATTGCTCTTCCGAACGGAAAAGATCCTGATGAATCAATAAAAAAAGATCCATATGTTTTCAAAAAAGCTATAAAAGAAGATATTCATGTATATGATTATTTACTCGCAAAAGCATTGAGTGATTTTGATAAAGACTTAGCAGAAGGGAAAAAAATAATTACAGATTTGTTACTCCCCTTTTTCTCCCAAATCTCAAACGAAATTGTCAAAGAACATTATTTAAGAAAACTCAGTAGTGAGTTAGATACTTCATACGATAGTATTATTAAAGAGGCAGACAAACGTACTACAAAATTGTCGGCACCTCTAGAACCGGTTTCTGTTGTAAAAGACAAAAGAAGTAGAATAGAAATCTTAGAACAATATTTAGTGTCTCTTATTATTCAATCTGAAGCGGCCCCAACTTTGGTCGGGCAAGTAGTTGCAATTCTTGAAGAATCTATTTCAAAAGAAAGAGCTTACCAAAAAATCTTGTATCAATTACTTTCGTATTTTGAGAAATCCAATGTATTTGATAGCGCGGCTTTTGCTCATCTTTTACCCAAAGAGTTGGTTTCAGCATATGACACATGTTATCTCCTTCCTCTTCCTAAGTTTGAAGTAACGCAAAAATATACAGATGAGGTTTTAAATACTGCTCGAGAGCTAAAAAAGCTATATCTTCGATCTCGTATCAAGCAAATGACCGATACAATTAAGCAAAAAGAGAAAGAATCAGAAAATACCGAAGGTCTTCAACAAGAATTAAGTACGCTTGTAACAAAATTGTCTTCGTAAATCGTTTGGTTTTGGCCTCAATTTATGGTAGAATAAGAAGACCATGAAAACGAAGTTCCAGCCTATACTCTCTGAAATTGTCACATCTGCGCGAAAACGTGGCTATATCACGCAAGATGAGATACTCAACCTCTTCCCAAAACCAGAAGAACATATTGAGGAACTCGATGAGTTGTATGACAGATTATGGAAATTGAATATCGATGTTTTTGAAAGTGTCTCCGAAGAACAAGATACAACTAAGCCAATTGAAATATTAGAAAAAGAATTAGAAGCCTTAACTGTTTTAACAGAAGGGACTGTTTCTGATCCTGTAAGAATGTACCTGAAGGAAATTGGCCGAATTCCACTTTTGAACTTTGATCAAGAAATCGATTTAGCTAAAAAGGTTGAAAAAGGAGACAAACGAGCAAAACAAAAACTTATAACTTCAAATTTAAGGCTTGTTGTGTCTATTGCAAAAAAATATGTGGGCCGAGGACTTACCCTTTTGGATTTAATCCAAGAAGGAAATCAAGGACTGATCCGGGCCGTTGAAAAATATGACTGGAGACGAGGATTTAAGTTCTCAACGTATGCCACGTGGTGGATTCGGCAATCAATAACAAGGGCAATAGCTGATCAGGCTCGTACTATAAGAATTCCTGTCCATATGGTTGAAAATATCAATCGATTCCTTCGAACTTCTCGAAAACTTATGCAAGAATTAGGGCGAGAGCCAACACCTGAGGAAGTTGCAAAGGTTTTAGGAATTGATCCTGATAAAGCGCTCGAAATCATAAAAATATCTCAAGAACCAGCATCACTTGAATCTCCTGTTGGAGATGAAGAAGATTCTCGTCTTGGTGACTTTATCCATGATACATCAGCTCCAACTCTTTTTGACGCAGCATCACGTGAACTCTTAAAAGAACAGGTTGATCAGGTGTTAGCAACACTTTCTGATCGAGAGCGCCGTGTTTTGGAAGAGCGATTTGGCTTAAAAGATGGACGTCCAAAAACACTTGAAGAAGTAGGGAAAATGTTTGCTGTGACTCGTGAGCGAATTCGACAGATTGAGGCAAAAGCACTCCGAAAACTTCGCCACCCGAGCAGGGGTAACAAACTAAAAGATTACCTCGGTTAAGGCTAAAATTTGAATTGTAAGCAGCAAGCTCATATACTATAGCTAGATGAAAAAATATATTTTTGGAAATCAAATAATCGCGGCTGTATTATTGATACTATTGGGATGGTTTTTATTTGAGATACGTGGAATTCTCGTATCGTTATTTATTTCCTTTATCATCATGACAGGATTGTCATCACCCGTTGAGTTTCTTAAAAACAGAAGATTCCCCAATGTTGTAGCTGTCTCTATCTCGTATCTAGTTGCTCTTTTTGTAATAGTCTTGCTTATTGTGCCTCTGATTCCATTTGTTAACTCACAAATGCAAGCACTCATTCACAGTTTTCCTGTTTATTTAGATAGAGCTGCTGGAGTATTTGGAATAACACTTGATCAAAATTATTTAAGATCATATATTTCATCTGAATTCAGTACGATCGGCAGAAATGCATTTACTCTTACAGGGAGAGTTTTAGGCGGTTTATTTTCTGTATTGACTGTACTTGTTGTCAGTTTTTATTTATTGTTAGATAGAGAAAGAGTAAAAAAGCGGGTCATAAATATTTTTCCCAAAGATAATAGACAGGAAGCTGCAGAAACAATAATGAAAGTCGAAGATCGGCTTGGAGCATGGCTTAGGGGCCAGATAGTATTATCCCTTTTTATTGGTGTTATTACGTATATTGCTCTCTCTTTACTCCATCTGCCATTTGCTTTGCCGTTAGCACTCCTAGCAGGACTTTTAGAAATTGTTCCAACGCTCGGTCCAATTCTGGCGAGCATTCCAGCAATAATCGTGGCATTTACCATATCTCCGACTCTTGCTTTGACAATTATTGGAGTATATATATTGATACAACTTGTTGAGAATAATGTTTTAGTGCCACAAATTATGAATAAAGCCGTGGGGCTTCACCCGATAGTCATAATTATTGCGGTGATGATTGGTACAAAAATGATGGGAATTGTTGGAGCACTACTAGCCATCCCCTTTATTTCTATGATGGTTATCATTTATCAGGTATTCAAAAAAAATGAGTAGATTTCTCTACTCACTTTTTTATACCCTTCCTTGACCTGACCTTATATTCATTGTCCGAAATAGCTGTTATAAACGAATAAAGATTAAGTAAGAAATTAGTAAGAAGCTATACCGTAACGATCCGAATGGTCGATGTTCCACCTGCAACTGTCCAATAATCTCCATGAATTACAATAAAAACATCTCCTTTTTTGACTAGATTTTTTTTGACTAACACGTTAACTGATTCATAAATGTCACTTCTGACAATCTCATTTTTTTCTATATTGTCATGCAAAAAAGGCGCAACACCAAAGCTTAAGGTAAGTTGTTGAATTACTGATGGATCTGGTGAGAATGCAAAAACAGGAATTTTCGGTCTATAGCGAGAAAGTTTTTTTGCAGTTCTTCCTGTATGGGTAAATACCATAAAGCCAGTAGGTTTTTCCTTCGTATGCATAAGTTGCAAATATAAGTTATATGCTGCGTCACAAATCATATCACTACTACTGAGTATGTGGAATTTACAAAGAGGCCGAATATCATCAATTGTCTTTTTTTCCGTGAATTGAACTGTTTTTCTCATGGTTTCAACAGTTTGGAGAGGATATTTTCCTGACGCAGTTTCACCAGAAAGCATAACAGCATCTGTAAAGTCATACACAGCATTGGCTATATCTGAAATTTCAGCCCTTGTTGCCATCGGGTGTTCTATCATCGATTCAAGCATTTGGGTGGCTGTGATAACAGGAATTCCTTTTTCCTGGCATTTCTCAATAATTGTTTTTTGATAATAAGGTACTTGCTCTAGAGGAATTTCAATTCCTAGATCGCCTCGGGCTACCATAACTGCATCTGAAAGCTCGATGATTTCGTCCAAATTATTCAGCGCTTCTTTCGCTTCAATTTTGGCAACAATCTGCGATTTTAAATTAATTTTCTCCATCTCATTTCTGAGTTCCTTGATATCATTTGCTCGTCTGACGAAGGAGAGAGCTATAAAATCTGCTTTTACTTCTTTTGCTAAAACAAGTGCAAGTCGGTCTTTATCAGTAAGGGTGGGAAGGGGGAACGATCCATCAGGAATATTTAACGATTTATTGGTTTTAAGGAGTCCAGTGGAATGAGAAGTAAGAGTTATGGAATCTTTTTGTTTGCCTGATATCGTAAATTCAAATGCTCCATCATCTATAACAACGCGTTGCCCAATAGTAACAAACTCGAAAATATTTTGATGGCTCAGCGCAAACTCTTTTTTTGAAGCTACAGGATGCTGAGTAATAAGAACAATGTCATTTTTTTTACACTCAAAAGATCCGTTTGGAATTGAAATTCGGAGCTCTGGTCCTTGCAAATCAAGAAGAATACCAATTGGAATATCAAGATTTTTTGAGATTTCTTGTGCGATATAAATTAATTGTTTATGCCAGGATAACTCGTTATGTTTGAGGTTAAAGCGGAAGACATTGACTCCCTGCTCAACAAGTTCGCTGATTATTTCTTTTGTTTCAGATGCAGGACCCAATGTTGCTATAATCTTTGTGAGTTTCATGGTATAAATGGACATCTACATTATATGAGCAATGGAACTAAGCTGTCAAAGCACATACTTGTTTACAAAAAAGAAGGAGAAACACCTCTTCAGGCAATTAACAGACTCAAAAATAAATATCCTGAATATAAAAGTGAAAAAATAGGGTATGCAGGGAGACTTGATCCAATGGCAGAAGGTTTACTTCTTTTGCTAATTGGGTACGAAAACAAACAAAAAAAGAAGTATGAGAATCTGTCTAAAGTATACGAATGTGAAGTCCTGTTGGGTGTAAGAACAGATACATTTGATATACTAGGATTAGTTGATAACCAAACGACACTTCTACAAGAGAAAAGCAATAAAGATATAGGAAGGGTATTAAATAGTTTTATAGGAAAAAGCACACAGCCATATCCTGCATTTTCTTCCAAAACGGTTCTTGGGAAGCCTTTGTATTATTGGGCACGTGAAGGAAAGTTGTTGGAAATTACAGTACCAACAAAAGAAATCGAAATATACCAACTTACACTTCTAGATATTTTTTCTATGAAAAAAGAAGAAATACATTCAAGTATTTTAAAACGAATAGAAATTGTTGAAGGAAACTTTAGACAGGAAAGTGTCAAAAAAACTTGGGAAACTTTTTTTAACACAACTTCAAAAAGAGAATTTAAAATGCTTAAAATAAGAGTATTTTGTTCAAGCGGGACATATGTAAGATTTCTTGCAAATCAGATCGGAAAAAAATTAAACCAACAATCACTAGCTTTTTCAATAACACGAGTAAAAATTGGGGAATCTACGTTAGAAGATGCTTTTGTTTTATAAAGAAGTAAGTTTTTTAATTAATCCGTTTGTCCAGTCAGCAATCATTTTTTTGTTTTTTTCGGGTTCAAAATAAAATCCATCAATACGAAGAGATTCTACGATGAGTTTTCCCTGCATTTTTTTAACAAATTCCTCTAGACGATCAACTGCTCCACAAAAATGTGTAAATTTCTCGTCCCCCAATCCAAATACTGCAAACGATTTCTCTGGCAATTTTTTCCCTTCGGCATCATCCATGAAAGAGAGAAAAAATTCATGAGGCATACCATCTGAGTCTCTATTCCACCACGAAGGAGAGGCAAAAATAATGAAATCAAAATGCGTAAGTTCTTCAAACGATATATCTTTTATATTTTTCATTGTTGTATCAATTTTACTCTTTGTTAAGAGCTCAGTAATAATTTGACTTGCCGAAAGCGTACCGCTTGAATATGTTGCATATGCTAATAATACCTTCATACGGTTATTGTATATAAAAATAAGACATTTTGGTAGACCATTACATAAATCTTACCGTCTTAGGCAAAGAATTTTATCGTACTCGAGTAAACTGAACGCGAGGAGGTGAATTCCATGGGAAGATTTGATGATATTGCACAAAAAATGAAAGGAAAACCAAAGCAGGCACAAGGTGAATTAAATATTCAACGAGGAAAAGGTATAAAAGGGGGAATGCAAAAGTTAAAAGGGAAACTTGATGAGGCTGCGGCAGATGTAAGTATTAACGCCCGAAAGAATGCAAACAGGATCTCTTATTAAAGAGTGGTTTTTTGAGCTATGATAACGGTTATCTTTGAGTCAATTTGGATGCCGTACCGATCAACTACATCTTTAAATTTAGTGTAGAGCGGTTCCCCAGTTAGAATCTCATAAATGATCTATTCCAAGCATTTCTCCTTCTTCTATTAATTTTTTTTAAATTCTTTTATATTGAGT
>Ga0163150_10008155_pt1 | contig 12006 bp, 3 predicted proteins | sample OliLakLV19P2IB_FD_148628 | JGI IMG/M metagenome (GOLD analysis project Ga0163150, IMG submission 148628) | Freshwater microbial mat bacterial communities from Lake Vanda, McMurdo Dry Valleys, Antarctica - Oligotrophic Lake LV.19.P2.IB | ecosystem: Environmental > Aquatic > Freshwater > Lake >...
GTGAAATGTACTTAACCTATGCGGCAATCATCTTATGTACCGTGGTTGTGTTATGGTATTTGCTCACGTTCAATGCACTGGTCAAAGCCCGCAATGCTGTGGACCAGGCGTGGTCGCACATTGAAGTAGAGCTCAAGCGGCGATTCGATTTGATTCAGAATCTGGTCGAAATCGTCAAGGGTTATGCCCGTTATGAAAGCGACACCTTCAAACAGATTGCCGCCTTGCGCACCCAGGCGCGGCCGTTTGAAGACGCCGCGGCCGCCAACAGTGTGCAGCCCGAGCTGACTCGCACGATCGGTCAGATTATGGTTCTTGCCGAAAATTATCCGCAACTGCGGGCAGACAAGAGCTTCTTAAACCTACAGAAAGAACTGGCGGAGACCGAGAATCGGATCGCCGAGCGGCGGCACGCTTACAACCAGACCGTGAACATGTACCTGAATCTTTGCCAGTCGATTCCGTCGAACGTCGTTGCCGACGTACAAAGCATGCCGCCTAAGTCCTTTTTCGACGCGCCCGATCACGAGGTGGAGCAGCCACCATCGGTGAAACTCTCATGAAAAAAGCCATCTTGCCGCTGGCGGTCCTGGCGATGCTCGGTCTCATCTGCGGCGCCTTTGCGTTGGACTGCGTGCGATTGGCGGCCGATGCTCGGCACCGCGTCGAGATGGCCGACGAGGAACAAAAGAAGCACGAGCAGCGACTGGTCTCCTTGCTGACGGGTTCCACTCATTTGTCGCCCGAAGTGCAAGCTGCCATCAAAGCCTATCAAGAGGCCGCCGGCCCGCAGGCACGTCATGCAGCCTACGAAACGCTCGTAGCAAGTTTTCGACAGACGATGTCCGAGCACGTCGATCCGACGAATCCGCTCGATCGCAAATTCATGGATGACATCGCGGGCGCCATCAATCGGCAGGAAATTGCTCGAAAAACATACGATGTCGAATCCGCGGCATATCACCAGTACTTGCTAGGCCGCCGCGGCGAAGTGGCCCGCCGGTTCTCGTCACAAACCCAAGCGGACTGGGCAACGGACCCGTGACCGCCGGCAGATGGCCCGACTCGCGGCGGTCAGCCCCGGCCGACGAATGGCATCTTCGTGGCCATGATCGTCACGAATTGGACGTTGGTTTCCAACGGCAGATTTGCAATGTGCAGCACCATATTGGCGACGTGGTTCACGTCCATCAACGGCTCGACTTCGATGGAGCCGTCGGCCTGGGGCACGCCCTTAGCCATGGGCATCGCCATTTCGGTCAACGCATTGCCGATGTCGATCTGTCCGCAGGCAATGTTGTACTTTCTGCCGTCCAGTGAGGTGCTCTTGGTCAATCCGGTCATGGCATGCTTGGTGGCAGTGTAGGGCGCCGAATTCGGGCGCGGCGCGTGTGCCGAGACCGATCCGTTGTTGATGATCCTGCCGCCTTGGGGGTTCTGGCCTTTCATGATCTTGAAGGCCTCCTGCGTGCACAGGAATGCGCCGGTCAAATTGATCTCGACCACGGAGCGCCACTGATCGAACGTGATTTCTTCGAGTGGCACACCCGGGGCATTCGTGCCCGCATTGTTGAAGAGCACGTCCAATCGTCCGAACTTCTCTTTCGTAGCGATAAAGAGCGCTCGCACCGACTCCGGATTGCTCACGTCCGTGGGAAGCGGAAGCGCCCGGCTGCCCGCTCCAGATTCCGCCGCGGTCTGCAACAGCGCCTCTTTGCGGCGTCCAGCAAGCGCCACGCAATAGCCATCTCGCAGAAATGCCAGGGCGCTAGCCTTGCCGATGCCGCTTCCCGCACCTGTCACGATGGCAACTCGATTGAGCGACGTCATGCCCGAAGTCTCCTCAGATTGCGATTGAACGAGAGCAGGCATGACAATAAAGCGACGTCACCCTCATGCCGAATCGTTGGCGAGCGCATCGGACACCGAAATAACTCCTTTGCGACGAGAAGCGGCTGCGGTTCACTTCTTCGTCCCCTGAAGTCTCACCGCCGGTGCGACCTGGTTTATGGTATTTCGTCTGCTGTGGGCGGATGCTGCCATTCGTCGGCGATCCACAGGACGGCTGTACCGTCGAGACTGGCCGTCAGAATCGAGCGGCCGTCTGGCGAAAACGCGACGGAAGTAACAGCCTGATCGTGGTGCCTCAGCGAAAGTATCTCCTTGCCGTCCGCAGGTTCATCGGTTTCGGAAGTCCGCGCGGTCGCTTGCGCGTCTTCAGGTTCGATTGGTGCGTCATTCTGGATGCCGGTGTCCCACAACTTGGCAAGGCGATCGCTGGAGCCAGTCAGCGCGCGGCGCCCATCGGGTGAAAGAGCTACACTGTGAATCGCGGCCGTGTGGCCTAAGTAGCGTACCAGCGGTTGGCGACTCTCTACGTCAAAGACGATGGCCTTGCCGTTGGCGCCGCCGGCGATGATCCGCTTGCCATCCGCCGAATAGGCCACAGCCAGAGCCGGGCCATCCAGTTTCAGGGCGCCGGCGGCGTCGCCCGTGGAGGTTTCCCAAAAGCGAATGTTGCCGTCTTCGCAAGCCGTGGCAATCTGCTTGCCATCGGGCGAAAACACCGCCATGCGAACGGGCCCGCCGACTCCATTTGCGTCGTGATGAGCAAGCACGTGGAGCACGCGCCGCGAGGGTAGTTCCAAGATCCGTGCCATGCCGTCGTTGCTTGCCGTGACAAGCAGTTGGTTGTCGACGGGCGAGAACAGCGAGCTGTTGATTTGTCCGGCCTGGCCCATGGGCAACTGCATTTCGACCTGGCCGCTGGCGGCATTCCAGATCTTGGCTCGTTGATCCGAACTGCCGGTGACGATCAACTTGCCATCAGGAGAAATGCCGACCGAAGTCACGCCGCTGTGCGGTTTAAAGGTCAGTTCGGGCGTTTCGCGATTACGTGGGTCCCAAAGGGCGGCTCCGTTGCCCCCGGCGGTCAGGATCCCGCTACCACCTGGCGCTTCGATCGCGGACCAAACGAGTCCCTGGGCGCCGGTCCATTCCAGATACGGCTTTCCGCCCGCGAGTGTCAGTTCGCGACGGGTTTGCAGGTTCCAGCGCCGCACAATGCTGCGACCGGAGGGGTGATTTTCGCTGCGCGGCTCGAATCCAACCAACAGCGCGGCCTGATCTCCGGCGAAGGCCACCGAGGTGACTCGCTCCGCGCCCCGATACAGTTCGAATTCCAGCGTGCCGCGAGCGGCGTCCCACAGCCGCACGACGCTCTGCCGCGACGCTCCGTTTGCTTCCGCCAGCGTCAATAGCCGCCGGCCATCGGGCGACAAATCCATGCTCGCGATCTGAATCTGGCCCGTGGCGCGATTGGCAGAAGCGTCATGCGCAAAAGCCAGGGGCAGTTCGGTTCCGCGGCGCGCGTCCCAGCGAGCAACGGTTCCGTCGGCGCTGGCGGTGAGCAATTGGTTGCCGTCGGGCAAGAAGAACGCTTGAGTGATGCGGCTGGTATGCCCCTTGAGGGCGAACGCCAGATCTCCGTTTGCGGCGTTCCACAGCCTTGCCCCGCCGGCTTCGTCGCCGGAAAACAGCAGGCGTCCGTCAGGCGAAATCGCCACGGCGGTCACACTCGCGCGATGCCCGCCGCCGAACCCCCGATTTGCGAAGACATGCGCGCGGGGCGAACGGCCCGCAGCGTCCAGTTCCCACAGCGCGACCTGCGGGTGCGCTTCGGCCCCTTTTTTCTCCGCTGTGCCGGTGAGGATCCACTTCGAGTCTCGCGAAACCACGGCGATGGCGTTTCGGCCCGTACCCTCGATCGAACCTAACTGCGCGCCGGTCGCAGCGTCCCAGATGCGCACGCTGTTGTCGCCTGCCGCGGTCAAAAGCCAGTTCCCGTTATGAAAGTAACTGGCTCGCGAAACCAGAAAATCGTGTCCTTCCTTCAACACGCTCACGCAGTGGCAAGTCGTGGCATCGTACACCCGTGCCGTATGGTCGCGGCTGGCGGTGACGATTCGCGCTCCATCGCGCGAGAAGGCGGCAGCCATGATGGCGTCTTCGTGTCCTTCGAGCACGCGTGCTTGTGGAGCCCGCATTTCTTTGTAGTCGTGCAGGCTCCAGAGTTTGATCTGTCCTTGCTGGCCGCCCGACAGAACCTGTCGTCCATCGGAGGAGAAGGCGCACGATTCGAGCGGCCGGCTATGGCCGTGCAACACGCTGCGAGTCCTGCCGGTTGTCGTGTCCCAAATGCGCGCCGTGTTGTCGTCGCCGCCGCTAAGCAGGTACTCGCCATTGGCTGAAAAGCCGACGGTGCGAACCGGCGCCGAATGGCCTTCGAACGAGCGGCTCTCTTGCGCCGTCTGCGGTCCCTCGGCCACGAGGTCTTTCAGATCCACGTCCTTGATCTTTTCCGGTTGCCACAAGAGCACGCGCTTGTCGTAGCCCGCCGAAGCCACCTGCCGGCCGTCCGGCGAAAACGCCGCGGCGAACACCGGTCCCTCGTGTCCGACGAACACTTTGTGTTGTAGCACACGCGGTGTCGCCCCCGACGAGTCGAACGACCAGACGATGGCCTTGCCGTCCTGACCCGCCGTGACGATTTGCTTCTCGTCGGCCGAAAACGCCGCCGACCAGACCCACCAAGAGTGGCCTCGCAACGGCGAGCCGCCAATTTCGCGGCCCGTCGTGGTGTCCCAGACGCGCGCGGTTTTGTCGCGCGAGCAAGAGACCAGATACCTGCCGCTCTTCGGTGAAAAGGCCACGCCCGAGACTCGTTCCTGGTGGCCGCTCAACGATCGCACGGCCGACCCGTCCTGCGTATTCCAAATGCGCACGATTCCGTCGCCGCCGGCCGTGGCCAGGAGTCGGCTGTCGGGTGAAACCGCCACGGCATTAATGACAGCGCCATGGCGGATGGCCAAACGAGGTTCTTGCGTTGCACGGTCCCAGAGATGCGCCTGACCATCGTCGCCAGCCGTGACAAACCACTGTTGGTCGGGTGAAAACGCGACTGAATTAACGGTGCCTTCCGCCGGGAAATTGCGGCCGTGACTGCACAGCCGATTCAAGTAGCCCCATTCCCAATTTCGCAAATCCGTTTCGCCATTCTCTGGCAAGCAAGCTTTCAGCAGGCTCTGTGCCGTGTCGAAAGCGTTCTCCTCGATTTTCGCCGACGTCATGCCGATCCGCGCGACGTAGGCGGCATATTCCTCGCCTTGCTTGGCGAGCAGCGCCTTTTTCTCTTCCGACTTGGCCTTATCCTCGGCGGCGATAGCGATCAACTTCTGTTTGCGCTCGTCCTCCTCGGCACTCCGGGCCTTCGATTCGGCCGCGCGTGCCAAGGCTTCCTCTTGTTTGGCTTTGACCTCCGCGGCGACGGCAATGGCCTTGGCCTCTTCGGCGGCGCGCTCGGCCTTTTCGGCGGCTACCTTATCCAGGATCGCCTGCTCCTTGGCCACGGTCTCCTGGTTCTTCGCGTCTTCGATGATAACCAGCGCCGCGGTAATGACGCCAAAGATGACCAAAACCAACGCGGCGGCAATGCGCTTGAATCGCGACAGCCATTTCTGCCGCGCCTGGCTTTCGGCCAGTGCGACCGTGAGTGTTGAGTACAGCGGAACATGCTGCGGGTCCTTGTCATCCAACAACGAAAGCCCGAGCTCAAAATCGCCCTTTTCCTTCGCCGCCTGGGCATAGCTCAAGCGAACCTCGGAGATGGCTTCCGCCGCCCGCACATTGCCGTCCCACAGGTCCAGGGCAGATTTGAATCCGAACAGCGCCTGGGCGAAACTCTGATAATCCTTGGAGGCGAGCGCCAACTCCAACTCCGCGTCGGCCCGCTCAGCTAGCACCATGCTCTCGCAATGCGCGTGGTAGACGCGGATCGCGGCCTGAAATTCGCGGACGTTCGCAAAACGGTCGGTCGGCTCCGTGGCCATCGCATGATAGGCAATGTCGATCAGCTCGCCCGATTCCTCGGTGGGCTGAATCTCGTTGCAGGCCGCGGCGAGGATGCATTCTTTGGCCGTGTCGCCCTGGTGCGGTGTCAACCCCGTGACGATCTCAAACAAGATCGCGCCCAGCAGATAAATATCACTGTGCTGGCCGATCGCCTCGAACGGGCCGGTGGCCATTTCGGGAGCGATGTAAGCCGGAGTGCCTCCCATGCTGTCGGGGCCGGTCACAAATTCGCCGTGGCGGAAATTGGCCGTTGCCAGCGCCAGGCCCCAGTCCATCACCAGCACCTCTCCAAAATCGCCCAACATGATGTTTTCGGGCTTCAAGTCGCGATGGATGACGCCGTTGGAATGGGCAAAAGCCACGGCGTCCGCGACTTTCATGAGGATTTCCAGGTTTTCGGCGAGCGGCTTTTCGTCGATCACCTTCGACCAGGGAGTCCCTTGCACGCGCTTCATGGAATAGAACAGCGCGTCGTCCTCGTTCGTTCCCAGCTCGTAAATCGGGACGATGTTCGGATGATCGAGATCGCCCGTGACGACGGCTTCGGAGAGGAATTTTTCGCGTTGGGCATTGTCGCCGGCCACGTTTTGACGAATCATCTTGACCGCGACCAGCCGATCGACCGACGCTTGCCGCGCCGAATACACGACGCCCATCCCACCGGTGCCGATCACTTCCAGAAGTTCGTAGTCAGCGCCGGTGTTCGTATCGGCACGCTTGCGTGTCGGATCGTTGGTGTTGCGGACGCCGCGCGGGTTGACCACCAGCGACGATCGCTTTCCACTGCCCGACGCTCTGGAATCGAACTTTTGCGTCGCACGCACGTCCGAGTTCGACGCAATGGCGCTTTCCCAGGCGTTGGTGACCATCGTGGCGTCCTTCACCGACAGCTTGCGAGTCGCGACGCGCAGCGGCAGCCCCTTTGCTGTCGGCAAGAATTCCTGTGTGACCCCGGCGTCGCGCCCGCGTGCGACCGTTTGATCTTTGGGGCCCGGAGGAACGGGAGCCAGTCTCAGCTCGAGCGTGGCCGCGGTGTCCTCATTCCTCGCGGGCGCGGCAGGCACGACGAACTCCATCGTCGCCGCCGTGTCGTGTTGGGCGCGCGGCGCTTCCAGCGGCTGGCCGCATTGCGGACATTGAGTCGAGGTCGACGCATTGTCGGTGACGGTGCTTTGACAGGAGGGGCAAGTTACCATGGGATTACCGCGATCTTCTCAGCAGCCGTGGGATCTTGGTCAAGGAGCGTTCTTCCGTTCGTCGAGCCGCGTCGCCCCGGCGTCGCGCTCGGGCCCGAGTCGTTAGCATTCCGTACCCGCCCCAGGCCAACGCGGCGTCGTACCACGGCTGTCCGGCATCTTCATCGGTTGGGTTGGCGGCGGCCGCCTTATTTTCCTGCGGCGGTGGCTCGTCCTTCACCTGGTCCTTGGACGGTGGCGGCGTTTGGACATCATCGGCGGCTTCATCGGCCGCGTCGAGGCTGCGACCTTCGCGAACTATCACGTCGACCACAATACGCTCGGCGCCGTCTGGCTGAATCTGGTAAATGCGATAGTGGCCGTCAGGCAGTCGCTTGAAGAGCTTTCGCAGGTTGTCCAAGAGCTCGTTGGCCAGCGGTTCGTCGTTCGCTACGTCCTCATCGCCCGAGGGCAACACGACTCGCAGTACCAATCGCGTCTCGGCGCCGGCTACGGATCCAACACGAAAGTTGACCAATTCCGCTCGCGCCGACGTCTGTGGTGGAGTCGGCCGAGTCGCCGCCTCGAGGATGACCGCGCGCGGGGTCTGGATCGAGTCGTCTGTCCGGTTGGTGACATAGATGAGGTTCTTCGACGCGATCGGCGCAACCACCACCACAAACGTCTCCGTCGCCACGCCGCCGTCGTCGTCGCGGATGGTGACGGTCACCGTGAAGTTTCCGCCACTTTCAAAGACGTGCAATCCGTTGAATGAACCGTCCGACAGCAACCCCACGTCGCCAGGTGCGTTGATCGTGCCAGGTCCGGTGCTAAGGGGCGTGCCATCGCCCCAATCGATGGTGTGCGTGAAACGCTCGGTTGTTTCGCCGACGACGTTCAGTAGATTGTCGAAGCCCGGATCGGTGAATTTTCCGATATTGGGTAGCGACAGCGGCCTGGTCTGGCCAATCGTCTGATTTCCCACCACCGTCAGTGTCGGCGCCACGTTGTCGACCGTCACCAAAAAAGTACTCGTGTCGGCGCGGCCGTCGCCCGCGGTCACGGTGACCGTTACGGTGTACACCCCGTTGTCGGCATAGGTGTGCGAACCACCGAACGAACCACTGGTCGCGGCGCCGGGAATTGGCAGGGCATCGAGCGCGGGAAGCCCGCCGTCCACCGTCCGGCCATCGCCCCAGTTGATCGTGAAACGGTAAGGTTGATCGTTCGGTCCGCCCGGATTCAATACTTCGGGCGTCGGATCGGAGAACTGCCCCAATCCATCGATCGAGAGTAGCGAACCCTCGTTGACGGTCTGGCCGGGCGCGACCGTTAACGTCGGGCCGACGAAGACCTGGAACGTGCCGGTCGCCACTCCGCCGTCGTCGTCAAACAGCGTGACGGTAACGGTGTAGACGCCCCCGTGAGGATAGACATGCTGGTTGTCAAACGACCCCGCAGTATTGACGCCAGGCGAGCCGGGTGTGTCGATCGTGCCCGCTCCGCTATTGTTTTGCGTGCCATCGCCCCAGTTGATCGCGAACGAAAACCGTTCGGTCGTTTGACCACCGACGTTCAGCAAATTGTCGAAGCCTGGATCGGTGAACTGGCCGACGTTGATAATCAGCAACGTCGCCTCTTCGGCGACTTTCTGATCTCCGACCACGACTAGCGTGGGAGCGACGTTATCGACCGTGACTGTGAATGATTGGCTGATCGTGCCGCCATCGTCATCGGTCACGGTCACGGTGACCGTGTAGACACCGTTGTCGGCATAGGTGTGTTGGCCGTCCAACGATCCGGCGGTGAGCACGCCGATTGAACCGTGGACGTCGATCGTGGCGGCGCCGGTATCGATTGCCCTCCCGTCACCCCAGTTGATCGCGTAGGTAAAGGTCTCGACCGTGGGGCTGGGGATATTGAGCGGGTTGTCGAAGCCGGGATCGGTGAGCTGGCCGATGTTGGTGAGTGCCAGTTGCGAGCCTTCATTGATCGTCTGATTTGGGACAACGACCAGCGTCGGGGCGACATTGTTCACCGTGACTGTAAACGTCTGAATCGTTGCGCCACCATCGTCGTCGGTCACTGTGACCGTGACGGTGTACACACCATTGTCCGCATACGTGTGTTGAGCATCGAACGATCCGGTGGTCAGCACGCCTGGCGAGCCGTGCAAATCGACTGTGGCATCGCCGGTATCGACGGATGAGCCATCGCCCCAGTTGACTGCGAAGGTAAAGGTCTCCGTCGTAGGGCTGGGGATATTGAGAGGATTGTCGAACCCTGGATCGGTGAACTGGCCGATGTTGGGCAGCGAGAGCTGCGCGCCTTCGTTGATCGACTGATCTGGGACAACGACCAGCGCCGGCGCGACGTTGTTCACTGTGACCGCGAACGTCTGACTCGCCACGCCGCCGTCGTCGTCGGTCACGGTCACCGTGACGGTGTACACGCCATTGTCGGCATAGGTATGTTGACCATCCAACGAGCCGGCCGTGAGCACACTTACGGAACCAGGCACGTCGACCGTGGCGGCGCCGGCATCGACGGACGAGCCATCACCCCAATTGATCGTATAGGTAAAGGTCTCGGCCGTCGGGCTCGGGATATTGAGTGGATTATCGAACCCCGGATCGGTGAACTGGCCGATGTTGGGTAGAGCGAGCAGCGATCCTTCGTTGATCGTCTGATTGGGGACGACGACCAGCGTCGGCGAGACGTTATTCACCGTGACACTGAACGTCTGGCTGGCAGAGCCGCCATCGTCGTCGGTCACGGTCACCGTGACAGTGTACACACCGTTGTCCGCGTAGGTGTGCTGACCGTCGAACGAACCGGCCGTAAGGACGCCGGGTGAGCCATGCACATCAATCGTAGCGGCACCCGAGTTTATCGGAGAGCCATCTCCCCAGTTGATCTGGTAGGAAAAAGTCTCGGTCGTTGGGCTGGGGATATTCGCTGGGTTGTCGAATCCCGGGTCGGTGAACTGGCCGATGTTGGGGAGCGCCAGCAGCGAACCTTCGTTGATCGTCTGATTCGGGGAGACGACCAGTGTTGGGGCAACGTTGTTCACCGTAACCGTGAACGTCTGGCTGGCCGTGTCGCCATCGTCGTCGGTCACCGTGACCGTGACGGTGTAAGTGCCATTGTCGGCGTAGGTGTGCTGGCCATCGAACGAACCGGCGGTGAGGACTCCGGGTGAACCATGCACGTCGATCGTGGCGGCGCCCGAGTTTATCGGTGAACCATCGCCCCAGTTGATCGTGTAGGTAAAGGTCTCGACTGTGGGGCTGGGGATGTTCAGCGGGTTGTCGAATCCTGGATCGGTAACCTGGCCGATGTTCGTGAGCGATAATAGCGACCCTTCGTTCGTCGTCTGATTCGGCGCGACGACCAGCGTTGGCGAAATGTTATTGACCGTGACTGTGAATGTCTGGCTGGCCGTGCCCCCGTCGTCATCGGTCACAGTCACCGTCACGGTGTACACGCCGTTGTCGGCGAAAGTGTACTGACCATCAAACGAGCCGGCGGTGAGCACGCCAATCGAACCGTGGGTGTCGATCGTGGCGGCACCCGTATCCACCGCGGAACCATCGCCCCAATTGACCGTATAGCTGAAAGTCTCGGTTGTGGGACTGGGAATATTCGCCGGGTTGTCGAAGCCTGGATCGGTGAACTGGCCGATGTTCGTGAGAGATAGCAGCGAACCTTCGTTGACCGTCTGATTCGGTACGACTGTGAGCGTGGGGGCGACGTTGTTCACCGTGACGGCGAACGTCTGAGTGGTCGCGCCGCCATCGTCGTCGGTCACGGTGACCGTGACGGTGTAGATGCCGTTGTCAGCGTACGTGTGCTGACCGTCAAACGATCCGGCCGTGAGCACGCCGGGCGAGCCAGGCAAATCGATTGTCGGCGTGCCGGTATCGACCGAGGAGCCATCGCCCCAGTTGATCGCGTAGGTAAACGTCTCCGTCGTAGGGCTGGGGACATTCGCCAGGTTGTCGAACCCAGGATCAGTAAACTGACCGATGTTGGGAAGAGACAGCAGCGAACCTTCGTTGATCGACTGATTTGGGACGACGACTAGGGTTGGCGCGACGTTACCGACCGTGACTGTGAACGTCTGACTTGCCGTGCCGCCATCGTCGTCGGTCACGGTGACCGTGACGGTGTACACGCCATTGTCGGCATACGTGTGTTGACCATCAAACGATCCGGCGGTGAGCACGCCGGGCGAACCAGGCACGTCGATCGTGGCAGCGCCGCTATCGACCGGTGAGCCGTCGCCCCAGTTGATCGTGTAGGTAAACGTCTCAGTTGTTGGGCTGGGGATATTCGCTGCGTTGTCGAAGCCGGGATCCGTGAACTGGCCGATGTTCGTGATCGGCAGCAGCGACCCCTCGTCGACTGTCTGATTCGGGGCGACCGTGAGAGCTGGCGCGACATTGCCCACGGTGACTGTGAATGTCTGACTGGCCGTGCCGCCATCGTCGTCGGTCACGGTCACGGTGACGGTGTAGACACCATTGTCGGCGTACGTGTGCTGGCCGTCGAACGAACCCGCGGTGAGCACGCCAATTGAACCATGGATATCGACTGTAGCGGCACCCGTGTTCAACGCTGATCCGTCGCCCCAGTTGATCGCGTAGGTAAAGCTCTCGGTAGTCGGGCTGGGAGCATTCGCAGGGTTGTCGAAGCCCGGATCGGTGAACTGCCCGATGTTGGTGATAGACAGCAGCGATCCTTCGTCGACTGTCTGATTCGGCACGACCGTGAGGGTCGGCGCGACGTTGCCCACCGTGACTATGAATGTCTGGCTCGTCGCGCCGCCATCATCGTCGGTCACAGTCACCGTGACCGTGTACACACCGTTGTCGGCGTAGGTGTGCTGGCCATCGAACGAGCCGGCCGTGAGCACGCC
>Ga0163150_10008158_pt1 | contig 12005 bp, 9 predicted proteins | sample OliLakLV19P2IB_FD_148628 | JGI IMG/M metagenome (GOLD analysis project Ga0163150, IMG submission 148628) | Freshwater microbial mat bacterial communities from Lake Vanda, McMurdo Dry Valleys, Antarctica - Oligotrophic Lake LV.19.P2.IB | ecosystem: Environmental > Aquatic > Freshwater > Lake >...
AAGTCACTTCACTTTATAATTCAAATATAATCAATTTCGCTACGGTTCCACAGGTCCGGCTAGATATAGCTTCTGGCGCCAACAACACCTATATTCTGTCCTGGCCTTCGTCAGTCACAAATTTCGTCTTGCAATCAACAACTTCCCTATCGGTTCCGTTCACGCCGGCTTCTGAACCATCGATAGTCGTGGGAGGCAATAACACAGTCACCGTTACAAACACCGGAAGCAACAGGTATTTTCGCTTGAAAGACTAGCAAGGGCCGAGGGTGTTGCGGGAGCGCCCCTTCCCTTGTCGGATTCAAAACCGATCCCTCCCCACGGGGGCGAGTCAACGTCTCAAGCATCATAAAGTTAATCGTAAAACAATGAAGCCTTTAAGTTTTGTCATATTGCTAAGTATTGTTTCCTTCACAGGATTACAGCATAGCGGAATTGCTGCCGAAAATACCGTCGGCAGAACCAATCTTGTTGTAGATTCGAAGTTTGAAAAGGGAGAAATTGGCTCTCTGCCCCATGGCTGGGAGGTTGTGGCTCCGAACAAAGCACTAGCGCCGCGCTTCGAACTTCAAACGCTTGAGGGCAAGAGGAAATCCTTGACGGCTTCAGGGAATGGAAGATTAGAGTGCTTCGGGTATTTGCGCTATCCCGTTCGACTCGAGTCCGACCGGGCCTACCGCATGTATACTAAATTCCGAGTTCAGGGGTTTGAAGATGTCAACCGCCACGTGATTCACAGTATTAATGGTGAAGGATTCAATGATGGAATTACCACAATGTATCGTAAACAGGGGGATTCAATTATCGGCGAAAATCGCTTTTCTGGGCCTAAAAAACCAACGGATTCCGAGATCAGACTGTACTTTCGTTTCAGCCCTAAAGGAAAGGTCTGGTGGGAAGAAATTGTGCTGGAGGAGTGTGATCCAATTCCGCCGCGCTTAGTCAGAATCGCTTGCAGTTGGGGTAAACTAAACATGAAGCAGTGGGCAGAGTGGCTTGATCATGCGGGAAGATCAAAAGTGGATATTGCTTTGTTGACGGAATCCTTCAATGATAAGCATACGGCAGAAGACGCTGAACCTATAGATGGGCCTTCGGGAACCCTGATGAAGGACAAAGCCCGGCAATGGAAAATGTATGTGACGGGAACATTTTATGAGCAACGCGGTGATTTGGTCTTCAATAGCGCGCCGCTGTTCGACCGCCAAGGTGGATTGGTAGGCATTTATGATAAGGGTCAACTTTTCGATCCTGAGGAACACATCGGTATAACTCCCGGCACAAATTATCCAGTGTTCAAAGCTGACTTCGGCAAAGTCGGCATTATTACGTGCTATGATAGCTGGTTTCCAGAAACGACCAGGCTACTGGCATACAAGGGTGCCGAGCTGGTTCTGCTGCCGAATGCCGGATATTGTATGGATTTGATGCCGGCGAGAGCGGCAGATAACGGGGTTTGGATAGCTGTTAGTAGCGAGAACTGCCCTCCGGGAGTCTGGGATTCTGGTGGTGCAATGGCCGGAGAGAAAAGCCCAAGCCCCACCCGTTATGTTGAGTCGTCCATTTCCGATTACGAAAGAGATGAAAAGAAAAAAATTCTCATCGTGACGGTGGATTTGAGCCGACGCTTCAGCCCTCACTGGTGGGGGGGGCCAATGCTTTCCGCGCCGGGTGGCCGCCGCGTCCGTCAAACAAACATAGTTCCGATCGAGGATGAGATCGCCCGCGAAGCAAAAAGGTGGCTGCAAAACTGAAACGACTTCGAGCACTAACCTCGATGGGTTCAAAACATTCACTACCGAAGAAATGGACTCGCGGCACATACATCGTTGCCAGTCAGAAATATTTGGGGCTGCAGGTCAACCGTACGCTCACTCGGAGTATCTCCCACCCATTAGTAGATTATGAAACCGCCTGAAGCCTTTGAGATCATGCAGATGGATGACCTTGCGGCTGTGACCTGCCCTTGCGGAGTCGCGCGACGCGCCTTTGTTAACCCAACCAGCGTGGCCAGTCTGCATGTCACGGATATCAAGACTGACGCCCGCACCCACTATCACAAAAAAGTGACCGAGATCTACCTGGTCCTCGACGGCGAAGGACAGATAGAATTGGACGGTCGGCTTTATCCTCTGAAACCAATGACCGCAATTTATATCCAGCCTGGGTGCCGGCACCGGGCGATCGGACGATTACGCATTAATATAGTGGCCGTGCCTGCTTTTGACCCAGCCGATGAATGGTTTGATTGATAAGACTGACAATACCCGTTCTCTCCCTCCGACCGAGAGACGCACTCTATCCTTAACTCTTATGAAATGTCTCACTTTGAGTGGTACAGCTATGTCCTGGTATTCGAAGCTTAAGCTCCTTATCACATTCCCGTTCCACCTGAGCCGGTCCAAAAGGAGCACTAGCTGGAATTTCTCGCGCAACAACCGGCAATGGACACGTTGATCGCGCCGGTCAGTGGAGGAGGTCTGCTCAGTGGAATTGCTCTCGCTGTGGCTGCGGTCAGTCCCGGCACGGAGGTTGCCGGAGCCAAACCGGAACAGGCCGACGATGCCGCGCGCTCGTTGCGCGAGGGGATGGTGCAGCCTCCGCGTCCCGGCGACACGATCGCTGATGGTTTGCGCGCATCACTGTGCGAACGCACTTTCCCATCCTTCGCCAGCATGTCCGGGATATTTCATCGTGAGTGAGAGCGAGATTGTGGAGGTGATGCGTCTGGTGTGGGAACGGATGAAGATCGTAATCGAGCCGTCATCGGCGGTCTTGAAGCACAAAGAACATTTTCGTGGCCGGCGCGTGGGCATTGTGCTCACCGGCGGCAACGTGGATCTGGAGGAACTGCCATGGATAAAGTGATGATTGATGGAATGGAGTGCGAGGGCGTGCATGTGGCTACGGGGAAATCAAACATCCTGCTTTTGCGCGGACGCAAAGGCATGGTCGGCTGCGGCTACTTCGACATTGCCACGGCGAACCGATTGGGCGAGGTCTTCGTTATCGTGCGTGGCGTGAAAAATTACGACGACATGCTCAACGCCAGCGCAGCACAGGTGAGCGAAGCGGCGGCAGTGCTGGGCATTCAGGAAGGAATGAAGGGCCGCGAAGTCATGGCGCGACTCAACCGGTGAGAAAAAACGCGTCGCGGTTTTATCTCGCGTGACGTACTTCAACTTAAAATTCCTTTGACCACATCCCGTTCCTCCACGCCCGTGAGCCGTTGATCCAGTCCTTGGAACTTGAAGGTCAGTTTCCGGTGGTCGATGCCCAGGCAATGCAGGATGGTGGCGTTGATTTCGCTGATATGCACCGGGTCTTTTACGACGTTGTAGCTGAAGTCATCGGTTTCGCCATAAGTCATTCCGCCTTTGATTCCGCCTCCTGCCATCCACATCGAGAAACAGCGCGGGTGATGGTCACGACCGTAATCCTCCTTCGTCAATTTGCCCTGGCAATACACGGTGCGGCCGAATTCGCCGCCCCAGACCACGAGCGTTTCGTCAAGCATTCCTCGATTTTTCAAATCGGTGATCAACCCGTAAGAAGCGCGGTCCACATCGCGGCATTGCAACGGTAAATCGCGGGGCAGATCGGTGTGATGGTCCCATTCGCGATGAAAAATTTCGATGCAACGAACACCGCGTTCGGCCAGACGTCGCGCCATTAACGCGCTGTGCGAAAACGTCCCGGGCGTGGTTGCTTCCGGTCCATAAAGTTCGAGCGTGGCTTTGGATTCCTTGGAAATGTCCGTCAAGTCCGGCACGGATGATTGCATTCGAAACGCCATTTCATATTGCGAAATCCGTGTGTTGATCTCCGGGTCGCCGATTTTTTTATGTTCGAGCAGGTTTAATTGCGCGAGAGCATCGAGCATGTCGCGGCGCGTTCGAGAATCCACTCCGGGTGGGTCTTTGATGAACAAAACTGGATCGCCTTTGGCGCGCAAACTGACTCCGGCGTGTTTCGTCGGCAAAAATCCTGAACCCCACAAACGTTGGTAGAGGGCCTGCGCGTCCCGCTTTGCCGACCAGCTCGGTGTCATCACCACGAAGGCCGGCAAATTATCGCACTCACTTCCCAACCCATACGAAAGCCACGAACCGAGACTCGCATTCCCCGGAATCTGCCGCCCCGTTTGAATGTAGGTCACCGCCGGATCGTGATTGATCGCCTCGGTATGAACGCTTTTGATCACAGCCATCTCGTCGGCGACCTGTGCGGTGTTTTTCAGCAACTCACTGAACCACGTCCCGGATTTTCCGTATTGTTTGAATTCGTATTTCGAGGGCGCGATGGGAAAACGCGATTGCCCGGAAGTCATGGTCGTTAACCGCTGTCCCATGCGAATTGACTCCGGCAGATCGGCGTCAAAACTTTTTCGCATCCCCGGCTTGTAATCGAGGAGGTCCATCTGCGACGGCCCGCCGTTCATGAACAAGTAAATCAGGCGTTTGGCTTTCGGCGCGAAGTGGGGCAAACCGGGAAGTGAGGGATGAGCCTGCGCAGCAATTTTTGAAGAAGACGCGCGCACCACTTCGGGCAACATCAAGCCGGCCAGAGCAATGCGGCCAACCGCGAGTCCGGTGGATTTGAAAAAGTGGCGGCGGCTGAGAAGGTGGAGGTGTTCTTGAAACGGGTTCATAAGGTCTTCAATTCTTGTTCAACGTTTCATCCAGGTTCAGCAGCAAGCTCGCCACCATCGTGTAGGCCGCCAACTCGGATGACTTCAAATTTTTGTTAGCAGGCGATTCACCCACGGCAATTAATTTTCCAGCGCTGTCCGGATCGCTTTCGTATTTCGTGAGATGTTTCTGCAATGCTTGTTTCAAAATCGATTTTTCGCTGGTGGAAGGACGACGCGCCGTGACAAGGCGAAAACCAAACTCCAGTCGCTGATCCAAATTCTGGCTTTGTTGAATCATTCGCTCGCCCAAATGCCGTGCGGCTTCAACGAACTGAATGTCGTTCATCGTCACTAAAGCCTGGAGCGGCGTGTCCGTCCGTTCGCGGCGCACGCAATATTTTTCGCGGGACGGTGCGTCGAACGTCGTCATTGACGCCGGGGCCGCCGTGCGTTTCCACAACGTGTAAAGGCTGCGGCGGTACAGCGCGTCGCCGTGGTCCTGCTTGTAATTCGCCGTATCACTTTTTGTGTAGGCGACGGCTTCCCAGATTCCTTCGGGTTGATAGGGGCGAACCGGGCGCCCGCCCATTTTTTCCTCAAGAATTCCACCAACGAAAAGCGCGTTGTCGCGAATCTGTTCGGCATCCAAACGAAACCGTGGCCCGCGCGAGACGAGCCTGTTTTCAGGATCGATCTCATATTTTTTTTCAGTAACCCGGGAGTCCTGGCGATACGCCGCCGAGGACACGAGCAGCTTCTGAAAGGCTTTGACGTTCCAACCGCTTTCCATGAAATGAATCGCGAGCCAATCCAGCAACTCCGGGTGCGACGGCCACTCGCCTTGCGAACCAAAATCCTCCGCCGACTTGACGAGACCCGTTCCAAAAAATTGCTGCCAATAACGATTCACGATCACGCGCGAAGTCAGCGGATGATTTGGAGCGACGAGCCACTTCGCAAACGAAAGACGATTGGTTTTTTCGTCCGCTGGCAACGGTGGCAGAAATTTCGGGACCCCCGGCTGCACCTCTTCGCCGCGCTGATCGTATTCGCCGCGTCGCAAAATGTACGCGCCGCGCGGCTTTTCCATTTCCTGCGACACCAGCGTGCCCGGGATTTGCTTTTCCAATTCGTTGCGCTTGTCCTGAAGAGTTTTTAGTTTCGCATTCAATGGCTCCAGCACGATGCGCCCTCCGGAAAAAACATTTTTGATGTAGTAATTTTTAAGCGCTTTTTCGTCCACGTCGTTGGTAGAGTTTTTCTTAATGAGGGTTGTTATTTCCGTGGGCAATCCGCCCGCGCCTTCCGCGCGTTGATGCGCTTCCCAAGCCCATTGTGATTCTGCTGAACGATCTTTTTGCACAAGCTGCGTCATCGCCCCCGCTTTGTCCCAAAATATGGTTCCGCCATGTTGAGTGAAAGCCACTCCGTTGATCCGTAAACCATCTTTCATCGCCAACTTGTCTGTTTCCACTTCGAGGCGGACCCATTCCCCCGCTTTCGGCAATGGCCCCATCATCAATTTCTTCTCGCTCCCCTTTTCACCGTAGGGAATTGCTTCCTCGTCTCCCCAATTCGCGCGATAATTCCAATCAGTAGTTTTGAACTGGAGCATGATGGCTTTCGGCGGATTGGCCGGATCGATGAAAATGTGCGCGAATAATTTATCACCGTTACCGACAATCAATGGTTGCATCGAATTTTCAAAAACGTCCTGTGCTACACCCGTCGCACTCCGTTTAATCGCTTTTGCGCCGCTGAAAACTTTGCCGGTATTGGTCGTGACGAGTTCCAATTCAGACGTGCCGCCGATTTTTACAGCCTTGGCTCCAACAGGAATTTCGTCCTCGAAGAAAATAATTTCCCGTGGCTCAGTCACTTTTTCCAATTCATGCGGACCGGGATCTTTGTAATCCAAATTTGCCACGGCTGCGTCCATTTCCTTTTTCACTCCGGCAATTTGTTGATCGAATTCGGCCAATTGCTTTTCCTGCTCTGCGCTCGGCAGCTTCAACATCGGCGGGGTCAAAGCGATACCTCCGTCCATCGCTTTTTCGTTGTTGTTATTGAAGATCGAGTAGAGCGAATAAAATTCCTTCTGCGAAATCGGATCAAATTTGTGATCGTGACAAACGGCGCAACCCGCCGTCAGCCCCATCCAATTGATTGCTGTTGTTTCGGTGCGATCAATCGCGTAACGCACATAAAATTCATCATCAATTGCGCCGCCTTCGCTCGTGGTGATGTTGCAACGATTGTAACCCGAAGCCACTTTCTGTTCGCGCGTCGCATCGGGCAGCAGGTCGCCGGCGATTTGCCAGACCGTGAATTGATCAAACGGCATGTTCTCGTTGAGGGCATTGACGACCCAATCGCGGTAAGGCCACATCGAGCGCTCGTTGTCGAGATGCAATCCGTGGGTATCGCCGTAGCGAACCGCATCGAGCCAATAGCGCGCCTGCTGTTCTCCGTAACGCGGCGATTGCAACAAACGATCCACCAATTTTTCGTACGCGTCTGACTTTTTGTCAGCGAGAAACGCATCCACTTCTTCAGGCGTGGGCGGGAGGCCGGTGAGATCAAAAGTGACGCGGCGAATCAACGTCTCTTTTGCGGCTTCTGGCTCCGGTTTCATTTTCTTATCAGCCAGCTTTGCCGCGATGAAATAATCAATGTCATTTTTCACCCAACGTTTGTCGCTGATTTTTGGAAGTCCCGATTTTATCGGCGGTTCAAATGACCAATGCCCTTTGTATTCCGCTCCTTCCAAAATCCACCGGCGCAACATCGCGATTTGTGGCGCGGTCAGTTTCTTGTTCGAGTCGGACGGAGGCATCAAATCATCTTCATCCTTTGTCGTGATGCGCCGCCAAAGTTCGCTCCCATCCAAATCTTTTGGTTTGACGGCCTGAACGGATTCGCGAACGGACACCGCGATGTCCCGAACATCCAATCGTAGTTTTGCTTTTCGCTTTTTTTCGTCCGGACCGTGGCAGCTGAAACAATTTTCAGAAAGAATCGGGCGAATATCACGATTGAAATCAACGACGGCATTCTCTCCGGCGTGCGCTGCGGCGACGACGAGCAAACCAAAGAGCGCGCAGCAGATAAATCTTCGTAAATGGAAAAGCATCACCCCGGACAAGGCATGGGCGCAAGCTACCCCTCTTCCACGGATAGCAATCTCAGTATTACTCATACTCGATTCTGGATGACCGCCAGCCCTTAGGCCAATTCAGGTGTTTGTGCAAGAAATCAAATGTTCCAACCCCGTGTATTAGATGATCGCCGACAAACCATTCGATCTCAGCACGGTCGCCAATACCCAATCGTCCGCTATAGAGTAATCTGATCTTCGCGAATTCCAGCCCGACCATGTCATTTCTGGCGTCAAAGAAACCGGTTTCGACCATGAACGGCCGGGGAGCAATTAATGTCGCCATCTCGGCGTAATTAAATGTGCTGCCCAAATCGTGTTCAAAAATTTCATACTCGTCGTGCCACATGTATTTGTCCCGCGTTGAGGCGTTTTTTTCTACCCATTCAGTAAAATCCCCGGAACAGATCGATAGACAGTAATTTGTAACCAGAGGCGGTACCCGCATCGCCGTCTTTCCTCCGTAAGAGATACCATAAAAACCGATGCGATCAGGGTCAACATTGGGGAGGGTCGATAGCCAATCCACGATCTGTTGATGCTGGGGAGTAATTATGGAGTAGAGCGTTTTTTTGATCGGGTTCGCCTTCCGCTGCAACGTCCTAAAGCGGTCATTGAATATGTAAAGGTTTTGGGGCGCAAATACGATGAAGCCGCGGTTCGCTAGAACTGAAGAAAACTGGCGGTAAATCCCGTAGCTCGCCGTACGCTCAATCGTGTCTTGTGGTCGTCCTTCTAATCCGTGTTGGCAGACAACGACCGGTCGTTTTTCACCTACCTTCAGATCTTTAGGTAATAGCAAAATTCCGTATGCGAACACATTGGTGAAGACGTCGAGGACGACTTCATACCCCGTGTAGTCCCGTTCATCATAAATCCGGCGGGTGCGCGCATTCGATGGGAGAAGCGGGTGATCAACCCGACCGATAACCTCGTCGTAGAAAAATTTGCGGTACCATTCGACAGTCTCCTCAAATTTTCCCCGCGAACTCACGTCCAATTTGGCAAAAAAATTCCGGCGCACGTCAGGACTTTCCCGGAGCAGCCATTGTGAGTAGCGGAGCATCTCTTCCATCTGCCGGTCTTGACGCTGTTGATAGACGAATTCCGGGTGCAAATTCTGCGGGTCTTCGCCTGCTGCCGCCAATTCGAGAGTCGAATCGGCCTTTGCTAGGATTTGTTTGAGGAATTCGGGGGTGCCATACGGACCGTTTCCATCGCCACTGATCACCAGTTCAAGAACTGGCTCCGGTTTTAGTCCCATCACTAGGGATTTAGCCCGCTGAATTTCTGCTCGCACCACAGGGAGCGCCGGAGTTGTTATTCGACCCGGCGCACCTCCCGTGCCCGGCGGAATTATTACCTGTGGCCCCTTGGCTGCTTCGATGATCAGGGAGCGTGGCGCAATCAAACTCGCCAACTCCGCATCCCCAAATTGCTCTAACAAGCCGAAAACGTTTCGGTCGATCGGCTCCTGCCAGATATTTTGCCGAGAATCAAAGTAGCCGCTGACGCCAACAACTCTAATCCGCTCATCCAATGCACCTGCATAAAGAGCAAGCAAGCCGCCTTCGCCCCACCCGACAACTCCGACCCGCGTGGCGTCTGGAGAAGATTTAGCGTAAAACCAATCTACGATGGCCAGCACTTTCTGCAGTTCCAAGCCGATCACATGAGCGCCAAGTTCGTATGTTCCCCGGTAAATTAATTCTCGGTTGGTGAGTTTCGCGCGGCCTTTCCGTGCCTTGATTTGGCGATCCATGAGAACGGGAACGACGACGCGACAACCGCTCTCTGCCAGGCGCCGGGCAATTTGTGATTCGAAGGGAACGCCTTTACTCAGCCCCGCAATTTGTTCCGGCAACTGATCTGCATCCGGCACTACGACGAAATTAGCGACCGGTGCGATTCCGAGAGGTACCAGCAAGAGTCCCTCGCCGTTAACTCCCTCCAAGACTGGCCATCGGATCGCGTAAACCTCAAAATTGCTTCCGCGCCCAACCAATGGCGATTTTTCGGTCGTATGAATAATTTCTGGTCCGGAGTATTTCAGACGTTCCATCCGAACTCCCAGAATATGGGCCAGTCGCCCCCGATTTGATTGAACCGAGGCGCTGTATTTTAAGGGAGAAGATGTGTCCCTCTCCCAATATTTTATGCGGGTCTCAACCGATCGAGCAATTTCATCGAGGAGAAACCGATCGACGCTTGCGACCTGTTGATCGGCTATGTCACCACTCATAGTCAGTCGCTGGGTGCCCGGCAAAATTTCGGGCCAAGGTGCGGCAGTTACGCTACTAACGGCAAAAGTGAACAGGACAAGGCCAAGGCTAAAACCTGTTTTCATATGGAATGGTAGCTACTGTTGTCCCTCTTGCGGGGCAATCTATTCTGTTCAGGAGATCGAGTACGACAAGCCTCTTCATCCGGCGGTTGAGATATACGAACGCGATGTAGATCCAGAATCATTTTCGGGAAGTCAGGCTTACCTCCGGCGGGTGGGCATAATCCTGCCAAAGGCGTTCCAGTTCGCGCCGATCCGGCGGTCCGTCGAAAACAACGTAACGGTAACGCGATATGTAAGGGCGGCCAGGTTTGATCTCAAAATCACCCATCTGCTGAGGAGAGTAGCAGAAGTAAGGCTTCCCACTGTGAATGCGCATAGGTTGAGGTGCGTAGAAATTATCCGGATGACAAAGAACCACGACTCCGCCCAACTGACCATCAACGTTGCCGCCCATATGACACCAGCGCCCTCGGGTTTCGTTGCCGTTTGTGCGGTCGCGTCCTTCGGAAGTTAAAAAAAACACTGGATTGCTTTCGTGCCATAGGCCGTTACCACGAATACTCATTCCGCCGTAAAGATTTTGTGGGAGCGTTAACGGACTGCTCGACGCACACGTTTGGGTTGATACGAGATCAAATACCCAGCGTGGCGCGGAGCCGTCCTGGAAGTTGTATGCTGTGACACGCCACGTTTCGTTCAGAACCGTTTTTGGCTTACTCGCTGTCAAGTCCAGGAACCTGTGTTCGGCCTGAAAGCCACCATGGACAGGACCGCTCCAAAGCATCGAAAGTGAGGCGAATTCGACGGTGCCGAGCTTCGCGGCAGTTTCCCAGAAATTGACAGGATGACCCTCGAATTTCGCGTTCGACCATGCAAACCAAATTCCATGATGGTGGGCGTGGTCGGCTGGATAATCATCCGTTAGAAGTTTACCTGACGGCGTTAGCAGCGGGTGAATGTACGCGCCCCGACGATAAACTTCAGGAATGTCCGTTCGAGGCAAATCACTTTTTTCTGCCTGGTAAGAGAAGAACGGACGCCCATTCACTCTAACATTCACTTTGGTGCCTTCCTTTTGAGCTGTGACTGCATGCGCATCATTCGGTTGCGATTGAGAAACGAGTTGATAGGTTCGAGTTTCACCGCGCGGCAACCTGCGCAATACGAAAGTGGCAACGCCGCGTTCGTCGATTTGAATTGGGATGGAATTCCCTTTTAGATCGGAGAGCACCCATGAGCCGCGAAGGTTATGAGGTAAGTTGCAGGTAACTAGCGTCTCCGCTCGGTCATACTCCCCCGAAGATACAATCAGGCTTTGGGACTCTGCATAGGCCGTTGGTGAATAAATGCTTTTTACTGTAAGCCAGAGTAAAGCCGCGAGGAACCTCGATGTTTGTTTCATTGGTCTAATAAACGGACAGTTTTTCTACGTTTCATATCTCAGAAAAAGTTATCATCTGAGGCTATCGATGGTATGATAAAATCCCTACTTGGTGACGATTTGAATAACGTTATCCTTTCAGGATTCCCAGAAAAGCAAGTGCTCTCCCGGCATTGGAAAAGAACAATTTCGTGCGTTTCATACGAGATAATAGGTTCCTTTCGTTTCACATTCTTTGCAATTAAAGCAGCGTGGACTGGTATTTCAAGCGATCCGTTTATTCGGATTTGCTACTGAAGATGTCAACACCGCGCCTACCCTAGTATAAGAAACGCCAAAGGTCAGAGCCCCTTACTGATTCTGCTGAAAAACCTCGAACGCTGTTTTGCGGCGTGCGAGCGAGCCGAGAATCGTTTTTTGCGGATTTTCCGTCGTGGGTTTGAGTCTGGGCTTGTGGATCAGGCGACCCGCGTGTAACCAAAGCCATGCGCCATCCTACCCGCAAGTGTTGCTGGAGGCTCCCGTGAGTCTGCCCGCCTTTTCGACG
>Ga0163150_10008159_pt1 | contig 12004 bp, 9 predicted proteins | sample OliLakLV19P2IB_FD_148628 | JGI IMG/M metagenome (GOLD analysis project Ga0163150, IMG submission 148628) | Freshwater microbial mat bacterial communities from Lake Vanda, McMurdo Dry Valleys, Antarctica - Oligotrophic Lake LV.19.P2.IB | ecosystem: Environmental > Aquatic > Freshwater > Lake >...
GGATTCCGCATCTAGTGCGGAATGACATATACTATAAATATGGATGAATTACTCAAAATAAATAGTGACGCGCAGTATCTCATAAATGAGACAGATGATCCAAAAGAGTTGGATCTCATCAAACAAGACTTTTTAGGCAAAAAGGGAACACTTACCATTGCTATGAAAGCAATTGCGGGGCTTCCTGAGGATATTCGCCCGGAGGTAGGAAGACTCGCCAATGAAATCAAGCAAGATCTAGAAAAAAAGATTGAAGAAAAAAAACAGACACAAAAAGACGCGAAAAAAAATGTTTCAGATTCCATCAAAAATGAAAGCAAAACTACAATTTCAAGTTCGTCAACAATTGATGTAACCCAACCCGCGGACTTTAAATCTCAACCTCCACTTGGCCACCTTCATTTAGTAACCCAAGCAATTGCGGAAATAACATCTATCTTTGAAAAAATTGGATTTGCACGTGTCAGATATCCTGAAGTTGAGTGGGATTATTACGCATTTGAAGCATTAAACTTTCCAGAAAATCATCCCGCACGAGATGACTGGGAAACATTTTTTATAAAAGCAGCAAAAGATCCAAAGTTAGGTCCCATGATTCTAACGCCTCATACATCTTCGGGGCAAATACGTGAGATGGAACAGAACAAGCCGCCAATCAGAATGCTTAATATCGCAAAGTGTTACAGAAGACAGTCTGACGTGTCGCACACTCCAATGTTTCATCAATTTGAGGGACTTGTTGTCGCTGAAAATATTTCTATTACTCACCTCAAGGGGGTTCTGGATTATTTTGTAAAATCATATTTTGGTGAAAATCGGATTTCTCGAATACGACCGTATCAATTTCAGTTTACCGAGCCGTCTTTTGAAGTGGATGTATCCTGTGGCGTGTGCAATGGGCGCGGGTGCAGACTCTGTAAAGAAGGCTGGCTTGAGATGGGTGGCGCTGGAATAGTTCATCCAAATGTATTGAAGTACTGCAAAATTGATTCCAAAAAATATTCAGGCTTTGCATTTGGATGGGGAGTTGAGCGAGTACTTATGATGAAAGAAGGACTAGAACTAGATGATCTACGAATGCTGTATTCAAGCAATTTGGATTTTTTAAAACAGTTTTAAATTAAAAGGGATCCCAAATCTTTGATTTGGGGTGAAACTATGAATATACAAATACTAGACAGTTGGTTAAGAGAATATCTTGAAACCGACGCCAAACCAAAAGAAATTGCTGAAAAGCTTTCTCTGACAAGTGTTTCGATAGAACGCATGAAAGAGTATGGCGGTGATATTCAGTATGACATCGAGGTAACGACCAATAGACCAGATTTGATGTCTGTAATTGGTCTTGCTCGAGAGGCAGGAGCTGTACTTCCACAATTTGGCATAAAAGCAAAATTTATAAAACCAAAGCCTAAAGATTCTGGACAAGCCAGAATGACAAAAAATGCTGTCATCCCCGACTCGCCTGCACTGATCCTGAACAGAGTAAAGGAGAATGTGATCGGGGATCCAGAAAGAGATTCCCGCCTGCCCTTCGATGCACTCAGGACACAGCGCGGGAACGACAATGTAAAACTTGAAATTACAAACGATCCCAAACTTATAAATCGAATTTGTGCGGTAGTTCTTGACGTAAAAATAGGAGAGTCCCCTGAATATATAAAGACACGCCTTGAAGCATCGGGAATTCGCAGCCTGAATAATTTGATTGATGTGACAAATTATGTCATGCGTGAAGTCGGACATCCGGTGCATGTCTTTGATTACGATCGGTTGAAAAACAAAAAGCTTGTGATCCGCGAATCAAAAAAGCATGAAAAAATCACAACACTTGATAACAAAACCTATACACTTGCCGGAGGAGATATAGTTGCAGACAATGGAGATGGTGAAATTGAAGACCTCATTGGAATCATGGGTCTAAAAAATAGTGTTGTTACCAATGACACCAAAAGAGTTGTGCTCTTTCTTGACAATAACGAGCCGCATCACATCCGCAGAACATCCATGAATCTAGGAATACGCACCGAAGCAGCAGTTCTTAATGAAAAAGGTATTGATCCAGAACTTGCCATGGACGCATTGTTGCGGGGAATTGAGCTTTATCAAAAAATAGCCAGCGGAAAAGTTGTTTCTGAAATTATTGATATTTATCCAAATCCACCTATTCTTCCTCAAGTTACTATTACGCAGGAAAAAATAAATTCTGTTATTGGAATTTCCGTAGAGCAAAAATTGTCTGAAAAAATATTACTGTCACTTGGATTTACCGTTGCTTCAAAAGGCTCGACACTGACTGTTGATGTACCATCATTTCGCGCGCAAGATGTTTCAATTGAGGAAGATATTGTTGAAGAAGTCGCACGCGTCTATGGGTATCACAAATTACCAAGTGCACTACCACCTATTTCGTATGCAAGTCCCTATGATCAGGAAAAAAATGAATTTTATTGGGAGTCAAAAATGAAAGATGCACTTAAATATTGGGGATTTACCGAAGTATATACCTATTCATTTGTCCCAGAGACTCTGTATGAAGGGCCACTCGAGGATGCAGTGACAATTCAAAATCCACTCAATGAAGATATGGTCTATATGCGCAAAACCCTTGTGCCGAGTCTTTTACAAGTCGTTTCTGAAAATAAAATTCGTGATGCTCTCAGTATTTTTGAACTTGCCAATGTTTACCACAAACGAGAAGGAAAATTGCCAGAAGAAGTGCGTATGCTTGCAGGAATTGTAAAGCGTTCACAAATCTCTTTTCATGAAGTAAAAGGAACCTTGGAACAACTTTTTTCAGATCTAGGAATTGAAAAAGTATCGTATAGGTCTCTTGAGCGTGGAGGAGATGGAGCAGACCTTTCAATTGGCAAAGAGTATCTTGGGTATATTGAAGTACTCGATAAAAATCTTATTAATTTTGAGATCAGCGTACCAGTACTTTTAAGACATGTCTCACTCAAAAAGATCTATAAACCAATTGCAAAATTCCCCCCAATTATCGAAGACTTTAGATTTCAATTACCTGAAAGTGTGACATTTGATCAAGTGGTAAATCTTATTAAAAAACAGGACAAATTAGTCGCTGATGTATCACTTCTTGACGTCTACAAAGACAAAAAAACATTTCGAGTATCCTACCAAGACCCAACCAAAAACTTAACAGTACAGGATATTGTGAAGGTAAGAGAAAAAATTATTAATCATATAGAAAGCGATTTCAAAGGAAAGTTAGCATGAATTTGGAACAAAGATTTGGGAGAAAAAAAATTATAGGAGCAGCAGCGCTTGCTGGACTGACATTAGCAGCCTATGGATCTACTGCAGTTGGTGAGTATCATACTAGACAGCAAGAACTGGAAGAAAAGTCACTTAACTTTAAAAGAATACTATCAAGCTCTATAAATCCAAATTTTGCAGCCGGCAAAACGCTCGCAGGCTCTGACACTAATTTATTAGAAACATTGCAAATAAATGACCATGCTTCCTTTCTTGCCCTTATAAGGGATAAACTCCGTGTAATAGAAATTGGTACTGAAAGTAGAGCTGTTAATTTCTTATCTCTACCTGTTTTTTCTACTGCGCACGAAAAGACCTTACCTGCCTTACCAACAATTAGTATGACCTACCCAACCCAACTTCATGAAAACGAATTGCCATGGTTTGATGTGGCATACTTATCTGGAGCAGGGCCAAAAATTGCCCATGTTCCCACAATCGACAATGTAAATTCTGCGGTTCATCGTATCTTTCAGGCCCCGCCTAATTTGGTTTGGGATTCTCCTGATAAGATGCTAGGGCACGGAACTCTAATCAAATCACAGATATCATCAAATGATCAAAAAATAAGTGTACGATTTTTATATATGGAAGCACCAGAGTCCCTTACTATGCGGAGTGTTACTATTAAATAATGGATATACTAACCCGATTAAAACTTGTAGAATTTTTAAATACATATTTAGAACTTGATGATGCACCAAGTGATATTTCCTGGAATGGGCTGCAATTTGAGGGACGGAATGAAGTGCAAAAGATAGCATTTGCGGTGGATGCAAGTCTTGATAGTTTTATGGCAGCCGCTCGTGAAAATGCTGACTTTTTAATAGTGCATCATGGACATTTTTGGCAAGGTAGTAATCCTTCATACTCAGGATGGGCAAAAAAGCGTCTAGACTTTTTGTATCAACACCAACTCTCCTTATACGCTGCGCACGCGCCACTTGATAGGCATAAAGAAGTAGGCAATAATGCACAGTTACTCAAATTGTTGGGTGCAGAAATTACCAGTGAATTTATGATTCGCGAAGGAAAAAATATTGGGTGGATAGGAACACTCAAAAACCCAAAACCATTATCCGAAATTCGTACAATACTTGTCGAAAAGCTCGTAACTTCAGTGAAGACGCTTGATTTTAGTAAAGAGTCGGTAAGTACAATTGCAGTCTGCTCAGGAGGCGGTGGATATCACGGGTTTATGGAAGCACTCAATGCACAGGTAGATTTATACATCTCAGGGGATGCAGTTGAAATTTATTCAACAGCGAAAGATGCAGAAATGAATGTCATTTTTGCTGGACATAATGCAACTGAGACAATAGGATTAAAAGCACTTCAAAATGTGATCGAGAAAAAATTTAAAGTCGAGACCGTATTTATTGATTTACCAACAGGACTATAGATTTATTCTTCGAGCACATTCGTTATACTCAGCGTAAACGAAGTCGAGAAGTTTACCTTAGTTCTCATTTCATTCGAACAATAATGAAGGCTTGGAAATGGTTTGTGTATATTTTGGAGTGCCAAGATAGTTTATACTACACTGGTATTACCTGGAACATTGAAACGCGCATAGAACAACATATAAGTGGTTTAGGAAGTAAGTTTACTAAAAAACACGGAATTAAAAGACTTTGCTATGTGGAAGAAATTCCGAATCTTTTAGAGGCAAGAGAACGAGAAAAACAACTTAAAGATTTTAGTAGAAAGAAAAAAGAAGCATTATTTAATGTTAATATTACATTATAATATTCTTCGAACAAAGTGAGAAGTTAGAAACTTACAATAATTAGTTCTCGACATGCTCGAACAATATAACTATTAATGAATAAAGAAATAGCAGCAAAGTGTATTATTACCGACGGTGGAGGAGTATTATTTTTACATCTTAAAGAAAGTGATGAGTGGCAACTCCCAGGAGGTCGAGTAGAGCATAATGAGACCATTGCAGAGACTATCTCGCGGGAAATATACGAAGAACTCCGAGTAAATATAGATCTGAAAAAGGAGCTTGGAGTCTTAACAAATTTCTCAGATGATTCTGAAAAAATAACACACTACTTTCTTGGCGAAATTCAGCCACATCAAACTATAGAAATTGGAGAACCCCAGACTCATACTGAATTTGCTTATTTGCCATTAGAAGATCTTGATAAATATGCACTCACCGCAAGTACCGAGCAATTTGTACAAGCCGTTCAAGAGGGTAGACTCAAGCTTATATAGCATTACGGAGTTGATGTAGGCGCTAGGGTCGGAGTTGGGGTTGGACTATCTTTTTTTTCCTCTTCTTTTTTCTCATCATTATTTTCCCCATCATACTTGTGATCTGAAGTCTCAGTCGGGGGACGATATTTTTCTTCTAATCCAAATGTATTATCACGCCATTTATCAATGCCTTCTTGCCATCTATTTTTTCCATCTTTAGAAACTGGATCATCTTCTGCAAAAATAACATACTCTTTTACATCATAGTCCCCACGTGCAACTTCTTCGTTGTTTGCAAGTTTATTTCCTTGATGCTTTGAAATACGCACCTTTTTGTAAATAGTTGCAGGCGCTGTGGGCTCAGTTCCTTTCATAAAGTATTCCGTACGTTTTGGCTTGTCTTGAAATGGCAGTCCTCCTCCGTATCCATCAATCTCAACCGCAACAACTTTTTCAGGTTTTTCAAATTGCTCATCTTTTTTGTCTTTCAAGACGGTTGTCATTAGACGATTCCAAATAGGGGAAGCTCCTGTCACACCTGATGCAATTTTGGGATTCATCGCGCTGTTGTCATTATTTCCAACCCATACACCTACTACATATGATGGCGTATATCCAACGGTCCAGTTATCTCTTTTGTCATCCGTTGTACCAGTTTTGACCGATACTGTCTTGCCCGATACAACAAGATATGATCTTGTTCCAAATACTGCTTGACGGGCGTTGTTATCAAGAAGCATGTGAGAAATAAGATAACTTACCTCTTCAGAAAATACTTTTTTTCCTCGGTCATCATTATGTTGGAATAATTTTTTGCCACGACTATCTTCAACTTCCTCAATACCGTATACATCTTTTCGCACTCCTTTATTGGCAAAGACTGAGTAGGCAGAAGTCACTTCCAAAACTGATGCTTCACGTCCTCCCAAAACAAGTGATAATCCAACATTTTTCATTGCATCATCTGTCGGCTTCCAGCTTTCAATTCCCATTTCATATGCTTTTTCCATGACGGGCTTAAGTCCGATCATCGCAAGCATTTTGACCGCCGGTACATTGATTGAGTTACCCAAAGCAAAACGCATCTGAATCGGGCCGGTAAATTTTCCATCATAATTCCCAGGCTTGTATGGCTTATCATACTGACTGCCCGTATAAAATTCCGTCTCAACATCCATCAAGGGTGTTGCCGGAGTATAGCCACGCTCCAAAGCAGTGGCATACACGACAGGCTTCAAGGATGAGCCAGGTTGCCGCCTACCATCAGCTGCCACATTGAATGCGCCGGCATCCTCATCAAAATAATCTTTACCTCCAACCATTGCCAAAATCGCCCCAGTCTTTGGATCAAGAATTACTGCGGCACCATTGGTTGCATTAAAACCCTTAAGCTTTTCTATTTCTTCAGCAATTATCTTTTCAGCTTCTTTTTGAATTTTATAATCCAGCGTTGTCTTGACAGTCAAATTTCCATTCTCAACAGCTTTAACGCCGTATAAATCAATAAGTTGTTCTCGCAAATACATCACAAAATAGGGAGCTTTAAGAGCACCTTGATCGCGCTGTTTGAAGACAAATTTCTTGATCTCACCCCGTGCCTGCTCCTGCTGCTTTTTGGAAATATAGCCTTCTTCCTCCATGCGACGCAACACATATTCTGTACGAGTTATATATGCTTTATCTGAATTTATATACGGCGAGTAGTAAGAAGGCGCTTGAGGAAGACCCGCAAGAAATGCAGCTTGCGCAATAGTTAGATCCTTGGCACTTTTTGCAAAATAGAGATTGCTTGCAGTCTCAACTCCTCGCGCCGTACCACCATAATTAACATTGTTGAGATACATTTCCAAGACTTGATCTTTGGAATACCGCTTATCTACCTGTAATGCCAAGATGAGTTCTTTTATTTTTCGGGTAGGTGTACGACCACTATCCTCCAGCAGTGAATTTTTGACAAGTTGCTGGGTAATAGTCGAACCTCCGGTTACCTGGCGATACAAAATAAAATCTTTGATGACACGCAAGTATGCAAAAGCAGAAAATCCTTGGTTTTGATAAAAATCTTTGTCCTCAGTTGCAATCGTTGCCTGACGCAAAGGCTCTGGAATTTCTTGTAAGGTAACATACGTTCGATTGTAATCTTTATAAAAAGAGTGAAGAAGCTCTCCATTCTTGTCTAAAATTTTAGTAGAGTCTTTGAGATCTGAATTTGAGAGTCTTCCAGGGGTTGGAAGATCACGCGAAAACCAGGTAAATACTGCCAAAAATAGCACAATTCCAACAACAAGCGTTATTGCTGCAATTTTGATCAAATTAAGAGAAGAAAAAAACCTTCCTATTCTTGCAAAGCCTTTTTTATTACGTGGGGAGACTCGGGCACGACGTTGGTAATATTGCATAAGAACCTTTGTATTATAGCAAAAAAAGCATTATCAATTCTTGAAGTACGAGCGTCAGATAGGTATAATAGCGGGTAATGGACAAAATCGAAATTTTACTGACTCGTGGTGTTGACCACCTCTATCCTACCCGAGAAGAACTTGATAAAGTTTTAAGATCAGGCAAAAAACTCAAACTCTACCAAGGATTTGATCCAACTGGTACAGATCTTCATATAGGACATATGATAGGACTTCGAAAACTCAAACAGTGGCAAGAACTGGGTCATGAAGTCATTTTTCTCATAGGGGATGGTACAGGACAAGCAGGAGACCCTTCTGGAAAAGTCTCGTCACGGGAAAAATTCTTTACGCAGGAAGAACTTCGAAAAAATGCAAAAGATTATGTCATGCAGGCTTCAAAAATCATGAACTTTGAAGGTGAGAATCCTGTCAAAATTTTGTACAACGGTGACTGGCTCAACAAGCTTTCACTTGTGGAACTGCTTGATTTAGCGGGAAGTTTTACCGTTCAGCAACTTATTGAGCGGGATATGTTTCAGGATCGCCTCAAGAAAAATGAACCCATAAATCTTCGTGAATTTGTCTATCCACTTTTGCAAGGCTATGACTCCGTTGCAATGGAAGTAGATCTTGAAATAGGTGGATCTGACCAGACTTTCAATATGCTTTGTGGAAGAACACTTTTGAAAGCGATGAAGGGCAAAGAAAAATTTGTTATGACAACACCACTGCTTGCTGACTCACAGGGTAGAAAGATTGGCAAGAGTGAGGGGAATGTAATAGGACTTACTGACAAGCCAGTTGAGCTTTTCCGAAAGATTATGAATTTAGGAGATGATGTAGTCGTAAAAGGACTCGAGTATTTGACAGATGTCCCAATGGAAGAGATCAAAGAGATTGAAAAAAAGATTGCGGGTGGAGAAAATCCCATGCAATTCAAAAAGCTTTTAGCGCGAGAAATTGTCAAACAACTCAACAACGACCAAGATGCAAAAGGTGCTCAAGGAGAGTTTGAAAAAGTAGTGCAAAACAAAGAATTACCTACAGATATTCCAACTATTAATTATTCAAACAAATCAGTAACGTTGAGCGACTTACTTGTTGAATTAAACCTTATAGAAAGTAAATCAGATGCAAAACGTATCATTTCACAAGGCGGAGTAAGTATTAATGATATATCTCAAACAAATCCTATTGAAATGATTAGCCCAAAAGATAATGATATTATACGCGCAGGAAAAAGAAAGTATGTTAAAATAAAAGTAGAGTAGTGAATATGGGACTGGATTCCTGCCGTCGCAGGAATGACAAAATTTAGTTTGAAGTATAGACTAAAACCTATAACCTAACACCTAATCAATATGGAATCAATTCGCAAACATAAATGGATTTTGAGAGTTATTATAATAATTACTTCTCTTGCACTTATAGCAGGAGCATTCCTGCCATACGTACTTCCATACTAATTCATGGATCTTTCAACTCCCATTAGAAGTGCCGGACGGGCATATTCTATCTTTGCCAACAAGCTTGAAAAGCTTAATATCACAAAGCTTGAAGACTTTTTGTATCACATTCCTCATCGTTATGAGAATTTTTCTCTTGTCTCAAAAATTGCCCAGGCACAGCCAGGGGAGGTTGTAACAATTCAAGGAACAGTAAAAACTGTGATGAACCAGTTTGCCGCACGACGATTTAAGCTGCAAAAGGTCCGAGTGACAGATGATACGGGATCTATTGAGTGTATTTGGTTCAATCAGCCGTACGTTCTCAAAATGTTAAAAGACGGTGACTTGGTGAGTGTCTCAGGAAAAGTAGGTACATCAGGCAGACTCTTAAGTCTTCAAGTCAAAGAGTATGAAATCATAAAAGAAGATGGGACAACTGCTCACACTGGTGGATTTATTCCTGTATATCCTGAGACAAAAGGGCTCACATCAAAATATTTACGCAATAGAATAAAGCAGATGTTGGCAGAATATGCCTTTGAAGACTTTTTGCCAGAAGAGATCAAAAAAAAGTATAAGTTCTTAGATCTGCCGGATGCATTACAAAATATTCATTTTCCCAAAGATGAAAAGATTGCTTCAGTTGCTCGAAATAGACTTGCTTTTGATGAATTATTTTTGGCACAACTATCAGGACTTAAATCGAGAAAAGATTGGGAAGCAAATCTTGTTGGACATATATTTGAAGTTGAAAAATATCAAAAAAAGGTCAATAAACTTTTAAAAAGTCTTCCATTTAGCCTAACCGGTGCACAACAAAAGGCAGTCGAGGAAATTCTTACTGACATCTCAACCGAAAAGCCCATGAATCGTCTTCTACAAGGTGATGTAGGATCCGGAAAGACCATCGTTGCCGCAATTGCACAATACGTTGTGCATCTCAACGGATTTCAGTCTGCATTCTTGGCTCCGACACAGATACTGGCAGAACAACACCATGCAACACTAAGTCGTATACTTGGTCCACTTGGGTTGAAAGTGAGTTTAATTACATCAAACAAAAAGAGTTCAGTATCTAGTATCTCGAATAAAGTAAAAGGGAAAGCCCAAGATACTAAATACAAGATACAAGATACTGATATCATCGTCGGCACCCATGCACTCCTTAATGAAAAAGTTACGTTTGAACGACTCGGATTTGTCGCCATTGATGAGCAACAACGTTTTGGAGTAGAGCAGCGTGCCATACTCCGAGGTAAAGGCACAAATCCTCATTTTTTGACAATGACCGCAACCCCTATTCCCCGTACTATATTTCTGACAATTTACGGAGATCTTGATGTCTCATATCTTAATGAAATGCCAAAAGGGAGACAAATTGTTAAGACATGGCTTACACCTGAGGCTAAAAGAAAAGGTGCTTTTGATTGGATACGCGAAAATATGAATATGCGAGACGAAAATGGCAACAAAAACCAAGTATTTTATATATGTCCGTTCATTGAGGAATCAGAAAATAATGCAACCGTCAAAGCAGCTGCTGTTGAATTTGAATATCTCAAAAAAGAAGTTTTTCCAGAATTTAGTCTGGGTCTATTACACGGCAAAATGAAACCTAAAGAAAAAGATGCAATATTGCAGGACTTTAGAGAACAAAAAATAGATTTACTGGTTGCAACGCCAGTTGTTGAGGTAGGAATAGATATTCCGAATGCAACTATTATTGTAATTGAGGCAGCCGAGCGATTTGGGCTCTCTCAACTCCATCAGTTGCGAGGTCGGGTAGGAAGAAGCAGCAAACAGTCATTCTGTCTTCTCTTTACCGAATCAAAAAGTCGACAGACCATAGAGCGCCTTCAATCTTTAGAAAAAATTCATATTGGTGCAGAACTCGCAGAGCTTGATCTAAGACTCCGTGGTCCGGGAGACATGCATGGGACCATGCAGCACGGTTCAAAGCTTCTCAAAATCGCCCACTTTTCAGACTTTGAGTTAATAGAATTAGCAAGAAATGAAGCAACATATATTTTTAAAAGATTTGACCAATTTCCGCTCTTAAAAGCAAAGATTGAGACTATTGTAACCGCCAAAATCTCACCTGATTAGAATTGATCTGTTTATAATATTTTCCTCCTTTAAAAGTCACTACACTTTCCGTATCATGAAATTGTCCCGTTTTATCTGGACTTTTTTGGGTTAAGAAAAAATGATAAAAACCATCGTTCATAAACTACTGTTACAAAGGATAACAATCTCAAAATGGCAACTTGATTTTTTCGGCCTCATTTGTATTATTATCGGTCTTATTGCAGGTGGATATATTGCAGCAACTGCGGTCATTCCCAGTATTTTTGCCGCCACATCACCATGGACTCAGACTGATTGGAGTGGGGGGGTGGGAGCGTCAACTTCAACACAATACTCATCCGCCACCGGTATTGATGCCACTACTACCGCTGGGCAACTGACTTTAGCCAATACCGAAAAACTCACCAATACCGATTTCGAAACAAATTTAACCTCGTGGGACTCGTTTTCTGCCACCGGTGGGACAATAACTACAAGTGGTGGTTATACTATTCATTCTTTTACAACTTCTGGAACATTCACCCCAAATGGCGTTGGGAATGTTGAGTATCTGGTGGTTGCAGGGGGTGGAGGTGGAGG
>Ga0163150_10008160_pt1 | contig 12002 bp, 8 predicted proteins | sample OliLakLV19P2IB_FD_148628 | JGI IMG/M metagenome (GOLD analysis project Ga0163150, IMG submission 148628) | Freshwater microbial mat bacterial communities from Lake Vanda, McMurdo Dry Valleys, Antarctica - Oligotrophic Lake LV.19.P2.IB | ecosystem: Environmental > Aquatic > Freshwater > Lake >...
GAAGCTTTCTAGTTAACGTGTCATGCACTACTGGTTTGAGTGTTCCAGAAAAGTTATTTATTAACTTTTACAAAAACACTCACTTTCTTTTTAACCTGGAGAAATTTGAGGCTCGCCGCAGGGCTTCACCATTCCTCCTCCACCTAAAGGAAGAGGTTTCCTGGAGAAATTTGATGAACTTTTCTAAGAAAATAGAAAGTAAGACTAACGCAACGGTTGACGATTTTGCTGCTTCCATGAAGCAGCTTGCAAAAGCAGCAGGGTTGCAATGGGATGGTGGTGGCGATAACCGACTTTACACGGAAGACATGATCTTTGTTGATGTCAAACGGATGTCTGAAGGTGGGTACGACACCCTGGAGCACGAGTTGAAGCAAGATATAAAGGGCAAAGGTTATATCGTTTATGCTTGGAATGATGCCAGCGGATACGATTACTGGAGTAAGGACGACGGGGAAAATTACATTCAGGTCTCAGCCTCTATAGAGGCTGATCCCAATAAAGTAGACCCAGCCCAACTCAGAAAGGACGTGAGGAAACTTTACGACAAACTCTCGCATTGGGATAACACCAACGTGTATGCCCCCGTGGAAGATGCTTCACCTCCCCAAAATCAAGATTTTTCCGCCAGAACTAAAAGGATTCCTATGAGCTGGATCGACCGAGTGCAAGCCAACTATTCCCCCATGCTGCTTACGGCTTTGCACGAAGTTTTAGCTGCTCGTAAGGACAAGTACCTTGCGATGTTGAACAAGACGTCGGACGAGTTCAAGACAAAGCAAGCCGACGATTTAGTAGACTGGTCGATCCGTGTTCTAGAGCGCGACGATAGGATCAACTGGTTTTTGAAACGTGCTAGAGCTTCTGACGCGGAGTATCGCAAGAAAGACCAAGCGGCTAACAAAATTTGGGCTGACGAGCGTGCCCATGGAATGGCTAAGGAGCCTAACCCGATAGGCTGGCTCAAGGGCAAAATCGAGCACTTTATCCACAACGCGGTTATGAACAGCTACGGCCTGGTTTTAAACCACACGTGGAAAGACCAGACCTCGGACAAACTGTTTGAGGAACTCAAAGAAGCTGAGGACAAGTCCTTCGCCAACAAGGGCCAAAACGCCCGCTACGTACCGAGCGCAGATAAGGCCTTCCTTAAACTAGACAGCGACTGGCAATGGCAATTCATAGATCAGGTTTCGTGCGAGCGCGAAGGCCGCGCCATGCAGCACTGCGGGAACAAAGCAGGTAAGCCTGGGGATACGATTCTATCTCTGCGTAAACGAGTCGTTGTTAACAACAAAGAAGTCTGGGAACCCCACGCTACCTTTATCTTCAACAAGGGTGCGCTGGGCGAGATGAAGGGTTTCAACAACAAGAAACCTACGGAAGACCTCCACCCCTACATCCTAAAGCTTCTAGCTGACCCACGTATCGAACGGCTCAAAGGTGGTGGTTACCTAGCAACCCAAAACTTCAAGCTTAAAGACTTGTCGGAGGCTAACCGAGCTTGGTTGGAGAAAAAAAGACCAGACCTGTTTGGAGAGGGTAGTGGGACTGATCTTCAAAACTTAGCTGAGGAGATAGAAGGAGCCTACAGGGGTGCTGTGGAGTATCATCAGTCAGAGGAAAACTGGTCAAATTATCTGGTGGATGGCATAGAAATCGACGAATACGATCTACGGCGCTTAGACGATTATGTACTGGAAACGATAGAAGAGCTTAAGACTCTTACGAAGGACTGGAAAGACGAACTCATTGAACTATGTGACACGAAACTTGGTGGCTATCACAGTCTGTATAATGAAATTGCTAGTACTAACATCGGCTCAAACGAAGACGAACTCCAGGAAGACCTAGCAGATCAAATAGACAAACTCACTGACGAGCAAAAAGACGAGTTGGGGGATCTTCTAAGGGAAACGGGTGTCTATATTTCTGATGATTTCAAATATTTTCATGTTGGTGCCGAGAGCGACCGAGTTGTCTTCGTTCTCAATGAGGACGAGTTACAGGCTCGGGTGGATGAGCTTAGGGAGGCCAAGGAAATTGGGAAAGCAAAGAACCCTAAGGCAATCAAAGAGGCCCTTTTCACGAGTAAACATACCGACGTTAGACTCGCTGCCGTAGAAAAATCTAAAGACCAGAAGGATTTAGAAAAGGTTGCAGTTGAAGACAAGGCCATCAAAGTCCGAACGGCGGCTACCTCCAAGCTTACGAACCAAGACCTTTTGAAACAAATTGCCGAGAAAAAAGAAGAGGACCAAAAGGTCCGAGAAGCAGCGACTGCGTTAATAAAAGACGATGCCTTTTTGCAGAAACTAGCGGAAGCTGAAAATAGTCGGTATCAGGATGAGGGAAGCGGTGGAAGTTGGGCAGTTATCAACGCAGCTTTACACACGATAAAAAACGAAGCTTGGCTGAAAGAAAAAGGTCTGGAAGAAGGTTGGAACAAATCGGTTATCATTGAGAAAGTAAACGACCAAGACTACCTCAACAAAATGCTCACCCATATGCTGGATACCGCTGAGAAAGCTAAAGGGTGGAATGCCTCCTATATATCTGAGGATGATGTAAGCGCCATCCTCAAGAAATTAGACAGTAAGAAATACGAGGATACCTTTAAAAGGGTGGTGGGGGTTGACTTTCAAAGAAGTCACTGGCGTAGTGATATGAAAGCGGCGGCTTTATTTAAGATTGCAGACGAAAAATTCCTTATGGACTATGTGGATAAAGCCCTTGAAGCAGGTGATAAAATAGACTCGCTGGATGCTGCTTTAAAAAATGTCAAAAACCAAGATTGGCTATGGAAAGCTCTAGAGAACCCAAAGTTCCCGGATAAAGAATTTGTCATGGCTAACATCAAAGACATCCCCCGGCTAGCGGAGTGGGTCTTTAATTCCAAGGCAGATGAATACACGAAGGATGATTACGGTGAAAAGCTGGCGGAGCTAACCGACGACTTTAAAATTCTCCAAAGAATCGTCTCTGACGATGGCATGTGGCCCTATAAGCGAAGGAACGTAATAAATAAAATAACCGACGTACCTTTACTGAAAAAGTTAGCAGCGGACGAGAAGCTGGATGAAGACATGAAGGAATCGGTGGAAGAGCGCCTCCTTAAGTTGGGGGAGGCATCAACGAAGAAGGCCGTGACCAAGAAAAAGAAGGCCGTGAGCAGCAGCTTCCGCGAACGGGTGGAAGCCAGGTACGTCCTACTTGACGTCCTCCCCATTGATAAAGCCAGGGGAAGACATAGACCCAGACCAAACACTCAAATAAGATTCAATTAAAGAAAAACGATAAACCTCTCCCGAGGTTCCCGTAATTATAGGTACGTAATTAGTCCATGTTAAGTAGTTCACGTTCGTTTCTACAGGAGTGTCTATGAGTAGAAAGTTACGACGAGAGCTGCAAAGGTTGAAGAATTCGGGAGACACCGTATTAGCCACGGAGCTAAGTTCCCTTCTCGGGGATGATGACAGTGGCGAGATGTCGGAGGTCTCTCGGAGGCTTCTAGCCCAAGCGGCTAAGGAGATCCAAGCTGGAAAAGTGGATAAAGGCCACGTAGCTCTAGGGGCTGCGATTGAAGCCTGGCGTAAAGAACAGGACGGAGAAGACCTTGAGCTTCCGCCAGAGGTAACAGAGCGCCTTGAGGCTCAAACTGACCTCGCCCCAGAAAACGCTTTCGATATCCCACTACCCGAACTAACTGGCGATTCCCCCGAGTTTACCCAAACTGCGGAAGGCGTCATTTCGGGTTTTGCCAACCTGCTCATTTCGGCTGGTTACCTAGAAGAGGCGAAGACCTATCTAAGTGCCTACACCAAAGCAGGAGAAGCAAGGGCGATGAAGAAGGACGTACTAACACGAATGAAGGCTAAGTACCGCAGGGCCGGTAACCACAAGATGGTTGCGTCGATCACTCGCGTTTTGGCCGACGGCTGCGAAGTCCCCGTTGACTTGGGAGCAGAATCCAAAGCTTCCAAGATGATGCAAGACGCGAAGGGTCTTGATGAAGGCCCGAAGGAACAGGCTATGCAGGCTGCCTCGATGATGAAGGCTGCCGAAGATATGATGGCTTCACCAGACGGTGACGTTGAAGAAGCCATGAAAATGATGCACTCCGCTGAGGAAATGTATTCCCAAGCGGCAAAAGCGTGCGGAACCAACGGTGGAAAGGACCAACCAATGGAAAAAGAAGTATTAGAAATGGAAGGCCCAGGCGCAGAAGAACTCGAAGCAATGCAACGAGCTGAAGCCGCCGTTAAGCAAGGAAACAAAGTCCGCGCTAAAAAATATTTGCAGAAAGCTTCTAAGCTTGAGCGTATGCGTCTTGTTGCCGCACTTATCAAAAAAGGCGACATGGCTTTGGCTATGGAAGGTCTTGAGGAAGAAGAGCCAGGTTCTGAAGGTCAAGGCGGCTACGCTTACGAAGAAGGCGAAGGCGAAGAAGCCCCAGCTCCAGCCCCTGAGCCAGAGAGCGAAATGCCAGAAGACGCTCAAAACGAAGTTAAAATCAGCGACCGTCTACCTCCTGAGGAAGAAGGTGCTCATGACGACGTGAGCGACCAGCCTGAAGACGAAGAAGCTCAAGAGCTGAAGGAAAAAGTTGAGAGCGCTGCTAAGAAGAAAAAAATGAAGCTCGCCGCTCATTCTTTGTCCAAGCTTGAAAAACTGGAAAAAGAAATCCGCGCTGGCGTTAAGACTGCTGAAGAGAAGATCAAGGACAAAGCTTTGGCAAAAGAAGGCTTTGAAGTTTGGAAAAAAGTCCAAAAGATCAAGCTCGAAGCTCAGCTTATCATGGCTGAAGAGATGGAAGACGAAGACAAGTTGGCCGAAGCCCTTGAAGGTATGGACAAACTCGACGCGGAAGACGCTGAGGGGATGGAAGAAGTACTGGATAACGGCGGCGAAGAAGCTAAAGGCGAAGAACTAGCCGATAGCCTCGACGAGCCAGAAGGCGCTCTCCCAGAAGGCGAGCCCGGTATGGACGACGACGGATTCTCTGATGAGCCTATGGAAATGGAAGAACTTCCAGAAGGTGACGCCGACGAACTCGAAGAAGAAATGGCGGAAGGTATGCAATACGAAGTACTTCAATCAGTTGCTGATTTGAAGAAAATGAAAGTTTCTAAGGAAGCTTTGGCGTTCACTTTCTGGGAAGACGCTAAGAGTGAAGATCCTTACTGGGTAATCCAAGCGGCTGGTAAGCCTATCGCTGAAGTTCACTTGGCTGACCAACGCGATGCTGAAGACATCCGCGCTTATTTCTGCGACCGCGTTAAGTGGCCGACAGTAATCGCGCAAACTGCTGAGAAAGTCGGCGTTTACGAAATGTTGACTCACATCAACGCTAAGTTCTACGCTAACGCTGTCTCTAAGTCTGCGTTTGCAAAACAAGCGAAGAAAGAAGCTCTTGCTAGCGTTAGCGGTACTCGTACTGCTAAGCTTGCCAACCTACGCCAAGACTTCACAGAAGCGTTCCTCGTTTCTGCTGACGCCTTGAACAAAGGTTTGGCTTCCGACGCACCTAACGCCCTCAAGGCAGCTTTCGCTAAGAAACTAAGCTCGCTTGGTTTCCACAACTCTGGCCTCTTGGTTGAAGACGTTTTCGCTGAAGCTAGCCAAGACTTCGTAACCCAGGTTGTTGAAGGCGCTGTCGAGTATTTGGAAATGCCTAAAGCTGCTTTCGACGCAACTAAGAAAATGGTTGCCAGGGCGTCTAACATCGCTCTGTCGTCGGCTGCTCAGGTTCACGCTTCCAACGAAACCCTTGGCCAACGCCTAGGTCGCACCTCGATGCCTTTAGGCCACGTACCTGATGCTGAAGAAGCACCTGCTCTTCGCCGTCAAATCGAAGCCAGTATGCAACAAGGTTCTGAGCGAGGCCGCAGGGACTCGATGAAGGGCAAATTGCAATTAGGCCGTAAGTTCTAAGCAAATGACTCACTAAAAGGCGGGCTCCTCGACCAACCAGGGGAGCCCGCTTACTTCCCCCTTTAGGTACAAAAATGCCCAAGACTTATCCTCTACCTGTTTACGCTGGTCTCGGTGAGGGGAACCCTAAAGTTCTGCGAAGGCGAGCGGCTACTTTAGACCTAGAAAGCCTACCTGTAGGCATCTGGGTTAAGCTCGTTGCCAAAGCGGAGCCCGAGGTTCTGGTTGCTAAAATGGACAACAGGTGGCGGGTCTGGGATTCTGTCAGCGATTCCTATCACGAGGTTATGGCTAGAGACCTCCAGGCGGTTGTCTCTGAGGTCGATAGGGCAAGGGTAGAGGTCAAGAACCAGGAAGTAACCTTTGCCGACCGTGGACGTTGGAGCAAGCGTTACGAGGCTACAGCGTTAAAAGACAAGCTCACCGCAGCCCAAGACAAACTGGAGAAGGTGTCTCGCCCCAACGAGCAGATCACTGGACCCAACAAAATTCTACCTACACGTTTCGATAAAGGGTTCTCCGAACACGGAGCAAAGATGAACCCCCAGCTTAGGCAAAGGGTTCAACGGCTATTGACCTGGTTCCGCGACTGGCACGACAGCCGCCTCGCAGACGACTGGCACAACTACCTAGGCGAGCTGCCAAGAGAGCCCCAGGCCGTACATATTTTCACTCAGATGGGTAAGACGGGCGAGCTTAAGGACCGAGCAAAGCTCAACCTGCTCGACATGACGGTTGCTACACCTGACAACAAACTACGGGAAGAACTCGTCAAGATTTTAAAAGGAACAAAATGAGCTACACAAAGAAAATAGAGAAGGTTGTCGGAGCTAGCTTCCACCTGGAAGACGAACTCTTGAACGCTATTACCTTCAAGGAATTGGTCATCACTCTTCAATCGAACGAGAAGGTGATCAACGAGGCCGCAGTTCAAAAGGTCTTCAAAGAGATCCTGGACTTCCAAGTAGCCTACGCCAAAGAAGCTCTTAAGGACAACATGGCAAATATCCTTAAGGCCGCACGATGAGCTTTCTAAAGAAAATTGAGAAAGCCACCGAAGCAATCCACGCGAAGACGGCACCGGGGGAAATCGACCCAGCGAAGTTAGCACGTTTAGAAGAGCGCTATTCCCGCCTGGGCGACAAGGCCCAGGCTGTGTCTAACCGCATAAGTATTCTTCAGCAAGAACTAGACGTCCTCGAAAACCTTGCCCTAAAAATTACTGGCTACTCGTCGTGGGACAGTGTTCCTCACGCCACCGAAGGTCCTTTGGCCCGAATATTGGAACTAAAGAGCACCAATCTAGGCGATTTAATGGCGTGACGTTATATAGGCATAAGGAAAGTTAGCATGAGTTTCGTTCAACGTATGCTGGTCGTAGCGATGACAGCTCAAGAGGCCTACAAGCTTCTTGATATCGACCCCTCAAAGGAATTCGACCTCAAGAGCGCCTACCGCAAAGCTGCATTGAAAAACCACCCTGACCACGGTGGCAACGAAGAAAAAATGAAGCTCGTCAACAACGCTTACGACCTGCTCGGCAAGATGGGCACTAGGGGCAATCCTGGCGACTATGCCAAATGGAAAGCTGAGCGGGAAGCGAAGGACGCTGAATGGGTAGCGAAATCGAAAGCAGCCTCTGATGCGCTTGCCAAAGACTTCGACGTAGCGGGTTACCAGCGTTACTTCGAAGAGCAGTCGGGTAAAAAACTAAAGCACAGGGTTGTTGAGAACAGGTTTGATTCCAACGGTGTAAACTTTAGAATCAAGTTCGAGGATGCCGATAAAGAAACCGTCTTCGATATCCGCATCTATATTGCAGCAACAGGCATACAGGTTACCCATCTTATTGGTAGCGGTGATGGTAAGGTTTCCTACTCAGCAATAGTAAATGCTGACTTACTCCACGAACATCGCGAAGAGAAGATGAAGCAGCAGCGCTGGTCAGGGGAAGATACAAGTGCGATTAGCGATGACCCCAAAAAGCTTTTCCCGCCAGCTAAACTTAAAAAAGTTTTTTCTGGTGCTACCAAAAGTCGTAAATTCAGTAAACGCGATTTCCTTACTACCTTGTTTAGCAAACTCAGAGCCCAAGAGTGGCAGGATAATACCTACGGCATTCCGTTGGACGATGAACCACGCGGCCAAGGCAAGACTCTCGTTGTCATTAGGTCTACCTACTCGCGTATGAGCGCCTACTCCTTAAACGGTATTTACGACAAAAGTAAACGAATCCTACACGCATACGGTGTGATCCCTGAGACCGAAGAGGGGTTGGCTGGGTTAGTAAAGGCTGTAGGGGAGCTTAAGAAGGTTGCCAACGACCCTGACAAGCTTAAAGAAGTTCTAAATAACGAAGTCGCAAAACTTAAAGATCCACTATCTAAAACCGAGGGCAAAGCCATGGCAAGCTTCGTGGAACGCATGGAGCTTTTAGCTAAGCTCACCATTATAAAGAACGAAAAACAGGACCCCGGCTCCTATAAAGCTGTCGTAGAATACGTTAAAACGGAAAACGGTGAAGGCGGGATGCTGACCCTAGATAGCAGCAAAAGCTGGTACGGGATCAAGCGTATTCCGTTTAAATTGTCAGACGGTCCTGGTCTTAAAAAAGGCGACAAGGTTTCTGTGCAGCTTGCCGGTAGCCCTAAGATGCCGGTGATCAAATCCATCAAAAAGTTCGAGGGTAAGCTTCGTACCGCAGAACCCTCAAAGCCAGGTGATGTTCATAATTCGAAAGAACTAAAGGCTAAAGCGAAGTCTGGGGACATCTGGGAAGTTACCGAAGGCCCGAACCCGCACAGAGGTGGTGAGCAAGCGACTGTTACCCTCACAATCATATCTTCTGATGGGAGCGGGGGGTTCTACTACTTCTACGGTAAAGGAAAACCCGACAGTAATAACCACATGGGGGTGACTCACTCCAATTCTTTGGTGTGGGGCGTGGCGAAAGCTAGAAAGATAGGAGAGGTTAAATTCAAACCTGCTTCCTATAAAGGTAAGCACTGGGTAAGCACTGGTATACCAGAAGTAGACAACAGGATGATGAACCTTGGTGAGCAATATCAGGTGTTCAACCTTTTCGCCCCGGACTGGGCAAAAGAGCTTTATGATCACCAAGAAGATATTAACAACCACGCAAGCAACGGCAAATTAGTCGCTAGGTTTCTTGCTTGGGTAGGTGGGGGCAAAGACCCGCAAGACTTCAAGGATGACCGCAAGAAGCTCCAGGCTAGCTTCTCAAAGCAAATTGCAAAAAAGATGGGGAAATAACGATGAGCTTCGTTAAACGAATAGAAGCTGCGACAAGCGTCGTAGCTAAGGTTAAAAAGAAAAAGGGCGCTAAAGCCGTTAAACCTAAAGCTGCCAAAGCTGCTAAGCCTGCTGCCCCTAAAGAACTAACGATGCTGGACACGGCTTTCATCAAGTACGTCAAAAGCAAAGCTAAAGACTTCGATGGTATTGCTGCACAGCTCCAATTGGCGGCGTCTAAGGGTAATGCCAAATACCTTAAGGAACTCCAGAAGGATATGGGGGCTAAGAATTTGGCAGAACTGGCTAACAAAATTCTAGCCTTTAAACCGACCAAGTGACCGAAGGACCGCTTTACGGCAAGAATTATTCAAACTCCAAGACATCGCCGTAAAGTTAACTGGTTATAACGCGGGCGAAATCCCTTACTTTAAAGACGACAGTCAAAGTACACCTATGGGTATACTAAAGGCGTTCATCGACAGTGACTTATCGGATCATGGGGTCTAGCCCAATGGGACGATTCCTCCGAGCGGTGAAAGAGCGCGAGGCGCGGTCAGGTAAGGGGGATACTTCTTACCCGTACTACCACGTTTCGGATCACCCGAAGACCCCTAGGGCTCACCCCAGTCCAAAACATAACGACCCCGTGGGCGTTTTCCTTTTCCCAAAAGGGCACAACGTCGAGGTGGAGTGGTCTACAAAGAAGTATCGCTGGGACGCTAAACTAAAGCCTGGCCTTAAACTTCTCCCGCTTAATGACAACACTTTCGGGTGGGACCTATTCGAACGTCTAATTAAAAAAGTAGGGTTCCTAACATGGCGAGCCCTGTGGACCAAAATCACTGAGGATAAGGGTAGGGGGGAACTCCCCGACGTGTACTATTCCTTATGGGCGCACATTGATAACGGCGAGCGGTCTACTGGCGACACAATCCGAGACGCCTTTCAATCCTACCTTACTAAAGAACCTTGGCGGCAATACATTATCTTGCGCGACACGGTGCGAGACCCTGCGAAGTTCCAGAGGTTTCTAGTCAGTCTAGGTTACGATGGCTTAGACGACACTGACGGTAGTGTTATCTACGGGGGAGAACCCCAAATAGTTATCTTCGACGAGAAGAACATCGAGTGGCTGTTACCGCGAGAAAAGAATGTCTCCGACAAGAACGTCTACCGTCTATCCTAGCCGCTCAGCCAAAAAAAATGATCAAGAAAAAGATTAACTGTTTAAGACATAAAAAAGTGCATGTTGCACACCAGAAATAGTTTGAATTTTTTGTTTCATCTAGGAGTTTAGAGATGGCTATCGACATTAAAAGGACGTGGTTCGACCACATCAACGCTACTGCTTTGGCAACAGGCGCATCGGTATCAGAAGAAGGCGCAGGCCTCGTGTCTGTTCTTGAAGGCGGAGTTGAGAAGGTTCAACCATCTACAGCTCTAGCTGGTCAAGTTTTCGCAGGCTTTGCTCGTTTTCGTCAATTGAGCTACGCAACCAACACCTTGGTAGTTGAAGGCGTTGTTCCTGCTTCGGCTGCTTACTCGATCAATGTTGGCAAAACCAACTTGGTCTCAGGCCAAGTGCGCGTTTATGACGTCACTTCTGCTGCTGACCTCGTAATCGTAGCCGCTGCTCCTGCTGCCGGGGAAGTCTGGGTTAAGCACGCCTCTGGCGAGTTGGAGTTCAACTCTGCTGAAGCTAGCGACTCAGTTACTGTGTACTTCCGCTACAACATGACCGTGCAAGAAGCTCAACTGTTGTACTACGACCACCCAACCAACTACCCAGACGCGAACCTGTTTGCTCAGGTCGGCGTTGGTAAAGGTAAAGGTCAAATGTTCACATTGTTTTATGACGCCAAAGATGACTTCTCTGCGTCTAACGCTGTGAAGCTCGGTGCAGGCGGAATGTTGACGTTGACTGGTTCTGGCCCCGCTGTTCCCGGTGTGCGCGTAATCCAAGTGCCTTCGGCTGAAGATCCGCATCTGGGAATCGAATTCAACTGCTAATTCGTAAGCCTGTAAAAAGGCATTTACGCTATCACACAGTTCGGGGTCGTCTCCTTTTTAGGGGAGACCCCTTTTTTCTATCCACAATTTAGAAGTTTACGCAGCAAAGAAGGAGGAGAAGCGGCAAGCACCAACAGAACCTAACCAATCCATTTTTTGAAAGGGAAGACGAAGATGATGACAAGAGTACTAACTTCCATATTAGCTCTAACATTAACCTCCGCAGCACTCGCCCACGATGTGATTACCACTACGTCGGAGAGCTTTCTTCCCCCAAACAACCTCCATCTCGATGGAAGGCGTTCATTTGCAAGCAATATGACGGAACAGGAATTTGGCGACATTATTGACGGAGTCATGGCTATTTATGCACCGCAAGCGAAACAGTATGGGGTAAATTTAGTAGTACAGAAGAACTGGTCGAACTCGACCGTTAACGCTTACGCCTCACAAAGCGGCAATACCTGGATGGTAGCTATGTTCGGCGGTCTCGCTCGACGCACCGAAGTTACCGACGACGGGTTTGCCTTGGTTGTCTGTCACGAACTCGGTCACCACTTCGCAGGTTTCCCCTTTTACGCAGGTGGTAACTGGGCTGCTTCTGAAGGTCAGGCCGACTACTTCGCAACGCAATCTTGTGCGAAGCGCCTATGGGGTCAAGACGTCGAGGAAAATGCGGACATCGCAGAGGCTGCTCTAGCTTCGGCTTCAGCGGACGACGAACTCGCAATTGCTCAGTGCGATGACCTTTACATGTCCGAAGCTGCTCGCAATCTCTGCATAAGGTCTGCTATGGGAGGTGC
>Ga0163150_10008165_pt1 | contig 11999 bp, 5 predicted proteins | sample OliLakLV19P2IB_FD_148628 | JGI IMG/M metagenome (GOLD analysis project Ga0163150, IMG submission 148628) | Freshwater microbial mat bacterial communities from Lake Vanda, McMurdo Dry Valleys, Antarctica - Oligotrophic Lake LV.19.P2.IB | ecosystem: Environmental > Aquatic > Freshwater > Lake >...
CACGGCACTCGCCGCCTGTGGCGGCGGAGGCGGCGGCGGCGGCACGGCCGCCGGCCCGGTCCAGGTCACCACGATCGATCCCCCGACCGGGGCCTTCATCGGCGGGACGCCGGTGACGATCCGCGGCGCGGGCTTCGCGCTCCTGACCCAGAACCAGGTGCTGTTCGGCGCGGCGCCGGCGACCGGCGTCGTCACGATCGACGCGCAGACGATCACCTGCCTCACGCCGGCCGGCGCTCCCGGCGCGCGCGTCGACGTCGTCGTGCGCAACGATCAGGGCGAGGGCCGGCTGCCGCTGGGCTTCGCCTACGCGATCCCGGCTCCGCCCACGAGCGACGTGAACGGCGACGGGCTGGGCGACCTGCTCGTCGCATCGCCGGCCGATTCCAGCGCCGGCATCGGCGCCGGCGCGGTCTTCGTGTTCTTCGGCCGTGCGCAGCCCTTCCAGCTCGACGGACTCGACGCCAGCCAGGCCGACATCAAGCTCGTCGGCCACCGACCGGGCGACGCGTTCGGCACGTGCGTGTGCGCCGGCGACCTCGACGGTGACGGGCAGGCGGACCTGGTCGTCAGCGCGAACCGGGTCGACGCCGTGGGCGCGCCCGATGCCGGCGCGGTCTACATGTTCCCGGGTCCCATCGCGGGCGGTCAGACGATCCCGGCCCAGGCCGCGACGATCCGGCTGATCGGCAGCGCAGTCGTCGCGGGCGACGAGTTCGGCTCCTCGGTCGTGATCGGTGACGTCGACGGCGACGGGCAGGCCGACCTGATGGCCGCCGCGCCCAAGCACGACGTCGGCGGCGCGCTCGACGCCGGCTGCGTCTATGTCTTCCTCGGCGGCGAGACGCTCGCCAGCCGTTCGGCCGACCTGGCCGACCACTTCGTGGACGGCGTCGGCGACGGCGAACGGCTGGGTTCGCGCATGGCCTGCGGCGACCTGGACGGCGACGGCCAGACGGACCTCGTGCTCGGCGCGCCGAGCTCAGACGTCCAGGGCGACGTGCTGCTCTTCGACGCCGGACGCGTCTACGTGCTGAGCGGCGGCGCGAGCTTCATCGGCAACGCCGGACAAGCGCGCGTCGTGATCCAAGGCGTCGCCGACGGGGACCGTCTGGGCGAGGCCGTCACGGTCTCCGACCTCGACGGCGACGGTCAGCTCGACCTGATCGTGTCGGCTCCGTACCAGGACTCGGGCGAGCTCGATGCCGGCCGCGTCTACGTCTTTCACGGCGGCCAGGGCCTGGTGAGCGGCTCGGCCGACACGGCCACCGTGATGCTGACCGGTATCCCGAACTCGGGCCCGATCGGCCTGACTCTGCGCGCCGGCGACATCGACGGCGACTCGATCGCCGATCTCCTGATCGGCGCGCCCGAAGCGAATGCGCTGGGCACGCGCGACGGCCTCGCCTACCTGTTCCGCGGCGGCGCGGGCCTGGGCAGCAGGTCGGTCGCGAGCGCGGACGCTGTCGTCTACGGCGACGGCCAGTTGCTCGAAGGCTTCTCCGCGGCGGTTTCGCTGGTCGACGTCGACGACGACGGCTTCGCCGACATCGTCGGTGCGTCACCGCGTTGGTCGGGCCTGGGCCGCGTCCACCTGTGGCGCGGCGGCGCGGGTGCGATCGCCGGTACCAAGCACACCCTCGACGCCGACGTGGAGCTGACCGGCACGCAACTCGGCGGCCGCTTCGGCGAGTCGCTCGCGCCGGGCCAGTAGCGCAGAGCCGGCGCCCCGTTCGATGGGGCAGCTGGACCGCGCTATTCCCCAGCCTTTTTCCAGATCTCCGGCCGGTTGCGGTAGCAGCGCACGCGACCCGGCAGCGGATCTTCCTTCGTCGCGGGGATCGCGACCACGATGTCGACCCAACCGTCGCCGTCGACGTCACCGACGGAGGCGCGGCCCTTGTTGAAGCCGCCCTCGAGCCGCCCGGCCGGATGGAAACGGCCGTTGCCCGAGTTGAGGTGGATCACGGCGCCGCTGTCGATGCTGATCGTCATGAGGTCGAGCTGACCGTCCTTGTCGAAGTCGCCCGCGACGACGTCGCGGTAGGGCTCCTCGCGCGGCAGGCCCTCGTCGGCGTGGCTCCAACGCTTCGACTGCGGATCGAAGGCCCACACGCCGACGTAGTCGCGCGCGGCTTCCTTGTCCTGCGGGTTCGCGATGATCGCGGCGGCGATCTGCGGCCGAGGGCCGGGCAAGAAGCGGCCGACGACGACGGAGTACACCGTGTTGCCGATCGTGGGCACGGGCAGACCGGCGGAGATGTCCTCGAACCGCATCGGATCGCCGGGCTTCACGAGGTACGCGCGCAGGCCCTGGTTGCAGCCGAACACGAGGTCGTCGATCCCGTCGCCATCCAGGTCGGCCAGCTTGACCGCCTTGCCCATCGTGCGCTCGGGGAAGATCGACGCCGATTCGACCACGCCGGTCAGCCCGCCCTGACCGTCGCCCAGGAAGAGCGCGGCGCCGCCCGGGTCGGGGAAATGCGCGATTCCGGCCACGTCGGGGTGCTGGTCTCCATTCAGGTTGCCGATCGCGACGTCGAGCAGCAGGAAGGTGTTCTTGACCGGCCCAGGCGAGCGCGTCCAGCGCATCTGGCCGTCATTCAAGTAGACGCGCAGCGCGTCCGAGTGCGCGGCCACCACGAGGTCGGGGATGCCGTCCGAGTTCATGTCGGCCGCCGCAGCCGGACCGTACTGCATGTCGCGCGGCAGGCCGGTCGTGGTCGATCCGTCGGCGGCGGTCGGGCCGGCGAGGCGTGGCATCCAGGTTCCGTCCGTGCCCGATTCCCAGGCCCAGTAGCCGTCCTCTTCGCGGTTGCTGGCCACCAGGTCGGCGCGTCCGTCGCCCGTGAAGTCGAAGAGCAGCGGGTACCCGATCCACGTGCCCGAAGCTGGCAGCCCGCGGTCGCGCGACTCGAAGCCCAGGACCGGCTGAGTGAAGACCCGCGGAGCGACGGTCTGGCCCTGGAAGAGCGCGTGGGGGTCCGAGGGCGGGGGCGAGCCGCCCTGGATCAAGCTGTCGAGCGTGGCCGGCTGGCCGGCAATGGGGGGCGTGGCGGGGGTGACCGGGTCGCGCCGCGATCCGAACCACCAGCCGGCGCCCAGGGCCAGCACGACGAGCAGCAGGACGAGCGAAAGATGCCTCACGGAGACTCCAGGGGGTGCGGACTGGTCGGGCCGCGCGGATGGGGTAGGTTTCGTACGGTTCGCGGAGCGTACGGTCCAGGCCGTGGGTTCGCGGGCTCCGACGTCCGAACTCTTCACGATTTCGGACGGGGAGTCTGCGCTCCACGAGCCTTTCCCCTTGCGCGGCCCGGACTCGCAGGGCAAAATGCGTCTTCCTGCGATGAACGCGGCACCAGGCCACGACGAGTTTCGTATCGCGTCCGGCGAGCTTCCCACCTCGGGGACTTTCCGGAGCGTGAGAGCTTGCGAGGCCCGCGGAGGGGATGGTAATCCTTTCCTCGGACCAGCGGGCGACGGAAGCTCTCAGCCGAACCTTGAACGAGGTCTGGTCCTGCGCGCTCCTTTCCACGTCGTACGGCCTCCTTCCCTCAGCCGGCGCAGCATGCCGAGCCGGCTCACCTTCCAAAGCCAGTCTGTTTTTCCCAGCCGGTCCGTCTTTCCCAGCCGGTCCGTCTTTCCCAGCCGGTCCGTCTTTCCCAGCCGGCCTGAACGGCGCCCTCCGCCGCATCAGCGACTTCCGATCACCGTTCCCTCCCCCGAGCCAGCATCATGAGCATCAATCAGTTCGTCCTCACCGGACTCACCGTCCTCGGTCTGGCCTCCGCGGCCGTGGCCGACGGCCGGAACCCGGCCAGCCTCCTGATCTATCCCGAGTTCGACAACCGCGTCATGAACGTCACCCTCCTCACGGTGACGAACACGAACAGCGACTTCACTCAGGTGCCGGGTGCTGGCGGACTGCTCACCGGCTCGGTGCGCGTCGAGTTCGTGTACATCGGCCGCTACGGGACGGAAGGCACGCCGCTCGATTGCCTCGAGTTCAACCGTGAGCACCTGCTGACGCCGAACGACACGCTGACGCTCTTGACGTCGGCGCACAACCCGCAGCAAGAGCAGGGCTTCGTCTACGTGTTCGCCAAGAACCCGCAGACGGGCCAGGCGATCGTGTTCAACCACCTGATCGGCAACCTGGTGACGCTGAACGGTCTGTGGTCGCTCGACTACTCGATGAACCCAATCGCGTTCCTCGGCATCGGGGCGGGCGCGGGCACGACGACGGACGGCGACGGGGACGGCATCCGCGACCTCGACGGCGCCGAGTACGAAGGCGTGACGGACGAGGTGTACATCCCGCGCTTCCTGGGTCAGGGCAAGGCGTTCCAGAGCGAACTGCTGCTCCTGGGCCTGGCCGGCGGTCGCATGTTCAACACGATCGTCAACTTCTGGATCTACAACGACAACGAAGAGGCCTTCTCGGCGCAGTACCAGTTCCGCTGCTGGGATCGCGTTCCGCTCGGCTCGATCAACGGCGCGTTCACGACGACCTTCCTGCGCACGACGAACCACGCGGCCAACGAAATCATCGGCGCGCCGAACTACGAATCGGGCTGGTTCCGCGTCTACGGCCACACGGCCTTCTCGACGGCGGAGCAGATCCAGGATCCGGCGATCTACGCAGTGCTCGTCGAGATCATCGACACGCACGGCGCGGCCGACCTGCCCTTCGAGTCGCCGACGCTCAACGATCCGCGCAACGGCGCGCTGTTCCCGACGGGTCCGTTCGGCGACGGCGACCCGAACCCGGTCAACGGCGACAACCAGTGATCCCCTGAGGTCCGCACGCGGAGCGAGCTCGCGAGCGTAGCCAACCGAATGGGCGGGCCCGTTCAAGGGGCCCACACGCGGAGCGAGCTTGCGAGCGTAGCCAACCGAATGAGCGGGCCCGTTCAAGGGGCCCGCACGCGGAGCGAGCTTGCGAGCGTAGCCAACCGAATGAGCGGGCCCGTTCAAGGGGCCCGCACGCGGAGCGAGCTTGCGAGCGTAGCCGGGATTCCACGTCCTGCGCCCGGTACCCCGGCTAGAGTTTGGAGCCAGAGGGCCTGCCCCCTGGCTCCAAATGTTTTCCCAACCGACCGCGACTCCTTCCGTAGTGTCCTCGCCATGATGCGCCTGCACGAAATCGCCCGCCTTGCGCTGCTCGCCCTCGCGCTCGGAATCGTCCACGCCTCGTGTGACGAGGACGCACCGACACCTCCGACCGCGACGGCCACACCGGCCAAGCCGGTGGCGACGGATGCGCGCGCTCTCGAGCGCTCGCGCGAGCGCTGGGCCAAGGTCGAAAAGTCCGACCTGATCGCGTCCTACGAATTCCTCGCGCCCGAGATGAAGTCGCAGCAGACTCTGCAGGCCTACATCCAGCGCATGGGCAACAGCCGCTACGAGAACATGCGCGTGATGGAAGTCACCGGAAAGAAGGGTGACGAGATCTTCCTGCGCATCGGTGGACTCTGGACGTCGGTGCATCCGATGGCCAAGAAGGTCAAGCTCGAGCCGGGGCAGTCGATGACGCAGGAGGTCGAGTTCTTCGAGATGTGGCGCTGGCTCGGCGACGACTGGTACTACGCGCGCCCGTTCCGCCCGGAGGAGTACGCCGAGCAGTACCCCGAGCTCCAGCCGAACTACCAGCCGCCCGCGCCGAAGCAGGCGCCGGCCACGGGCGGCTGAACCGGCCGATCGTCGACTTCGAATTCGGGGACGCGCGAGCGTGCCCCACGAGCACGAGCCCGCCCTGCGCGGGCTCGTGTGTTTCGGCGCCCGCCGTCGGCGGAGATCCCGAGCCGGCCCGACGACCGCGCCGCCGCCTTGCGAACTCTGCGGAGGCCCCGGTCCGCTCGGGGTCTGAAAAATGGCTCATGAGAGCCTTCTCAGAAGGAAATCGGATTCTTGCTTCCGAGGTCCGCAGAGCATCGGCATGATGAGGTCCTCAGGGCCCCGTTCCCCCCGACGGACGCCCGCGTTCTGCCTCAGGCCCCTCCGCCTGGGTGCGACGGCCCCGTCCGGCCGCCGGGTTTCGCGCCCGGCCCGAGCGGTCCGTCGCAAGGACGAGCACCTTGGACTGACAGGAAGGATGGAGATCGATGGGATCCCGGATCCGCACGGGGTTCGTTCGCGCCACGCTGGCGCTGGCGCCCACCGCCTTGGCCTCCGCCACGCTGGCCCTCGCCGCGCTGGTGCTCACGAGCGCACCCGCCCTCGCCGGCGGGCGCAACCCGGGCAGCCTGCTCGTGTTCCCCGAGTACGACAACCTCGGCGGTCGTTTCGCGCTGATCACGATCACGAACACGAACACGGACCTCGTCGACGGTTCCGTGCAGGTCGAGGTCATCTGGCTGAACGGCAGCACGACCGAGCCGCTCCTCTCGTGCTCCGAGACGAACGCGACGTACCTGCTCACGCCGAACGACACGCTCACGCTGATGAGCTCGTTCGCGAACCCGAACCCGCATCGCGGCTGGGCCTACGCCTTCGCGAAGGACGTGCAGGGCCGCGCAATCTCGTTCAATTTCCTGATCGGTGACGCGCTGCTCGTCGACCCCGTCTTCGCGCTCGACTACGCGGTCAACCCGATCATGTTCTCGTCGCCGCGCATGCAAGGCCAGCCGACGGACCTGGACGGGGACGGGCTGCGCGATCTCGACGGCGCCGAGTACGAAGCCGCGCCGGATCGCGTGCTCATCCCGCGTTTCCTCGGGCAGGGCGCTCTGGCGTCGTCCGAGCTGATCCTGATCAACCTCACGGGCGGAGGCCGTTTCACGGCGCTGGTCGACTTCCTCGTCTACAACGACAACGAGGAGGTCTTCTCGCGCAACTGGACCTTCCGCTGCTGGACGAAGGTCCCGCTCCTCACGATTTCGGCCCAGTTCAGCCAGTCGTTCCTGGCGAACGCGTCGAACCACGACGTGTCCGAGATCATCGGCTATCCCGCGCAGGAAGCCGGCTGGTTCGAGCTCGACGGCTCCATGGCCTGGTCGACCAACACGCAGATCGTCGATCCCGCGATCCTGGCCGTGCTCGTGGAGACGGCCGGCACGCGGAGCGGCGCCGAGACGGCGTTCTCACTCGGCACGCAGACGAACGGTGCCCTCCTGCCTGTCGGCATCCTCGGCGATCTGGACTGACCCACCCTGATGTTCGCACCTCGCAGAACCGCCATGACCTCGCTCCTCCCGCGCACGTTCGTCGCCGCCACGCTGCTCGCCGCCCTCGCTCCGGCGCAGCAGCGTCAGCAGCAGTGTCCGCCGACGAAAACGATCCCGCTGACCTCGACGAACTGGTCTGACGACGCCACGTTCCCGCGCTTCGATCCGAACACGGGCATCCTCGTCGGCGTGCAATTCCAGCTGGGGGCCCAGGTCGAAGTGGGGGCGCAATTCGAGAGCCTCGACGCGTCGCCCTCGCTGGTCAACCTGACGCTCGCGGGGCAAGTGCGCGTCCTGCGCCCCGGCGGCGGAGCGGAGATCCTCTCGGTCAGCCCCACGCGCTCCTTCAACGAGAGCGTGACGGCCTACGACGGCGTGCTCGACTTCCGTGGCACGTCCGGGCGCACGTACCCGCCCGAGCTGCTGACGCAGGGCGGGTCGATCACGTCGACCGCGCCTTCGGACCTGATGCTGTTCACCGGTCCGGCCGGCAATCCCGGCCTGATCACGCTGCCGGTCACGGGCGTGGGCGCGTCGAGCGCGACCGGCCCGGGCAACATCGTGCAAGCGTTCGCGACGCGCGCCGGCGCGACCGTGCAGGTCTGCTACCTGTACTTCCCCGACTGCAACGGCAACGGGATCCCCGACTACATCGAGATCCAGCAGAACCCGCTGCTCGACCAGTACGGTCCGGGCACGTGCGTGCCGGACGGCATCCTCGACCAGTGCCAGGCCGAGGTCGACTGCGACAACGACGGTCTCCCCGACCGCTGCGAGCTCGCCGGCAACGACTGCGACGGGAACCAGATCCCGGACAACTGCCAGCCCGATTGCGACAACGACGGCATCGCGGACGTATGCGAGATCCTGGGCGGCGCGCCCGACCTCTACGGCCCGAACACGTGCGTGCCGGACGGCATTCCCGACATCTGCCAGGTGCAGCCGGACTGCGACAACGACGGCATCCCCGACCGCTGCGAGCTCGCCGGCGGCGCGCCCGACAACTACGGGCCGACGACGTGTGTGCCCGACGGCATCCCCGACGTGTGCCAGCCGCAGCCCGACTGCGACAACGACGGCATCCCCGACCGCTGCGAGATCGCGGGCGGCGCAGCCGACAACTACGGCTTCACGACCTGCGTGCCTGACGGCATCCCCGACGTCTGCCAGCCGCGCGCGGACTGCGACATGGACGGGATCCCCGACCGCTGCGAGATCCTGGCGGGCGAGCCTGACCGCTACGGCCCCGGCACGTGCATCCCCGACGGCGTGCCCGACATCTGTCAGCCCGAGACGGACTGCGACACCGATGGCCTCCCGGACCGCTGCGAGCTGCCGGGCAACGACTGCGACGGGAACCAGGTCCCCGACAACTGTCAGCCGGACTGCGACAACGACGGCATCGCCGACGTCTGCGAGCTGATCAACGGCACCGCCGTCGACAACTACGGCCCGAACACGTGTGTTCCCGACGGCATTCCGGACAACTGCCAGGTGCAGCCCGACTGCGACGGAGACGGGATCCCCGACCGCTGCGAGATCGCGGGCGGCGCGCCCGACAACTACGGTCGGACCACGTGCGTCGGTGACGGCGTTCCCGACAGTTGTCAGCCACAGCCCGACTGCGACAACGACGGCATCCCGGATCGTTGCGAGATCGCCGGCGGTGCGCCCGACAACTACGGTCCGACGACGTGCGTGCCGGACGGCATCCCCGACAGCTGCCAGCAGCAGCCCGACTGCGACAACGACGGCATCCCCGACCGCTGCGAGATCGCCGGCGGTGCGCCCGACAACTACGGTCCGACGACGTGCGTGCCCGACGGCATCCCCGACGTCTGCCAGCCTCAGGCCGACTGTGACCTGGACGGCATCCCGGACCGCTGCGAGATCGCCGGCGGAGCCGCCGACCAGTACGGACCGACGACGTGCGTGCCGGACGGCATCCCCGACATCTGCCAGCCGCAGCCCGACTGCGACAACGACGGCATCCCGGACCGCTGCGAGATCGCGGGCGGCGCGCCCGACAACTATGGCCGCACGACGTGCGCGCCGGACGGCGTGCCCGACATCTGTCAGATGCAGCCCGACTGCGACAACGACGGCATCCCCGACCGTTGCGAGATCGCCGGCGGCGCGGCCGACAACTACGGCCCGACGACGTGTGTGCCCGACGGCATCCCCGACGTCTGCCAGCCGCAGGCCGACTGCGACCTGGACGGCATCCCCGACCGCTGCGAAATCGCGGGCGGAGCGGCCGACCAGTATGGACCGACCACGTGCGTGCCGGACGGCATCCCCGACATCTGCCAGCCGCAGCCCGACTGCGACAACGACGGCATCCCGGACCGCTGCGAGCTCGCGGGTGGCGCGGCCGACAACTACGGCCCGACGACGTGCGTGCCCGACGGCATTCCGGACGTCTGTCAGCCGCAGCCCGACTGCGACAACGACGGCATCCCGGACCGGTGCGAGCTCGCCGGCGGCGCGGCCGACAACTACGGCCCGACGACGTGCGTGCCCGACGGAATCCCGGACGTTTGCCAACCGCAGCCCGACTGTGACAACGACGGCATCCCCGACCGTTGCGAGATCGCCGGCGGCTCGCCCGACAACTACGGCCGGACCACGTGCGTCGGTGACGGCGTGCCGGACATCTGCCAGCCGCAGGCCGACTGCGACCTGGACGGCATCCCCGACCGCTGCGAGATCGCGGGCGGAGCGGCCGACCAGTACGGACCGACCACGTGCGTGCCGGACGGCATCCCCGACATCTGCCAGCCGCAGCCCGACTGCGACAACGACGGCATCCCGGACCGCTGCGAGATCGCCGGCGGCGCGACCGACAACTACGGCCCGACGACGTGCGTTCCCGACGGCATCCCGGACGTCTGTCAGCCGCAGCCCGACTGCGACAACGACGGCATCCCGGACCGTTGCGAGCTCGCCGGCGGCGCAGCCGACAACTACGGCCCGACGACGTGCGTGCCCGACGGCATCCCGGACGTCTGCCAGCCGCAGCCCGACTGCGACAACGACGGCATCCCCGATCGTTGCGAGATCGCCGGCGGTTCGCCGGACAACTATGGCCGCACGACGTGCGTCGGCGACGGCGTCCCCGACGTTTGCCAGCCGCAGCCCGACTGCGACCTGGACGGATTCCCGGACCGTTGCGAGATCGCCGGCGGCGCGACCGACTGCGACGGCGACAACCTGCCCGACGTGTGCGAGCCGGACTGCAACCAGGACGGCACGATCGACGACTGCGAAGTCGACTGCAACAACGACAACATCCCCGACGAGTGCCAGCAGCTCGTGGACTGCGACGGCAACGGCACGCCCGACGTGTGCGAGCTCGCCGGCCACGACTGCAACTCGAACGGGATCCTCGACGTGTGCGAGCCGGACTGCAACGGCAACCTGATCCCGGACGACTGCGACATCGCGAACGATCCGGGCCAGGACCAGGACAACGACGGCGAGCTGGACGTGTGCCAGTGTCGTCCGATCGACCGGCACCGTCCGGGCAGCCTCCTGCTGTTCCCGAAGTTCGACAACCGCCAGGCCCAGCGCACGCTCCTCACGGTGTCGAACGTGCACCCGAGCCTGACGGTGGACGTCCACTTCGTCTTCCGCAGCGAGACCACCTGTCTCGAGTTCGACTACAACGAGCGGCTGACGCCGAAGGACACGGTCACGCTGCTGACGAGCACGGTGAACCCGAGCCACGACCAGGGCTACGTCTACGCCTATGCGATCAGCACGCAGACCGGCCAGGCGATCGTGCACAACCACCTGATCGGACAGTCGATGTCCCTGCAGGGGATCAGCACGTTTGACTACGCGCTCGACGCCGTGTCGTTCCTCGGCATCGGCGACGGCACGATCACGGACCTCGACGGCGACGGACGTCGCGACCTGGATGGCGTCGAGTACGAGGAGGCTCCGGACGAGCTGCTCATCCCGCGCTTCCTGGGTCAAACGGACCTGTCGGCCAGCGAGATCGTGCTGATCGACCTGACCGGCGGACCGGCGTTCAGCGTCCTGGTCGACTTCTTCGTCTACAACGACAACGAGGAAGGCTTCAGCGGCGCGCACCTGTTCACGTGCTGGAAGTGCCTGCCGCTGCTGCAGCTCTCGGGCGCAACCGACAACATGTTCCTGTCCGGCCTGAACACGAATGCCCGCAACGAGATCCAGGGTCTCGGCGGACAGGAAGCCGGATGGATGCGATTCGACGGCAACATCGCGACCTCGTCCTTCACCGCGATCGATGATCCGGCGATCTACGTGGTCCTGATCGAGAAGACTGCGGGCTACGCCGCAGCGGACCTGCCCTTCGAGTACTGCTCGCAGGCCAACGGTTCTCTGCTGCCGATGGGCCCGCTGGGCGACGACGAGTAAGGGATGGGATCGGTTGTCCCGGCGGCCGCGGGCCGCCGGGCAGCCACCCCAACCAGAAGCCAAAAGGGGTTCGGCGCCCTGAACCTGCCAGTCCGTGACGGCTTGCGATCTGGCGACCGTGGCGTTTCAGGCCCGACCGTGGCGAATCAGGCGAGGATGCCGGGTCACCCACTCGCGTGGCGGACTGCCACGCTTCAGGCCGCCGAACCCCTTTTGGCTTCTGGTCGGGACGGCTGCCCGGCGGCCCGCGGCCGCCGGAACTGAGGCTGCCACACTTCAGGCCGCCGAACCCCTTTTGGCTTCTGGTTGGGGCGGCTGCCCGGCGGCCCGCGGCCGCCGGAACTGAGGCTGCCACACTTCAGGCCGCCGAACCCCTTTTGGCTTCTGGTTGGGGCGGCTGCCCGGCGGCCCGCGGCCGCCGGAACAGAG
>Ga0163150_10008166_pt1 | contig 11998 bp, 9 predicted proteins | sample OliLakLV19P2IB_FD_148628 | JGI IMG/M metagenome (GOLD analysis project Ga0163150, IMG submission 148628) | Freshwater microbial mat bacterial communities from Lake Vanda, McMurdo Dry Valleys, Antarctica - Oligotrophic Lake LV.19.P2.IB | ecosystem: Environmental > Aquatic > Freshwater > Lake >...
CAGCCAATCTTTATCCACGATACAATGAAATGATGGCCGCCGAAAGCCGTTACAATTTTGATGATATGATACTGTGGGTGCTGGATGCTTTTGATAAGAATAAAAATTTATTACTCGACTACCAGGAACGTTACCAGTATTTTCTGGTGGATGAATTTCAGGATACCAGCCGTTCTCAGAATTTATTACTGCAACATCTTACCAGCTATTGGGATGTACCCAATTTATTTGTGGTAGGCGATGCTGACCAGAGTATTTTTTCTTTCCAGGATGCGAACGTGGAAAACATTATTGAAGTAGAAAAGAAATATGCAGATGAACTAATCAAGATAGACCTTATCAATAATTATCGTTCTACACAAAATATACTAACAGCAGCGCATCGTTTAATTATCAATAATAACCTGCGGACTGTACTTACCGAAAATGACAAGCCGCTTATTGCTTCCAATTCAAACCTGCAGGGAATTTCTATTGAACCCATCGTTACAGAATATGCCAACCCTGCACAGGAAGCTATTGATGTGGCTATGCAGGTAGAAGCATTGGTGCAGCAAGGCATCAGCGGAAAAGAAATTGCGATTATTTACCGCAACCATGCCCAAGTTGCTACTATCACCACTATGCTGGAAGGAAAGAAAATTGCGGTGAATACAAAAAGAAAAGTTGATATACTACAATTGCCGTTTATTCAAAACCTGTTACTCATTCTCAACTGGATTAATAAAGAAAAATATATTTCTTACAGTGCTGACGACCTGTTGTTCCTGTTATTGCACAGCGATTTCTTTAAATTATCTCCATTAGAAATTGCCAAACTCAGCATGACGGTAAATGCTAAAAACCGGGTGAGTAAAGAAGATACGTATTCATTGCGCCGGTTGATGGCCGAATCTTCATTACCTAAAACAGATTTATTCAGCACAGCCAATGGTCATTCTATAAAAGAAGTAAGTGATATGCTCGAGGGCTTATTGAAAGCATCTGGCAACAGTACTTTGCAACAATTGTTGGAGTTAGTAATTCAAAAAGCAGGTGTACTTTCCTGTGTAATGCAAAGCCCAGAGAAACCCTGGCTAATGCAGGTATTAAATGCATTTTTCAACCAGGTAAAAGATGAGAATAAACGTAATCCCGAATTAACCTTATCAGAATGGCTGGCTGATATTGATACAATGAAAAAAAATCGTCTTCCCATTTCATTATATAAAATAACAGCGAATGATGAAGGGGTGAATATGGTAACAGCACACGGTGCCAAGGGTTCCGAATTTGCCCATGTGTTTGTAATTGGCTGCACACAAAAAATATGGGATGACAATAATAAAGGTGGCAACCGCAATTATAAACTCCCTGACAATTTAGTAAACAACAGCACCAAAGCATCTGACCTCGAAGAAAGCAGGCGGCTTTTTTATGTAGCCGTTACCCGTGCAAAAACACATCTCCATGTATCATATCCGGCAAAAGATGATAAAGACAAAGAACAAATTAAAAGCACTTTTATTACTGAGTTGTTAGAAGGAAGCAGTTTGTTGGCAACACCAAAGCAAGTACCTGATGAATTACTGGCTGATTATCTATTGCTACAATTTGCAGAAAAAGCAAGACCGGAAATTGAATTGGTAGAAGCAGAATATATTGACCAGATTTTAAAACGTTATACGTTAAGCGTTACCCATCTTAATAATTATCTGAACTGCCCCTTACGTTTTTATTACCAAAACCTGATAAGAGTACCCGCAGCTAAAAATGAAAGTATGGCTTTTGGCAGTGCCATACACTGGTCAATAGAAAGGTTGTTTGTAAAAATGCGGGCCAATGAAAATATTTTTTTACCAAAAGAAGATCTGGTAAATGATTTTAACTGGTACATGAAAAATAACCGGGAAGCATTTACACCCGAAGCATTCAAATTAAAAATGGAGTATGGTGAAAAAATATTACCTGCCTATTATGATTATCACATTGACCGCTGGAATAAAATAGTTATCGTTGAAAAAGCAGTACGAAATGTAGCCGTACAAAATGTTCCCATCAATGGCAAATTAGATAAGTTAGAATTTAATGGAAAACAAGTAAACGTAGTTGATTATAAAACCGGCAAATACGAAAATGCTAAAAAGAAATTAGTACCGCCCAATGAGAAAGAACCGAATGGTGGCGATTATTGGCGGCAGGCCGTCTTTTATAAAATACTGTTGGATAATGACAGGACTAATGACTGGCAGGCGGTAAGCACAGAGTTTGATTTTATCGAACCGGTTAATGATGAATATAAAACTGAAATTGTTCAGGTCAGTCCTTCCGATATAACTACTGTAACGCACCAGATAACAGACACCTGGCAAAAAATACAGAATAAAGAATTTAAAACCGGCTGCGGCAAGCCCGATTGCGATTGGTGCAATTTTGTAAAGTCTAATCACCTGGCTGTTGAATTACATCCGCCGGAAGAAGAAGAAACAATACTATGATTAACAGGATTTTTAGGTATTAATTGCTAGGCAGTAATAACCAATAAGCCGAAACAGGTTAAGTTTGCAGCCTACATGAATTACAGGGGCTTAATATCATCAGCAGTTCTCATACTAATCATTGCCATCAGTGTAATCAGTGGTCCGGGCTGTGCCACTATAGTACCGCCGCAAGGTGGGCCAAAAGATTCTATTCCCCCCGTTCTATTGAAAGCCACTCCCGGCGATTCTACCCGGAATTTTACCGGCAACAAAATCACTTTCTCTTTTGATGAGTTTGTGGATGTGCAAAATCTCCTGGAAAATCTGAATGTTTCTCCTTCGCCTGTAATCAATCCTTCCGTTGAATCTAAATTAAATACCGTAACCGTAAAACTAAAAGACACTTTGGAGTCTAACACAACTTACTCCATCAACTTTGGTGATGCGATTAAAGATTTTAACGAGGGCAACCCAATAAAAGGATTTACATATACTTTTTCAACAGGTAAGTATATTGATTCATTAGAGCTAACAGGAAAAGTAATACTGGCAGAAACCGGAAAAACAGATACTACATTAATTGTAATGCTGCATACCAGTGCCAACGACTCTGCTCTGGTAAACATAAAACCCCGGTACATTACCAAACTGGATGGTAATGGAAATTATACTTTCAAGAATCTGCCTCCAAAAACTTTTTATATCTATGCCCTGAAAGATGAAGGAGGCACCCGTCGCTATTCGGACGAAAAATTATTTGCCTTTGCTGATAAACCGGTGGTGCCGGTACTAAAAGCGGAGCCTGACACTTTGTATGCCTGGGTAGCAAAACAAACAACTGAGTCATCCACTACACCAGTTAATCTTAATATTGGCGGAGGCCGCATCAAAAGCGGAGGCAATACAGCAGATACCCGGTTAAAATATCAAACCAATCTCAATAGCGGGCAGCAGGATTTGTTAGGCAACTTCATCATGACTTTTGAACAACCGCTTCGCTCCTTCGATTCAACAGAAATAAAACTCTATACAGATTCTGTTTTTAATCCGGCCAGTGCTTATTCTTTTAAAAAAGACAGTACCAATAAAAAAATACAACTAACCCATACCTGGAAAGAAAATACAACATACCATATCATATTGGATAAAGATTTTGCACAGGATTCATCCGGAAAAAAATTATTAAAGACCGATACTCTTTCATTTAAAACAAAAAAGCTGGCTGAGTATGGCTCACTGCAATTAAAATTCAAGAACCTTAACCTCGCTAAACACCCGGTTTTGCTATTTATCTCCGGGCAAACACTTTTCAAATCAGTTCCATTAACTACGGCTGAGTTTTCACAAACCGTTTTCCTTCCCGGTGATTATGAACTCCGTATTTTATATGATGATAATAAAAACGGCATCTGGGACCCCGGCCAATTTTTTGGCAAAAAGAAACAACCCGAACTGGTAAAACCAGTTGAGAGAAGAATAACCGTGAAGCCCGCCTGGCAGAATGAGATTGAAATAACCTTATAAGCTGCGAGATATGAGTTACGAGTTTCGAGCCTTCAGACCCCTCTCGCCACTCGTAACTCAAAACTCATAACTATATTTGCGTATGCAATTCTCCTCCTCTCTCTTAGAAAATGCCGTCAACGAGTTTGCCAAACTTCCCGGTATTGGAAAAAAAACGGCGTTGCGGTTAGTATTGCATTTATTAAAACAAGACATCAAAGTAACAGGCCAGTTCAGTGAAGTAATTGGCCGGATGCGGACAGAGATAAAATTCTGTCACCGTTGCTTTAATGTGGCCGATGGTGATATTTGTTCTATCTGTGCCAATTCGATGAGAAAACAGGAAGTGATTTGTGTGGTGGAAAATATCCGTGATGTTATTGCCATTGAAAGCACTCAGCAGTATAACGGCACATATCATATATTAAACGGTGTCATTTCGCCATTAGATGGTATTGGCCCGGACCAGTTGAATATCGAATCGTTGGTGAACCGCATCGAAAAAGAAAAAACAGAAGAACTCATCTTTGCCCTTAATCCAAATATACAGGGCGACACTACCATCTATTATATTCAAAAGAAACTATCCTCCCGATCCGGCTCACAGAACCCTGCGGACGGACAGCCTTTAAATATCCGCATTACTACTATTGCCCGTGGTATAGCCTTTGGTGGCGAACTGGAATATGCCGACGAAATGACCCTGGCAAGAAGCCTCCAAAACAGGTTACCTGTAGAAAGTTATGTTTCCAGCCGCTAAAACCCCCTGCATATTGCCGATTGCTGTATGAAATCATCTTTGCTTGCAAGCCGTAGCTTCGTCCGACGCCATAGGCTTTGGCCGACGGCTGTCAGCGAAGGCTTGTTTATTACCCCTTTATAACTTAGCTTTGTAGTCATATCACAGGCAGATTTGTTTATTGTTCGGCCAGCTCAAAACAAGAACTAATAAACGGTACGAAACTCCCTTCACGGTTTCCCAACGTTTAATAGTTCAATAAAAAGAATGATGTAACCAGCATTAGTGCTACTATCATGGTCTGTTGCGTCGCACTATTCATCGTTCTGTAATTCTACTGAACAATAAACAGCCTTCTGTACTTCTGGAGTAAAAACGAAAATTATGTCAGACATCAGAAAAGAACTTGAAAAAAGAATCCTCATTATTGATGGTGCTATGGGTACCATGATTCAGCGTCATAAATTAACCGAAGCTGATTATCGTGGCGAACGATTTAAAGATTGGCCTTCCGATGTAAAAGGCAATAACGACTTGCTGAACATCACCCAACCACAAATCATTACCGGAATACATAAAGAATACCTTGATGCCGGTGCTGATATTATTGAAACCAATACATTCAGCAGTACTACTATCGCTATGGCCGATTATGGTATGGAATCACTTGCTTATGAATTAAATGTCGCTGCTGCTAAATGTGCAAAGAATGCAATTAACGAATTTAAAGAATCCCGGAAAGCCTTCCCTGAAGAAGGAGGTTTGAGGGGGCCTTGGGTGGCCGGTGCTATCGGGCCATTAAATAAAACATTATCACTTTCACCCGATGTAAATAATCCTGGTTTCCGTGCCGTTACATTTGATGAGGTAGTAACTGCATATTACGAACAGGTAAAAGGATTAGTAGATGGTGGCGTTGATGTTTTATTAATAGAAACTATTTTTGATACATTGAATGCCAAAGGAGCCATCTTCGCTATAAAGAAATATTTCAGGGATACTAAACAAAAGGAGTTACCGGTAATGATTAGCGGAACGATTACCGATGCTTCCGGCAGAACACTTAGCGGACAAACGTTGGAAGCTTTCTATACTTCTATCATGCATGCCAAACCACTCAGCGTTGGTTTGAATTGTGCGTTAGGTGCAAAAGAAATGAGGCCGCACATTGAAGAACTTTCTCAAATAGCCAGTTGTTATGTATCAGCTTATCCCAATGCCGGGTTACCCAATGCAATGGGAGAATATGATGAACATCCGGAAGAAACAGCACATTTTTTAGAAGATTGGGCAAAGGAGGGTTGGGTAAATATTGTGGGTGGATGCTGTGGCACTACGCCAGACCATATTAAGCATATTGCAGATGAAGTAAAAAATATTAAACCACGACAACTACCCGTAGTTGAAAAAGAGTTAGCATGACAACTTCATTATTCCTGTTAATACTATCCATTCTCATACTTGTAGTAAATAACTTTTCCCTTGTAAAAAAGTTATTTCTAAAAAAGAACTCTTAGATGCAGGACGCTACTATCATCAGGCCTTATTTAAGGTTATCAGGATTAGAACCTTTAATTATCCGCCCCGAAACCAATTTCGTAAACGTTGGTGAAAGAACCAATGTTACAGGTTCTAAAATGTTTGCCCGGCTTATCAGGGAAAATAAATACGAAGAAGCATTAAGTGTGGCCCGTCAACAGGTAGAGAACGGTGCACAGGTGCTGGATGTAAACATGGATGATGCACTACTGGATGGTGTGCTGGCCATGACAACATTCCTGAACCTGGTTCAAAGTGAACCGGACATTGCGAAGATTCCCATCATGGTAGATTCTTCAAAGTTTGAAATCATTGAAGCAGGGTTGAAATGTGTGCAGGGAAAATGTATTGTGAATTCTATCTCCATGAAAGAAGGAGTGGAAAAATTTATTGAGCAGGCAATTATCTGCCAGAGCTACGGTGCATCAGTAATTGTAATGGCTTTCGATGAAAAGGGCCAGGCTGATACTAAAGAAAGAAAAGTAGAAATATGCCACCGGGCTTATAAAATATTAACGGAACAGGTAGGGTATGATCCGCAGGATATAATTTTTGACCCCAACATTTTTGCCATTGCTACCGGCATGGAAGAACATAACAACTACGGCGTTGATTTTATAGAAGCAACCAAAGAAATAAAAGAACTGATGCCGCTTACAAAAATAAGTGGTGGTGTCAGCAACCTTTCCTTTGCATTTAGGGGTAATGACCATGTACGGGAAGCTATGAACAGTGTATTTCTTTACTATGCCATTAAAGAAGGAATGGACATGGGGATTGTAAATGCCGGTCAGTTAGTGGTGTACGATGAAATAGAGCCGCAGTTAAAGAAATTGTGCGAAGATGTAATCCTTAACCACAATAATGATAATAATGAGGCTACTGAAAAACTGATTGCCTTTGCCGATACCGTAAAAGCAAAAGGAAAAGAAAATATAAAAGATGAAAGCTGGAGAGAAACTTCGGTGGAAGAACGGTTAAAGCACTCCTTAGTAAATGGCATTACCGATTATATTGATACGGATACGGAAGAAGCAAGACAGAAATATCCAAAACCATTGGATGTTATTGAAGGTCCGTTGATGGATGGAATGAATGTGGTAGGTGATTTATTCGGTGCCGGTAAAATGTTTTTGCCGCAGGTAGTAAAAAGTGCAAGGGTGATGAAAAAATCTGTGGCCGTTCTTACTCCATATATAGAACAGGAAAAAGAAGATAGAAAACAAGCTCACCTCGCCGCCGGAACAATCAATGAAGAGACTGCAGGTGCAGCAAAAATATTACTGGCAACTGTAAAAGGCGATGTTCATGATATTGGTAAAAATATTGTCGGCGTTGTACTTGGTTGCAATGGTTATGATATTATTGACCTTGGGGTAATGGTGGCTACTGATAAAATACTGGATACAGCGGATAGGGAAAAAGTTGATATCATTGGCTTAAGCGGATTGATTACTCCTTCACTCGACGAGATGGTGCATGTGGCACACGAAATGAAAAGAAGAGGAATGAAACAGCCATTGCTGATTGGTGGTGCTACCACTTCCCGTATGCACACGGCAGTAAAAATTGCGCCGCAATATGATAATGGTGTATTGCATGTACTCGATGCATCAAGAAGTGTAACAGTAGCGGGTTCATTATTAAATGCAGAAAGTAAACCTGGACTACTCAAATCCACTACAGCAGAATACACAAGACTGGCAGAAGATTTTGCCAATAAGAAAACGGTTAAACAGTATTTGACATTTGCAGAAGCACAAAAAAATAAACTTGTAATTGACTGGAGTAATTACACACCACCTGTTCCAACTTTTACAGGAACAAAAATTTTTAAAGCACATGATTTAGCGGAGATAAGAGAATATATTGACTGGCAGCCTTTCTTTATTGCCTGGGAAATGCATGGTAAGTTTCCACAGATATTGACTGATACTGTTGTTGGTGTAGAAGCCACCAAACTATATCATGATGCCAATGCGTTGTTAGATAAAATAGTTGCAGAAAAATGGTTAACTGCAAAAGGAGTTATTGGCTTTTGGGAAGCAGCAGCTACTGCGGCTGATACCATTAAAGTTCAAGGCTCCAACTCAACCATACAATTAGAATCATTGCGGCAGCAGATTAAAAAAGCAGCAGGGCAGCCAAATATTTCATTGTCAGATTTTATTAAGCCGGACCCGGCTGGTGACTCACGACTATCGTCTCTTGACTATATAGGTGCTTTCTCCGTTACCATTGAAGGTATTGAAACGCATATCAAAAAATTTGAAGCTGCCTTAGATGATTATAATAAAATCATGCTGCAGGCATTAGCAGATCGTTTGGCAGAAGCTTTTGCTGAGTTGCTGCATAAAAAAGTAAGAACAGAATATTGGGGTTATGTAAAAGATGAAACACTGAGTAATGAAGACCTCATCAAAGAAAGTTATGTCGGTATTCGTCCTGCACCCGGTTATCCCGCCTGCCCTGATCATACAGAGAAATACAAATTATTTGAACTACTGGGAGGGAAAGAAAATACCGGCATCACTTTAACTGAATCACTGGCAATGTACCCGGCTTCATCTGTTTGCGGCTGGTATTTCTCTCACCCGCAAAGCCAGTATTTTGGTGTTGGTAAAATACAGCCTGACCAGTTTGAAGATTATGTTGAACGCAAAGGCATGAGTGAGGAAGAAATGACGAGATGGTTGAGACCGGTGATGGAGTAGTCCTTATTTCAAATACTTTCTTATAAAAAGACTTGCACTTCTATTAATAACAAGTTTAGATTGGTGTTTTTCGGCAACAATATCAGGCTGGTCTGAATTATCTATTACAAAAGCTTCATCAGATAATGCCAGTGCTTTTGGCAACAATTTGAAAACCCTCGGATACCTGCTTTTAATTAAATCCTCATCTACATCATGTTGCCCCTGCTTCACCCGCAATTTAACCCTTTCGATATTCAATTCTACGTTATCGGTAAAAACAAAATACAGATACGTTTTATATCCTGCCTGTCTGGCAACTGATAATAATTGAACTTTTGAAACATGAGACATTACTGTTTCAAAGCAAAATGACTGACCGGTAAGCAAAAGTTTATTTACAAGATAAGTAGCAATGAAAGAAGCATGGTAAGAGTTTATTTTTTTACGGGGTAAATTAATTTGAAGCACTCCACTCTTAATCCTTATAGCCCGGAGAAAAGAAGAATCGTTGATTTTACTAGCATAAAGGCCATCTGTTAATATGTGTTCCTTAAACTCATCATCAGATACTTTTACCCTGTAAGCATTAAAATTAAATAGTGGTTTCTTTTTAAAGTCGGCCTCTATCTTATCCGCACTAACATAAATTTCAGTAGTAATAATTCCATTTGATCGGAGGTGGTTGAAGAAAAAAGTTTTACCCGAACCATTGGGGCCAGCAAACAACCTGAATCTTGGCTGCGGCATTCTTTACTTAGATTTTGCTTTGCCTGATGATTTCACAATCACTTCCCGGTTATCTTTATAAACAAAAACAACGTTACCATTTTTAGAAATAGCTACGGGAAGTCCTTTACGAAAAGCCCTCCTTCTAGCCACTCTTGCTGCAGATCTGATAGCAGCACGGAAAGAAGATAGATTTGTTGACTCGTTTTTCATTTTACTAAGTTACAGTTATTTCTACTCACCATCAAAGCCAGTACTTTGGTATGGGTAAAATACACCTGACCAGTTGAAAGATTATGCCAAACGAAAAGAGATGAGTTTGAATGAAGCGGAGAAGTGGATGAGGCCAGTGTTAGAATAAGCCTCATGGCCTCATGGCCTTCCAGTTTCGTTTATGATTAATAATTCAAAAGAAACCAGCAAGGAAAGGATTTATTATTCTCCCAAGAGTTGTTCTGCTTCTTGTTTTAATACGGGGAGATGATTAACAACTATTCCCCATAATATTTCATCAGAAACATCTTCATAACCGTGGATGATTTTATTCCTTGTATCTACAATTTTTCTGGAATTAGAAATAGTAATAACAGGCTCTTCCTTAAGTATTCTGCTTAACGCTTCTCCGACTATTTCAAGGTTTCTTTCTACGGCTCTTTTGGTTTTCCCGTCCTATAGAAATAAACTGTAATCATCCGGTGTTCCTTCAAAATAACTTTCTATTTCATGGATGGCTGTAAGAATATGATAGAGCCATGTTTGTACTTCAAGCCTCATAGATAAGCTGTTTTTGCTGGTCAACAGTTTTTTTAAAATAGGGGTTTCTGATTGTTTTTTCTTCTACCATATCTACGGGCCTGCATAAAAGATCTTCCAGGGAAAATTTAAAATCGAAATAATTATCCGCATAAATATTTACATCCATTGCATTAAAATCCACAATAAAGTCAATATCGCTTTCTCCGTTAAAAGAGGCAGATAAAACGGAGCCAAACACAAAAAGTTTTTTTACTTTATGCTGTCGACAAAGCCTTTTTATTGTATCAATATTATATTGAACAGGGTTCATCCTGCTAATTTACAAAATACTCCCGGATTTAAAGTTTAAACCCCTGACGTTGTTGTCGTTTTGGTACTGGTTTCACCCGTAGCAGGATTTTAAATATTCTTTATTTGAATGATTACAGTCTTTTTATATGCCTCTTGTTCTGTTAGCCGGTGGTACATTGCTCATCCGCAGAGCCACTACTTTGGTTTGGGTAAAATTGCTCAGGACCAGTTGAAAGACTATGCAAAACGAAAAGGCATGAGTTTGGAAGAGGCGAAGAAATGGTTGAGACGGGTTTTGGAGTAAGCTATTTATTCGTCCATATTTTATTCCACATCTGGTCAGTTGTAAGCTTTGAATTCTTAAACTCTTTACGGATATTAATTGCAGCATTTTTTCTATAATTTGTGTGAAAACTTTATAACCTCCATTTTTCTTAATCTTGAATACTATTTATTCCCCTTGATTTCCCTTAAAAGTGTAGACTCCAATTGAAAATTCCTTTTTTGTTCTCGCCTTACTCATAACTATAATTTAAATGATTAATAAATTTATTCAATAGCTTTACTCACTTCTACCTTTCGCTTTAATGCTAATCCGAGGAAAGGGATTAGAAATCCACAAACAAGTAGTAGTGTTATTGCAGGTCCAATCTGAAATCTATCTGCATCATCTTCGATATAATCCTTAATAGTAAATGATGCCCCCGTTTGAACAATTCCGTAAACTATAAGACATGAAAATAATAAAGGAAGTATCGTTACAGCTAATAGTTGCGTTCGAGCTAAATATTCTGCCCTATTGAGTATGCAATAAATAATAGGAATCAAATAGGCAAGTATTGGTATGATTTTTACATTACCTGGGTCTATTTCATCGATATAAAATTCCTCAATATTCGTTTCACCCCATCCATAAATTTTGCCCCACGAAAAGAAAATTGATATAAATCCAATGACTAGTACGACAAGGATTACAGTTTTTTGTTTAAACATATTAGTGATTATTATTGGTTAAAAATCTGAAAGATTTCATTCCCACTCAAACCCTGCTATAAAGCTTTATCTCATCCAATTTTGCCTGGTGAACCTCAATTACCAGTTCTGATTTAAATTATTACAGATTACAACATTATTATCTGCTATAATTATATAGCCAAGATTTGCAGCTAAAAATCTTTCAATAACTTCAGTAGTTGGTGTGTTGTTTCCATTTTCGAAAGTATAGCCCGGGAAATAATTTTGATTATCTCTTGCTCAATCTTTTGGTGTTGTTTGAACTAGTATATTAT
>Ga0163150_10008169_pt1 | contig 11995 bp, 12 predicted proteins | sample OliLakLV19P2IB_FD_148628 | JGI IMG/M metagenome (GOLD analysis project Ga0163150, IMG submission 148628) | Freshwater microbial mat bacterial communities from Lake Vanda, McMurdo Dry Valleys, Antarctica - Oligotrophic Lake LV.19.P2.IB | ecosystem: Environmental > Aquatic > Freshwater > Lake >...
AGCGCGTCGGCGGCGTCACCGCCGACGCAATGCGCCTTGGCGTTGACTCCGACGGCGTCGGCGCGCTTCACGACGTCGTCGCAGACGCGCTGCGCTTCGGCTTGGGCGGCGTCGTTCGTCTCGCGCAGGTCGATCGGCATCACGCCGCCCTCGGCACCCATCGCCAGATGGGAAGCGGTCAGGATCTTGTGCGCGTGGACGACGTGCAACGTCGCACCGCTGAAGCGCGCCAACTCGACGGCCGCGTCCACCGCAATGTTCGCGCTTGCGGAGCCATCGGTCCCCACCACGATCTGTGTGTACATGTCACCACTCCCCCGCAATCGACCTCGACGTTCGGACCGTGCACGTCAGACGACGAGTTCGCCGCCGGACCTGAAAGCGATCAGCTCCCGCGTGGGGCGGTTACTTCGTAGGTGTTCACGTCCGGATCGGCCTCGATCTGTTCGTCGGTGAACAAGATGTCACGCCAGTTCTTGTCGCTGAACAGCTGCGTCTGGTCGCTGAAGTTCGGCGACGACACGTCGCCGGATTGGCCGTAGGTCAAGAACGCCTGGGCACGCGGACCGTCGGCGCCGAACTCCATCGTCATGACGAAGCTCGAACCGGAGTTCACCGGCCAGCCGTCGGCCCTGAGCGACGACCCCTCCCGAACCCGTTCCGCGGGCTCGAACGCGGGCTCGGTCGAACTCGAAAAGCGCCCGAAGCCGATCGCGTTCGTGATGCCGAAGAAGTCGCCACTCCCGCCGTGCATCGGGATCCGTTGGTCGCCCCGGGGCGCGAACTGCACCTCGCCCAGCGTCGCGCCGGGGACGAAGCCCGCGGCCGCGAGGTCGGCGACGGCCTGACGCAACGAAGCGAGCGCCGTGTCGCGTGCGGCCGGGTCGGTGGCAAACGCCGGGACGCTCGGTGTGTTCACCGGGTCGGCGGGGTCGAACTCGTCGGAGAACAGCGGGCCCGGGCCGAACAAGTCGGAGAACTCGTAGCCCTCCACGAACAGCCCCCACAGCGGCGCGCCCGCGCGGTCGAGATCGAATCTTCCGTCCCAAGCTGCGAGGGAAGCGCACGCGTCAACCAGGTCGGTGGCGCCGGGACAGACATCTGCGACAACCGCGGCGCGGAGCAATTCCGCGGTGAGCGCCCGGTTCGAAAATGCGGCGGCCTGTAGCTCCTCGAGTGTGAACTTGCCGTCGTCGCCGGGCCCTTCTTCCAGCGCGCGCACGTTCATGCGCGTCCGCATCGTGCGGGCGGTCTCTTCGCGCCCGTGCATCGGCGAGAAGCCCGTGAGTAACTCATCGGGGTTCGAAAGCCAATAGCTGTCGTTCGCGTTGAACACGTAGTCGTCGCGTTCGAGTTGCGGTTGGTCGACGAAGGGAACCAGACCGGAGCTCCGTGCGCCCGGCGCGTCGACCCATTCGTTCGTCGAATCGCTGCCGTCGAGGAGGACGGCTTGGTTCTGGTACGCGATCTCGGTCACGGGGTCGCTGTCGAGCGCGGCGAGCCACCCGTCGATCGCCGCTTGCGAAAGGTTCGGGGTCGCGGCCGTGTCGGCGTACCACGCCGTGCCGTCGGCGCCCACCGAAATCGTGTTGACCCACGGGATCCCATTGAAGGTTTCGTGCGCAGCTTTGAACTCGTCGAGACTCGTGGCGCGGTCCATCCCCAGGAACTGATCGAGGAACACGTCGTTGTCGATGTTGGCATCGCGATACGACAACGTCACCTCATCGCTCCAGCCCAACCCCGGGAAATTGATAATCGGTCCGTAGTGACTGCGGTACAGCGTACGGCTCACGTCGGTGGTGGAACCGTCGTCCTGGGCCACCGCGACCGTGTACTCCGCCGACTCCATCTCGCGAATCTCGTCGTCGTACCGGTACGAGGTGGGCACTCCCGGTTCGAGGCCCAATCGATACACGGTGAACCGATTCCCGGCCGAGACGGTGTGCGTCCACGCGACGGCATCGTTGAACCCGATGAGCACACCCGGCGCCCCGAGCAACGATGCGCCGTAGACATTGAGTTCGCCGGGCACGGTGAGCTGCGATTCCCACAACCGCAACTCGCCCTCCCAGGGAAAGTGCGGGTTGGCGAGCAACATCGCGTTCGCTTCGGAACGCTCCGAACCGATCGCCCACCCGTTGCTCGCGACGTTCGGTGCGAGCGACCGGAACGCCGATTCCAACGCGGCCGCATCGCCTTCGATGGTGGTCTCCGTCGTCGCATCGGCACCGGGCGGCTCGGCTGTCGCGATGAAATCGTAGAACTGGCGCCCGCTCGCGAGCAGCAGCAACTCCTTTAGGTGCGCGAGAAGGTCGACCGGCGTGATCGGCGTCACCCAAGCTTCACCCGCGCACCAGCCGGTGAGTGCTCCTCGCTGGTCGAGAAATGCGTTGTAGCCCGCCGTGTATCCGTCGACGATTTCTTTCGAGTCGCCCGTGAGTTGCTCGTAGCCCGCTTCCGCCTTGTCGTACAGACCGATCGAAAGCAGCGCCAGGTCGCTGTTGAGGTTCACGTCGTCATCGCCGGCACCGAAATACTTCGAGCGTTCGCTGCGTACCTTCACGACCTGATCGATGAGATCGCAGCCGTGATCTTCGGTCATGGCAAAGCCCTGTCCGAACGCGGCGCTTCCGAGATTGTCGGCGGTGATGTGCGGCACGCCGTAACTCGTGCGACGGATCGTCGCCGAGTACGAGTCGCTCGCGGCCGTCTCCTCGGTCGACTCCGCGTCGTCGGCATCGTCGTTGTCGTCGTTGTCGTCGTCGCCACTGTCACACGCGGCGAACAACATCGCGACGGCCACGAGCGCAACCGTGAACCGAACTGCACGTCCCGCTCCGAGCATGCGCGGACCCTAGCGCCGCGGCTTCGACTGCGTAGTCGTCGCTCAGCCGAAGATCTCGCCGCCGCTGTCGTCGACCGGAGCTTCCATCGAGTCGGCTTCGAACGACGCATCTGACGCGAACGACTCGTCCGCCATCGGGTCCGGCGCTGCGAGCGGGGTCGGTCGCCGGCTCTTCGAACGAAACCCGATTGACCGCGTCGGGCGGCGTGTCGAACGTGGTCGGTGAGCGATCCAAGTCGCCACCGAGGACCGTCTCGACGAAGCCAAGGGCTGACGTCGCGCTGCGATGGCAGGTCCACGCGGTGGAGACGATAGGACTCGAACCCACGACCCCCTGCTTGCATCCGCCGGGTCGCGCCGCGTCCGGCAACTGTCGCCTGATCAGGACTTTCACGCCGCCATGCGACTCCACGGCACTCGGCGACAGCCAGGAACGCGCGACGGATTGATACATCTCTGATACACGAAGATCGTGTAGATCACGCGGCTTGTGTATCGCATCCGCGTCTCTTCGGAACGCGGTGCTACCTGGGTCGATGAAGAGAAGAACATCGTCTGGCTCTGCGCTGCCCACCGACGCGAAGACGATTCGGACGACGACGCGTACGTCTGGTTCGCCGAGCTTCACGTCAACGGCGCGCTTCTCCCCGAAGAGGACGACGGACTCCGCGATCGCGCGGAGGCTGCTATCCGCCTTCAACGGAACCTGACCGCGGATCTCCTGCAGCTCCTCGACAACGCGCTGCAGCAGCGAGGCACGGAACCGCGCGCCGATCTCGGCGATTGGTTGCCCTGCCGCATAGTGGTTCTCGCTAACTGCGACGAGTGCCACCAGAGACGCGTTCAATGGCGTCCGGCGACTCGCCAAGCAAGTGCGCAGCGATAGCGACATCGCCACCAGCGAGGACTGCGCGGGCTCGGTCGATGCCTTTGGCGATCACGTCGGCGTGACGGGATGCGTATTCGCTCACGGCGCGATCGACAATCTCGGCTTGAGTGGCGTCGGTGAGCACGGCCAGATAGCGGATGCGCGCTTTGGTATCGCCGCTGACCTTGATGGGTGCCTGGCTGCTCATCATCGCCTCCTCGGTGGCGGCGTGCGGCAGGGTCCGGGTTCTCTTCTGAAGACAGGAATCAGGGCCCCATTTCCCGCGGCCTACGGCGGGTAACCCTTCTGGTACTCGGCAGGTGTCGCGCGAGACTGCGGGGGTGACTCGCCGCGACACACCGACCGGTGCGATCAGCGCCGCGGGCGGCCTGACCACGGTCCGCGCCGGGCTCGCCGGACTCGAGGGGGACATTGCCGAGGTGGCGGCGGCTGCTGCGCGTGACGCCGATGTGGATGCCCGACATCTCGGCGAGTACGTGACCGGCCTGATCGCAGCCTGTCGAGCCCGTGGGCGCGTCGACAGATCGCTGAGCGAGGCGATCCGGGTGGAGGGTGAGGCGGCGGCCGAGAGCGGAATCCCGCTCAGCGCGCTGGTCGACCTGTACCTCAGCGCCACGTGGAGGCTGTGGGAGGCGCTGAGGTACAGGTCGACCAGCGCGCTGAGCGAGGCGATCCGGGTGGAGGGTGAGGCGGCGGCCGAGAGCGGAATCCCGCTCAGCGCGCTGGTCGACCTGTACCTCAGCGCCACGTGGAGGCTGTGGGAGGCGCTGGCGAAGCGTCTCGAGGGCGCGGGCATGGCGGAGGTCGCCTCGCTCGCGACGGTGGTGATGCGCGCGGCCGACGATACGGTGGCTGTGCTCACCGATGGGTACGAGTCGGCACAGCGTCGCGCGGTGCGGCGCGAGGAAGCGCTGCGGCGCGAGTTCGTCGATGACCTGCTTTCCGGAAGCTCCGATCCGGACGTGCTGGCCGATCGTGCTGCAAGGTTCGGGTTCAATCTCCCCGGAGCGCATGTCGTCTTGGTCGCGAGGACTCATCGCCTCCTCGAGGACGCCGGCCCGGTCCATCGGCGCGTCGAGGCCCTGGTGCTCTCCGCGCTCGGCGGTCGCGATGTCATGGTGGCGACCAAGGACGGCATGCTCGTGGGCGCGTTCGCGCCCGACGCCGATTTCGTCGATGCCTTGGTGCGAATGCTCCACGAGTCCGGTGAAGGGCCGTGGCGGATCGGCGTGGGCGGCGCGCACAGCGGACCGGGCGGGCTGCTGCGCTCGTATCGCGAGGCACTGAAGGCGCTCGAGCTGGCCGGCCGGGCTGCGCTCACGGATCCGGTCGCCTATTTCGAGGAGCTGTTGCCCGTGCGGCTGCTCGCCGCGGATCCCGCCGTCTCGGGCGCGCTCGTGCGCACGGTGCTCGGCCCGCTCGAGCGGGCACGCGGCGGCGGCGCACCACTGCTCGAGACCCTCGCCGCCTACCTGGGAGCTGCCGGCAACGTAGAGGCCGCCGCCCGGGCGCTGCATCTGAGCTCCCGCGCGGTGCGCTACCGCCTCGATCGGATCACGACGCTGACGGGCCGCTCACCCTCGGAGCCCGAGGACCGGTTCGTGCTCGAGCTCGCGCTGCGGTGCCGCGCCATCGGGGCCCCGGCTCCTACCGGGGCCCGCGGCACCGACGCATAGCCGGGCGGCGACAACGGAGTCGACTTCCGGATTCCGGAAGGAATTCCCCCAGACTTTCAGCCGGATCGCGTCCTTTCGCTGCGCATATCAGGCAGCCAAGATGGTTCTCGATGAACTCCTTACCTACCCAGCCGCCCGGCGCCGACCGGCCGGCACGCATCTCTGGTCGCTCGCGTGCGCGGGCCCTCGGATCGTGCCGCGCCGTCGTCCTGTCGTGTATCGACTATCAGTACGTGACCCGGCTCTCCGAGTACTTGAATCGCAATCGTCTCGCGGGCGCGGTCGACCTCGTGGCGTGGCCGGGGGGTGCGGTCGCACTCACCAACAATGACCGAGACATCGTGCTCGGCGCACTCCACACCGCGGTAACGATGCACGAGCCGGCCGAGATCGTCCTGACCGTGCATCGCGACTGCGCCAAACTCGGTGGATCCGGTACCTTCGCCGGGCCGCTCGCGGAGAGCGCGGTCCTCGAGCAGACGCTCGGCCTCGCCGCCGCTGTCGCCGCCGCGGAATTCCCGGCACTGCATATCAGTCTGGTCCGTCTCAACGACCGGCACGCCGCAGTCGAATACGCGCCAACCCGGCCGTCGGTGACTCGGACATGAGTGCCACAGTCGCGCTGACTGTCGTCGTGGTCGCACTGGCCGGGTGCGGGACACTGACCGCAGCGTGCGCGCGCCGATCCGGACTCGACTGGTTCGGTTGGGCCGTCGTTGGTGCCGCCGTCGGGCCACTCGGTCTCGTGCTCCTTTGGCGCGAGATTCGCGGGCCGACCGCGGGACCATCGCATCGGGTCCCCGGCTCCCCGCCGCCGGCATGGGTCGAACCCGAAGCGTCGGTGGCCGTGACCGGGCCAACGACCCGATCCGTGTGTGCGCTGCGAGCTCCGCGGCGCGCACACGAGCCGCGGGGACGCGGCGTACGACCCCCGTCGCGCGCCGCAACCCTGCGGTCGCCACCGGAATTTCGTTCGTGGCCAACATAACGATGTGGGGTGCCATGTTCGGAGGCGGCGGAGACGACGACGGTGACGCGAACCCGATCGCGTTGTTCCGCACCCACCCGACCACCGACAAACGAGTACGGCGACTGCGAGCCGGCACGTGAACATCGCGACCATGGCGGCCGCAGCCGACGCGTCCGCCGGCAAGTTCGCGAGCTTCGACGTCCCCAACTGGGCGTGGGCCGCGCTCGTCGGCACGATCATCGTCCTGCTCGCCGCCGACCTGCTCCTGGTGCATCGAACCCCGCACGACATCAGCCTGAAAGAAGCCGCGATCGAGTCGAGCGTGTGGATCGCGCTCGGCCTGTCGTTCACCTTCGTCATGCTCGGCTGGCAGGGCAGTACTGCCGCGGGCGAGTACCTGTCCGGCTACCTCATCGAAAAGAGCCTGTCGGTCGACAACGTGTTCGTCTGGGCCGTGATCTTCAGCTACTTCGGCGTGCCCAACCGATACCAGTTCCGCGTCCTGTTCTGGGGCATCTTCGGCGCGCTCGTGCTGCGAGCCATCTTCATCTTCGCCGGCGTCGCCCTGCTCGAAAAGTTCGAGTGGATCCTCTACGTGTTCGGCGCGTTCTTGCTCGTCACCGCGTTCAGAGTCGCCCGCCACAAAGGGACCGAAGTCCACCCCGAACGCAACCCCGTGCTGCGGCTCGTGCGCCGCGTCGTGCCGTCCACCAACGAGTACGACGGCCAGAAGTTCTTCACCCGTCGCACCGGCCGCCTGCTCGCGACGCCGCTCTTCGCCGTGCTCATCCTGGTCGAGACCACCGACGTCGTCTTCGCCGTCGACTCGATCCCCGCCATCCTGGCCGTGTCGCGCGAGCCCTTCATCGTGTTCGCCGCGAACGCGTTCGCGATCGTCGGCCTGCGCGCCCTGTACTTCCTGCTCTCGGGCATGGCCGACCGGTTCCGTTACCTCCACATCGGCCTCGGTGCGATCCTGGCCTTCGTCGGCGTCAAGATGATGGCCGTCGAGTTCGTCCACCTCCCCACCTGGGCCAGCCTCGCAGTGATCACCGTCATCCTCACCGTCACCGTCATCGCCTCCCTGGCGGCCGAACCCCGCGACGCGACCGGCCCGGAGGAACCGGTCGACGACCCCGCCGGCCGTTCCGAGCACTGAAGCCCTCAAACCCCGGAACCGGCTCCGTCACGCCGAGCCCACCGCCATCATCGACGGTGCCCTGCTCCCGTCTGCCCCTTCCGTCTCGACGGGTCTCTCCGGATTCCGGAAGGGAACGGACCACTATTTCATCCGGTTCGCGCTAGTGCTTTCCGAGGTCAAGCAGTCGATCATCAGCGGAGCACACCGACGCGCAGAGGAGACCGCGATGCAGACCTCGGCAAGAACCCCGCGACCCACCCAAGCCACCGCTGGGAGCGAGCCCGGAATCCCGGCCCTCTACGGCGCCGTCGCGGTCCCGTCGGCGGAGACCCAGAAACCGTTCGCCGCTCGCGGCTCCCCGCCTCGTGGCCCGCCTTACTGAGAACCTGCCGGCCGGGCCCGCACCGCGCCCCGGTCACGCCGACGACAGCCGTGCCGTCAACGAGCAACTCGACCCGAGGAGGAGACCCACATGCCGAGCACCGGCGAACGCGCACGTCCCGGCTGGTTCGGACCCGAAGCGGCCGACCGTTCCATCGTGTCCGGCGTGAAGCGCGCCGCGCTGGACCGCGCCGAGGTCGCTCGGCTCCAGCAGGCCCAGGGCTATCCCGCAGTCTCCATCCTGATGCCCACCGGCACGACGCCCCAGTCTGATCGCGCCCGCCTCGCCGGATTGTTCGACGTCGTCGCGACCCGGTTGCTCGGCGAGTTCCCCCGTCACGCGGTCCAGCGACTCCTCGATGACCTTGAAGCGCTCGGCACACGAGACGACCTGCCGTGGGGTCACGAGAGCCTGGCCCTGTTCGTCAGCAAGCAGAACGCCGTCGCCGTCGCGCTGCCGATCCTCGTCCGGGAACGGGTCGTCATCGACGAGACGTTCGCGACCCGAGACCTCGTGCACGCGGCACTACGCAGCCCGGTCTACCGCGTCCTCGTGCTGGGAAAGCGGCTGACCCGCCTCTATGCGGGCCTTGGTCGCATCCTCACCGAGGTCACCCACGATGATTTTCCCCTCCTTGGCGCCGACGAGGCCCGCGACAATGCGCGCGAGCGCCGGTCTCGGTTCGGCGTGGACCGCTCCGCATTGCGAGACAACCAACTCCACCGGTACGTGCGGGTCGTCGACGCTTCGCTCGCGCCGTACATGCGCGACGAGCTGCCCCTGATCGTGGTGGGGGCCGGACGCCGCCTCCCGGCCTTCCGGCTTCACTCGCGCCATCGCCGCCACATCACGACAACACTGTCCGGCACCTTTGGCCAACAGCCGGGCGACCCTGGCACCGTCGAACTGGCCGACCTCGTGTGGCCGGCCGTGTGCGAAGTGCTCGCGCGCCGGCATCAGGAGGCGCTGGGCGAACTCGACCGGGCACTCGGATCCCGTCGATGCGCCGCGGGCGTCGAAGAGGTGTGGGCGTTGGCGCCGGCGGGCCGGGGAACGCTGCTCGTCGTCGAGGAAAGTTTCGAGTACTCCGCCCGCGTCGAGTTCGAAACCAACCGCCCCCTACATGCCGACGATGTCGAGCACCCCGAGGTCATCGACGACATGGTGGACGAGATCATCGAGATCGTCCTCGCGAAGCGAGGCCGGGTTGCCATCGTTCCCGACGGAGCCCTCGCCGACCTCGGGCGAATCGCGATGGCCCTCCGGTACTGACCGCTCGCGATCGTCGCTCACCCGGCCACTGAAGGAGACGACATGAATGCGCTCGATTGGTTCCTCGAGCTCGGTCACAACGGCGCGACGCGCAACGCGGCCAATGCCATCGAGGCCCGACGGCAGGCCGAGCACGCGCTCGAGCTCCAGCTCTCACACCTCGCCTGGCGCGACGCCCCTCCGGCCGAGCGTCGTCGGGTCGGCAAGTTGGCGAGCGAGCTCGCTACGTTCGAGCGCGGCCGCGACGTGGAGTTGGATATCGAGATCGTCACGGCGTGCCATGGTGCCGAGCCCAACCTAGATATGGGTTATTCAGCCGGGCCGTATACGAATCGTGTACAGTCGACTGCGTGAGCGTTCCTGTCACTGCCCGACTCGATGAGACTGCGGTCGAAGCGCTCGATCGCGCCGTTGAGGCGGGACTCGCGCCGAACCGAGGTGCGGTCGTCGCGGCTGCGGTGCGGGAGTGGCTCGCACGTCACGGCGAAGACGCGATCGCTGAGTCGTACCAAAGGCGGTACGCCAATGCTGAACCCGCGTCCGACGAGTTGATCGCCAAGATCGCCGCGTTTTCGGTATCGGCATGCCTCGCCCGCGACGAGGCCTAGTCGCTCGTGGCGACGTCTGGGACGCCGACATCCCCGGCGTCGGTTCGCATCCCGTGGTCGTCGCAACGCGCGATACGGCGATCCCGGCTCTCACGTCGCTGATCTGTGTCCTGGTGACAAGTTCAGTACACGGTCACGTCGCCGAGGTTGAACTCGGCGCGACCGAAGGACTCGGCCATGAGTGCGCGGCGAACTGCGACAACCTCTTCACCTTGCCGAAGAGCGTTCTGTCGAGACGGCGCGGCCGACTCGGACCCGCGAAGCTCACCGCCCTCGACCAGGCACTGACGATCGCGCTCGGCCTCGACTGACGGTAAGCCAGGCGAGGAACGCGCCGATAGCTCCATGCCGACGTCGTGGTTCCGGCGCCGTTACCAGCCGATGTCGGTGCCTTGGTCGAGTCCGATGCCGTGATCGCGGTGTTGTGTGCGTTGGTCGGTCGCGAGGCCTTGCTGCTCATCCGAGTCGCCGAACGGCGGTGCGACACGACCTGGCGGCGCATCGCCACCGAACTCGGCCGCGTACACGCCGTGACCCTCACCGGCTCCGCCGGGACCGTCACCCAGACCACCCCGCCCAGCGTCGCCGCCGCCGGCTTTCTTGCCGCCTGCGGGATCGATCCGCCACCCCGGATCACCCACCTGCACCCCGCCTGAACAGCCCAAACATCCCTTCCGGGCTCTCCCGACCGCGTAGACACACGCGGCACAAACGCACAAGGCGCGTTCGCCCAGGTCAACCCCTACTTCTGCGCCCTCGTGTCACCACAAACTGCGGAACCCGGGCTTCGCGGTCGACGAACCGTCCACCGCCGGTCGGGCGACGGCATTGTCGCCCGGATCCGGCGGTCTTGGTGCGTGCCGATCAGACGCAGCTGAGGTAGTTGGTGTCGGTCAGCGGGTCGAAGTCGTCGGCACACACCGAGTCGTAGCCCGGGCCTCCGAACACGTGGTCGACGATGCCTTGCTGGGTCTCGAAGATGTCGTTGCCTTGCTCGCCGTAAAGCATGTTCACCGAACCGGCCGAAGGGTTGAACTTCGAGTAGATGAAGTCGTTGCCGTAGCCGCCGAACACCTGGTTGCTCCCCTGCTCCGGGTACAGCTGGTCGTTGTCATCGCCGCCGTAGAGCACGTCGGTGCTCCCATTGCCGAAAAGAATGTCGCTTCCGGGCCCGCCGTACACGATGTCGACGCCGAAGCCTCCGTCGTAGCGGTCTTCGCCGTTCCCGAGATCGGCCCAGTCGATTTCGTTCGTCCAGCTGTACGAGTTCACGTAGTCGTTGCCGTCGCCGGTGCAGATGATGTCGTTGCCCGCACCCGGGTGCACCGTGTCGGCGCCGCCGAGCGTGGCAATGACGTCGTTGCCGGCGGTGCCGTACACAACGTCGGGACCGGCCGTGCCGACGATCGTCGCGAACAGGCCGTTGCACATGGGAAACACGGGGAACTTCTTTGCCGGGCCGAAATCGGCAAATGCCGCGCTCGCCGGGGTGAGTACTGCGCCCGCGACGGCGGCGATGGCAACGATCCTGCTGATACGAGAAACACGCATGTCGGCCTCCGAACCTTGCGGACCCGATCGGCCCGTTCACAGGTCCTGACCCACCACCCCTGCCCGCGCTTACGCGGGCCCCTGCCTAGGTTCGGGGGTCGGGCCGTTCAGATGGCGGCGACGGAGATTGCCCCGGCGTCACGCACGGCTTTCTCGCTCCGACCCGCGATCTCGGCGACCGTCCGGTACGTCATGTCGTCGGGGTCGATGCCCAGTTCCGCGGCCTCGGCGGCTCCGAGGCGCTCCAGGAGGTGTTTCGAGGCGAGGGCGGTGACCTCCGAGCCGCCCGCCCGTCGCGACCTGGCCGACCATCAGCGTGGCCCCCCAGTGGATCCCGACGTTGACGCGGACATCGACCTCGGCAGGACCGAGCCCGGACGGCATGTCACGCACCGTCGCGGATTGCGCGTGCCGCTCGGATCGCGGCTGACGCGGCTTCGGATTCGGAGTTGCCCAGTTGCGAAGCATCGCGTTTGTGACTGAGTGATTCGAGTGAGCCCTTCGACCGAGCCATGGCTGATTCATTTCTTCCAGCGTCATCGTTCAGACGACGTGAACAGGCCGGTGCCGGCGGTGGACTTCCTCGACTCATGCCCGGAGCAGGTCGCGGCCGAAATACACGCCGTCCTCGACGCCGTCGCGGCCGCGCCGCCCCCAA
>Ga0163150_10008170_pt1 | contig 11993 bp, 17 predicted proteins | sample OliLakLV19P2IB_FD_148628 | JGI IMG/M metagenome (GOLD analysis project Ga0163150, IMG submission 148628) | Freshwater microbial mat bacterial communities from Lake Vanda, McMurdo Dry Valleys, Antarctica - Oligotrophic Lake LV.19.P2.IB | ecosystem: Environmental > Aquatic > Freshwater > Lake >...
ATTCATATTGTTGCATTGGCTAACGAGGAGCCACGCTCTGCGTGGCGAACCCTTTCGGAATCAGGATTTTTTGGGGGGAATGCAGAACAGACGGCACTTCGTGCCGACCATATTTTTGCTTCCGAACCCGATTTCGTTTTTTGGCGGTGTTTGAACAATGAATGTCTACTCATATTTGATATTAAAATTGTATTAGTTATGAAAAAATATAAAACTGTTGCCGAATTTCTCAAGGGTCTGGATGGACAACAAAAAAGCCAGGTAGAAGCGTTAAGAAAATGTATATTAAGTGTTGAACCCTCGTTAGAAGAAATTATCAAGTGGAATGCTCCAAACTACGTGTATCGAGGTATTGATCGCATTACCTTTAATATTCTGAACAAAGAAAAGGTTGTCAAAATAATACTGCATAAAGGAGCTAAGGAAAAAGAAGATAAGAAAGCTCCCCCAGTAATGAACGATGACACCGGGCTCATACAGTGGAACTCCAATATCAGAGGCACATTAGTTTTCAACAACTTCAAAGATATCGAAAAAAACAAAGAAGCACTACGTCATATTATAAAAAAATGGCTTTCCTTGTAGAATGAAGTAATATGCAGAGAAATTTACCAGCAACCAACGATTCACTTCAACAAGGTCACTGTGTCCCTTGTGAAGGAGGAACTACGCCTCTTTCAATCGAGGATGAAACTAATTATTTGGATGCAACTCGTGGCTGGCAAATACTCCGAGAAGGACCACACACATTGTGGCGCGATTTCGAATGTAAAAATTTCACTGAAGCCATTGAATTGACCAATAAAATTGCAGCCATTGCAGAGAGCGAACAGCACCACCCCAATATTTATATTCACGACTATAAAAAAGTTAAAGTAGAGCTATCGACACATGCCATCGGCGGCCTTTCCACAAATGACTTTATTCTAGCAGCAAAGATTAACTCGATCGAGCAACAGTCAGAATCCAAACATGCTTAACTCCTGCTTTCTTTAAGACTTTCGTTGCTTCAAACAGTGTTGAGCCTGTTGTCCAGACATCATCAAACAAAATAATAGATGCATTTTTATCGATTTTTGCCAACTTTTCCGCGTTAACCGCAAATTTTCCGCGTATATTCCGCGACCTGTAAAAAGGCCGAAGCAATGCTTGAGGCTTTGATCTTTTTGAGCGTATCAAGAGATCATCTCGATACGACCACTTAAGGGAAACCACTATCAACTTCCCTATTTCCTCAGCCTGATTGAAGCCTCGGATACGTTTGCGCTTTGAGTGAAGTGGAATGGGAACAAGTACGGGACGCGTCACCGGAAGCTTATACTTTAAAAGCTCAAGGCTCATCCGATCGGCTATCTCTTCCGCAATAGTAAAAGCATAGTGATACTTAAGAACTTTGAGCGCACGCTGCACAACTCCCGTGTATTTCCAAATAGCAACAGCTCCATCTGGTTCATACTCTTTTAAACAGTTTTTATGAATTTTTCCGGCAAACGTAGTCCTTCGGCACACTGGACAAACAAGCGGTGCGTATGAGGCTTTTTTAAGACATTGATCACAAATATATTTACCAAAGCGAGCGCAGGATACACATTGCTTGGGAAATATAAAATCCAAAAAGTGCATGAGTTTAGTATACGAAAAAACACCGCCGATAGCGGTGCTTTTTCAATTTGGTGGAGACGGAGGGAGTCGAACCCTCGTCCGAGAATGTATCCTAAGAAACATCTACAAGCTTATTTCATTTATAAGTGTCCCAATGAGCTCACTAAATGAACAAATAGCTCATCGGTAAGCTTTCAAAGTCTTTCGAAGTGCTGGCTGAAAACCACACCACACCTCGGCATCCTGATTGGTTGATACGCCACTCTTTAAACAGGATTCAAAAGAGCGCGCAGCTTACTTAAGCAAACGCGTATGCGTAGCCTGAGCGAGCAACGACACTAGATTCGTTGTCGTTTGTTTTTTAGTCCTTTTTTACCAGTGAGAACCACACTGGGCTTGCAGTTTTTTAAAGTACAGCCCGTCGAAACCAGGCGTCCCCATATTTAGGTGAATAATGAGGATCGAAGATAATACCCGTGAAAGTATTATCTTCGATCCTCATTATCCTTCTCGCCTCGAAATTCGCGCTGGGTATTGCGCTCAATATCGTGATCTTTGACCTTCTGCTTCTTGTTAAACTGCTTCTTAGCCCTGCCTAACCCGAGTGACATCTTATAATAACGACCCTTAGTATATACCGAAAGAGGCACAATCGTCAACCGTTCCTGCTTAATTCGATTGTTCAGCTCGAGCATTTCTTTCTTGTGAACAAGAAGCTTTCGTGACCGGGAAGACAGGGTGTCACCCATCTCAACTGTCCCAAAGTGCGCATTAATGAGCATCAGCTCGTTTCCCACGACCTTCACGTAAGCATTGGTTATATTTACCCGCTTTTCTCGTATGGCACGCGCCTCCCCACCGGTGAGGACAATACCAGCTTCAAGAGTTGAGAGAATTTCATAGTCAAATGTCGCATGCCTATTTTCTATATGCATAGGCTGATTATAGTACAAACTTTAGTTTGCAAGAGAAAGAGGAATTTCCAGAAGTTTAGACCCTGACAATAATATAATTTTCCCAAGCTTCTCACTGACAATTATGCCCTTTGCGTCTTTAACCTCATTTGCCAAGTATTCTGCCTGAAAAACACCTTTTTTATCAATAACAAGCACCCGTGAGCGCTCAACGTCAAGGATATAGACCATCGATTCCTCCTCACTGGTATATAGATCCGTAGCACCACTTAATGACCCTTCTACCCCTTGAATAGACACGTTTTGTGGGATTCCCTGCATAAAGCGAACTACCTTGCCACTGTTGGTTAATACCCAAATACTCCCATCAATGGCCCAGCTACGAGCGTTACTGATGTCAACCGAGACATCGGGTGCGATCCACGCAGACTTTTCTCCAAACCCATTTTGAGAAGTCCCTGCATAGCGCCAGATTGCATTATCTTTTTGAGACAATACATACATATTTCCTGCAAATGCCGCAATTAAGCTCTCATCAGTCGACCAGTCGGGGCTTATGACCTTATTATTGCCCGGTACCTCATATACCCCGTCTGAGCTGACGGCAAACGTTCGAGCGGCATACGCACTGACATGAGAAACGGCGCTTGGGAGGGTTCCAATTACATCAGTACGTTTGGACTCGATATTGACCGAGAGTACTCGATTGCGGGATACATCAAGAATCCGAAGAAGATCCTCTGAAGACACGAGTCTTTTGGCATCAAAGTCAGATGACTGAAGTGTTAAGTCGAGAAACGTTACGGGTGAAACTTCATATACTCCCGCTAATTCTGCCATATTGCGAGTGATTTCAGTTCTCACTTCTTTATATTCAGCTTCTTCTTTTTCTTTTTCACTAAACTGATCAGTGAGCGATCGAGCTTCAAGCAGAAGCTCTTTTGCACGCGACTTGTTTAGTGCACCAGCACGCTTTGCGTTGTCAATGAGCTCAGTAACATCGCTGATTTGAGATGAAAGAACACTTTCGGCTTCCTTGGTTTGTTTTTGCTTAACTCCCCACACGATACTCGCAATCAACAGTACTAGTAGTACAATTCCAATCGTTGATGTCTTTCGAGATTTCTTAGATGTCTCAAAGTCATTCTGAGGTTGGTTAACAACAATTGAAGGACGGGTCAGTATTGCCAATCGAGACTTTAGAGATAATCGACTTGGTTGGGGTTCCATCTGAACAGGTACCGCTGTTGGTATCTCTCCTGCAGTGACAATGTCAGGGACCGATTGCCCAACGTGATGTGTGGGTACTGAAATTAATAACGCTGACCCAGGAATATTGAGCGCCGTCATTTGTGCACGAAGCTCGTCAGAAATATCAACAGGGTCTGAGGTAAGCTGCTCCATGGTAAGCAGTTTCGAAACCGTCGGACTTCCCAAAAAGAGCATATCTCCCGGCTGCAGCTTTCCTGACCCGCCTCCAACGGTCGTTGTTTGCCCATATAGGCTAAAAAGTTCTCGATCTCGTGCAAGCTTCACCTCAAACTCCCCTGAGGAGACATAGTAGACCAAATAATCGCTGACCGCGACCACCCCGATGTGTGTCGTGAGCTTTGAATTTGAAAAATGGCCAACGGCGGTTGTAACGGCTTTTTTGAGTGCTACAAATATTCCTTCGTCTTGTGTCCTGGCAAATTCTTCAGAAATAGACTTGGCAATGCTGCGGATGGTCAGGAGTGTATCAAGGTCAGGACCAGATTGAGGAGTAATATGAGCAAGTGAAATTAAAATATACAGCTGACAATTGGAATTGTTTAAGAACTCATGTACTTGGGAATGTGTACCACTATGTTCTCCCAACAGCTTGTCCGCTCGTATTTCAGACTTCATAAGTTTGATTATTGCACAATCAAAGGACCATCAGTGCAAACAAGGTCAGCGAAAATGCAGCAATCAGATGAAGAAACGCAAAAATTCTAATGGGAGTTTCAAATCCAACCTCAAGTGTTTTCGTCATTTGATCAACCTGTCGAACAATGACAAATGCAAACACGTCATAGAGAGATAGTCCTACGAGAAAGAATACCTTTGCAACGATCCAAATATCAGCACTTATTGCCTCAGGAGTAATCGGAAACATTACCGTACCCTCCCTTCTATCTTTTCTTGCTCTTCTTGAACTCTCAAGTCACGAAGTACTTGTGCTACCTGATCAGGATGTGGAACTGCTTGAAATTCAATTTGAGGAATTTCAGCAGATGTTTGAATAACCACATCTCCATAGTCAAGTGTTGTGCGAATAACGCTTCCAATAATAACAGTCACGTCTTGTATAGCGTCAATGTTCGCGTCACTGATCTCTCGATATACAAGGTTATGAAAGTCCACATCAAATACCCGCTCATCGGTGACAATATACACGTTAAAAAACCAGGTAATAAAGCGCTCAAGTATATAGGCCGAGGTCGCAAGGTACCAAAACAAAATCGTAACAATTACAAAGCGCTCGGGCATAAATGTTAAAAGCGGAAAATATACCAGGGGAAGCGGTAAAAAAATGAGTAATATAGAGCTCAAAATCCATGGGACATTCGTTATTGGGTGTCGACGAAGGAGAAGGTGAACTTTTTCGTCGCGATCAGCACCGATAAAGTGCACATGTGTAGGGTTATAGCAATATGCCGCAAGTGGACTTTGAGAAGTTTTCGGATGAGTATGTTTTGTATGTGCAGCAGCCATTTCTAAGTATAACATCGGGCCATATAAAAATCCCCCATTATTAGGGGGACTCTGTATTATTGTTTCCACCACCATTCCCACCAATAGTGCTCCTGCTTGAATGGGTAGTTCATGATCTCTGACTTAACTACTCTTGTATTGCTGTCAGAGTACAGAACAAAGCAGCAGACTTTAGGGTCAATTCTACATAACACTTTTAGAAAGTCATGAGGGCGATGCTCCAGCTTTTTTATGAGATCTTCATCAACTTGTACGCTCCAATGTTCAGGAAATGAAAAATGAGTACGTGTGTCGATCTCACCTTCAAGTATCTCGATAAACGGGATCATACCAAAAGAAATCTCGGTATTCCAATCTTTCTTCGAGCATAATTGAACATATCTTACGTTCATCCTCAACACATTTACTAACGGGGCCTTATTCTTTAGTGCGATGTTTAATACTCGAACGAAGACATGTTCATCTGAATAGGCTTCAGATTGGCCATTCGGTAGTTTCAAAACAACCTCCAAGTGTTAATCGAATGCCTATTTTAACGTGAAGTGTCAGGTTTTACAATTTTTCAATGTTGAAGAGAGAACTTTTTAACCCTAAGTTCCCTGGTGCCCGAAGATTAAACGCCCGTTTGAGCTCCTCACCGCTCATACTCACACTACCTTTATTGGTTCCAAACGTCACCGATTGTGTACTTCCACCGTTGCCGTATACGACGGATACACTACTGACACTCGTGAACCCTCCCAGCCCTTGAAGCTCTGACAATGAATAAGGGTTTCCTTTCCAACAGCCAGTGTCAGGAGGTGAAACACGACCCGTGTCCCCTCCACCTTGAGTGAGCACTTTCCATGCGTTCAAGATGTCAGCCATTTGTTCACTGGTCAGCCATGGATGGCTTCGTCCACATGTTGCACCACTACGACTTTTATACCATCCTTTATAAAACCATGGTGAACCTGCTACTTTTTCATACGCACTCCCTGGCCAGTCACCTGCACTATCTTTAATGCCGGTCCATCCCCACTGAGATATGGTGTATCCACCAGTTGATGCTGAGAAATAAGTACTCGCTGGTTTTCCATCTTTTACGACCACCCATCCACGTGTCGCGCGTACCGCTTCGGCCCACTTTCCTGACTTAAGCTGCGGCTTGTAAACCTGACATGCCTCTGTCGTACAAATGTTACCGGCTCCATTATTGGTCTGAGCGAGCGCGTAGGAGCGGGCAGCAACAGCTTGCGCTTTAAGTGCTTCAAACCCTCCTTGGTTTCCCCAGCTTTCTGGAACTTCATATATTCCCAGTAAATAATTGTCTTCAAGCGATACCCTACCGATGCCGGTTATACCAATAGTGGCACCTGCAGGATAGTTTTTATCCAAGGATGCTCCTTGATAATAGGCAGCTAAGATTGTTTCAGCATTTTGTCCTGACTTGCTTCGACCTAACGCACCATATTGGCTCATTCCGGTGCGATGTGGGGCTCCAAAGCTGAAACCGGCGAACGCAGGGTTAAATCCAGGATCACAGAAGCTTGCCGTTCCCTTCGCTCCACTGCAGGGCTCCTGGGTCGTGGGAGTGTCTCCGACTGAAGTCGAGAACCCTCCAGCCTTCAGTGCAAGAAGCTCTTCCTGTCGACTATCAAGCTCAGCTAAATAGTTTTCCACCTTTGCAACTTCTTTACTCATAAATTGAGCCTGTGCATCAATACTTTTAGAAAGAGAAGCTAAACTTGCTTTGTTTTTCTCAAGAGACTCAATATCGTTTTTAAGCTTCGTGAGCTCTGTGGCATATTTATCCATCGTCTGCCGATCGCCTTCAATGGTTCGCTGCCTGAGTGCAATTTCAAAAAATGCTCCTGTTGCATTGTCTGACGTAATAAATGGCATCACCGGGTCGTATGCACGAATGAATTTGTAATGCTCTGCTGCTTTTTCTTCAAAGACGGATCTTGTGTATGACAGGTCTTTCTCGCGCGCACTGATGTCTTTTCCAAGATTTGTTATTTGACGTGAAGTTGTTTCAATGCGGCGCTTAAGATCAGTAAGCTGTTTTTGAAGACTGGAGAGCTCTTTTTTATTGTTCTCGTGAGCAGGAGCAAGAGCTTCAGCATCACGCTTGAGCTTTTGTAAACACTGGTCAATTTCCCCTGCTGAAAGGTTATTACTTTCACAATCAGGCTCAGATGAAAGTGGGAGCGGGCGCGAAAACACAAAACCGCACCAGACAAATAAGAGAAAAGTAGATATAATTGACGATTTCCTCATATGAAAGCTCATGGATATTCATTATAACAGCAACTCATCATGGTGCTAACAAAATAGAGAGCATGCTACACTGAAAAGACCTTATGAACACTCTTAAAAAATTATCGATTTTACTCAGCTTCATGACCCTCTTTATCTTCGTATTTCCCTCAAATACACATGCACAAGGTAAATTTAGGTGTGTCGGGCCTGGTTCATGTACCCCATGTGCTGCAAACGAAACATGTCCATATAACAGCCGGAATGCATGTGAGACAGATCCCGATTGTGATCCAGCGGGAACTTCATTTAATAAAGTATTTAACCCAGTGAGCAGTAGCTGTAGTTGTGCACAAGTATCTGGAACGAGTGGAACATATTCCTCACTTGCCGCTTGCCAAGCAGCCCCTTGTAGCAACACTGCCCCTGGAGGGAGCTTTACTGGTTTTTGTCCAGGAGGCAACAGCATTCATACTGCAATTGGTTGTATTCCATTTGAAAGCACAACGGCACTGGTTGCATTCTTTTTACGATGGGGATTTGGAGTTGGTGGCGGTATTGCACTCCTCATGATTCTGTATGCAGGTTTCCAAATTATCACCTCAGCTGGCGACCCCAAACGGCTTCAAACTGGCCAGGAACTTATTACCTCCGCTGTAGCAGGACTTATTATGATGGTTTTTTCAATTTTCCTACTCAGAATGGTAGGAGTGAATATTTTGGGATTGTTTTAAACAATGAAAAGAATATTTATTCTTTTACTGCTCGCTCTCTCCTTTGTAATACTTAGCCCCAATGTATCTGCTCAAACGTTTTCAGGTGCAGAATGTGATCAAGAAGGTGAAGAGTGTTGTATTGATCCTAACTACTTAGACCCCAATACTGGACAACCAGTTGGTATTTGCGGCGCCCCTCTGGTTTGCAATATTGAAGGACTTGTTGATATTGGCAGGTGTATTAATCGCACTTGGTGCGGAGAGGAAGGCGATGAATGTTGTGAAAATAATGCGTACGGCAATACTATCTGTAATGATCCAAATTTAAGCTGTGAATATGTTCCCCCACCTGGACAACCTGAAAGCGGTGATGGTGACTATCGATGTATTAGAAGAACTAACGATGAGCAGGAGTGTGGAGACCTTAATCAAGTCTGTTGTGAAATAGATAATGAAAGCAATCCCGAAGGATATGAGTTAGGCAAATGTAATAACATCGCCTTTACCTGCGACGAAGCAGAAAATAGATGTATCTTTGAGGATCCCACCTGTGGATCAGAGGGAGCAGCATGTTGCTCCTGGTTTGGAGGGAATGGCTGTAATAATAATTCGCTTGAATGTAGCTCATCAACAAATACCTGTGAGGAGTACGGTGGAACTCAAACGAAAGATTTGCTTTGTGTAGATGGTAAATCAATTCGTACTGCCATCGGATGTCTACAGTTTGAAACGGTGCAAAATATCTTAGTTTTCTTCCTGTCATGGGGATTTGGAGTTGGAGGAGGGTTTGCAATTCTCATTATTATTATCGCTGCATTCCAAATTATGACTTCTGCAGGTGACCCTATAAAACTTCAATCAGGACAATCATTACTTATCTCAGCTGTATCTGGAATTGTAATGTTGGCATTTAGCATTTTTATACTACGGTTAATTGGAGTGAACATTCTTGGGCTATTTTAATTTGCTATACTTTTTATATGGACGAAACATTTGATCAAGGAAAACTTCTTGAGCTTGAAGGAGTTATTAGGCAGCAAAATCCAGGATACCGAATTCAAGGCGACTTGGGAGACTTTTTGTCTGGCCAATTTGGGATAACAACAATTGTCTTCTTTATTGCAGGAGTGCTTATAGTGATCTACTCCCTCTCAGCTGGAATTGGACTTATGACCTCAGGTGGAAATCCAAGCAGCGTCCAATCAAATAAGGCAAAACTGACAAATGCATTGGTTGGATTTTTAATACTGCTCGCTTCTTACTGGATTGTTCAAATAGTTGGAACGGTCCTTGGTCTTGAAGGAATTACAAACACGTTTAGTCCAAATAACTAATTATGAATGGAGCAAATACTGGAGTAGATATAGCAGAAACCCTTGGTACACCATGGGGTCAAACACTTGGTGTGGGAAATATTGTAACGCTTCTCTTGGCTGGAGGAATTACTATCGCCGGGATCATTCTCCTGTTTCTTCTGTTAGGTGGTGCATTTATGGTTATTTCGAGTGCGGGAAGTAATGACGCTAAAGGAACAGCCGCTGGAAAACAAGCCATTACCTACGCACTGATTGGATTTATAGTAGTCTTTACTACCTACTGGATTATTCGCCTCATAGAGTTAATAATAGGAGTGAATATCTTCACGGCTCCGGGATTCGTACCGGGAACCGGAGGAGGAGGCGCTTAACTACACTATGATCTATCAAACAATTTTCGGCCAAATTAAACCGCCTGACGCATTAAGTGGAGGGCTTGGAGCAGATCCAGGCGCAGGTATTGGAGCACTACTGCAATTGGTGTTTAATCTTATGATTGTTGTGGGGGGTATTTATGCACTATTTAACTTTGTTCTTGCAGGATATGCATTTATGTCCGCGGGAGATGACCCTAAGGGAGTTCAAACTGCATGGGCAAAAATTTACCAGACCATTATTGGACTGGTGTTTTTAGTTGGTGCATTCTTAATTGCAGCTATTATTGGAATGCTCGTTTTTGGAGACGCTGGTGCACTACTCAACCCAGTGATTCCTACTATTTAATATGAAAAACCTACTCGCACAAATAGATATCTCTCCCCCTGGAGGATTTGAAGGTCCTGGAACGAGGTTTGTTGATCCTGGAACAAACTCAGCAAGCAAATTCGAACAGTTATTCTCAACAATCATTGGAGTAATGACTATCATTGCAGGGATTTGGTTTATCTTTATCATTTTAATTGGAGCAATCGGATGGATGACTGCAGGTGGAGACAAAGGTGCAGTTGAAACCGCTCGAAAGCGTATTGCAAATGGGGTGACTGGACTTTTGATCGTAGTAATTGCTGTTCCTCTTATTGGCTTAGTTGGAAGAATCATTGGTCTTGATATTCTAAACATTGAAAACTGGATCGTCGCGCTCAGTGCATAATTATTATGGTAAGTACAGTATTTGCTCAAATTAATAACCCTATTACATCAAGTGGATCTGATGATGGTGTTACCTTCATTGGACAATTTTTACCTCAAATGATGACGCTGTTAGTTGTTATCGCAGGCATTGTTTTTTTCTTCATGCTCATTATTGGGGCGATAAAATGGATCAGCTCCGGTGGAGATAAAGGTGCCATTGAATCTGCACGTGGGCAAATTACAAATGCAATCATAGGTATATCAATTCTCTTTATGACATGGGCTATTGCAACGCTCCTTGAACGGATTTTTGGGATCCAACTACTTCAAGTGGACTTGGCCCCAGTTCTTGCTCCATAATGCATTCCCCCTTGACTTACCTCTCTCAAATAAGCGATAAATAACTATCAATTGAATGTACGTTAGTTGACTTTTAAAGTTAGCCGATTTATACTCAACGATTTTTCCCTATTCGAGGGAAATCATAAAGGAGGTGACACATGATATGAATTTTTTATCTACCGTATTCGCACAAGACACTGCAGTAAACTTGCAACCTGATGATGTTGGAACAGCTATTAACTTCACACCTGAAGCTATTATCGTTTGGGCAGTTAGTATCATTGTTGTTGTAGCAGGACTTATTTTCTTTTTCATGCTTATCATTGGAGGTTTGAAATGGATTCTTTCAGGTGGAGACAAAGCTCAAACTGAAGCTGCACGAGGACAAATTACAGCCGCATTAGTCGGTTTGGTTATTATCTTCTCTGCTTGGGCAATTACGACACTTGTCGGCCGAATTTTCGGATTCGATCTCTTTAACTTAGTTATTCCAGCAATTGGAGCTTAACGGTTAAACAGCAAAACACTAAAGAGGTCCAAGGAAACTTGGGCTTTTTTAGTGGCCAAGTATGAGTATCCCCTTGTCACTTGTGCGGTTCAGTCGTCACTTATACAATAGGATATGTATTCGGTAGTATTCGCACAACTTAATCAGCAAATAGTTAACGATGAGCCAAGCACGTTTCAAGATATTGAAAAAGTCTTTGCAAATATAGTTTCAGCAGCGATTCCAGCTGCAGGAGTTGTGTTGTTTATTTTCCTTATGTACGCAAGCTTAAAGTATATCTCTGCAGGCGACGATCCAAAGAAAGTGTCAGAAGCCCGCTCAATGATTACTTATGCGATTTTGGGAGTGGTACTGGTGGCAATGTCATACCTGATCCTTGCCTTCGTCTCCCAGTTCACCGGTATTCGATCAATTTTAGACTTCAAAGTCACTCAATAAACTTCTACTCCCCCTTGCGAGAGACGCCTCATATTGTGTATGGTAAGATATACGATTTAGTAGTCGACTCATCATGTTTAAAAGACTTTTAATTACACTCACTATTATT
>Ga0163150_10008171_pt1 | contig 11991 bp, 9 predicted proteins | sample OliLakLV19P2IB_FD_148628 | JGI IMG/M metagenome (GOLD analysis project Ga0163150, IMG submission 148628) | Freshwater microbial mat bacterial communities from Lake Vanda, McMurdo Dry Valleys, Antarctica - Oligotrophic Lake LV.19.P2.IB | ecosystem: Environmental > Aquatic > Freshwater > Lake >...
ATGATAATCAGGCTGGCCGCAAGGGGCGAGAGCCAGGGCGCTCCCAGCGATTCACCGGCAGCGGTTACCGTCTGCGCGATCCCGTGAAGAGGATTGATGTCCTTGGCGGGCAGGATGACGAGAAGCGAGAAAGTGCAGCCCACGTAAAATAGCGTGGCGAGCGGCGCGACAATCATCCCCGAGCGCGGGAGGTTCCGTTCAGGCGAGCGGATTTCGCCGCCGAGGATCGGCGCGAGTTCGAGGCCCGTGAGCGCGTACGCCATCTGCGAGAAGAAGTTTAGCTTTTGCCAATCCCAGACAGGCCATGGTTCAAAGGGGGTGGCCGAGCCGCGCTTGGAAAATGCGCCGATGGCCAGTATCACCAGCAGTGTGCCGAGCGCATAAGCGCTGATGCTGCCGGCGCTGTCGATCCACTTCGCGGTTTGGAGGCCCAGGATGTTGGCGCCAAGTGCAAGCCACAAAGCCACCAGCGAAGCCACCAGCACGAACGCGTGACTATCGGCAAGGGGAGCGTAACCCGGACCGAAGGCGTACACGGACATGCTGGTGAAAGCCATCAGTGCCGATGGAAACCAAAACGTCAGGCCCAGCCAATAGAGCCAAAAGCACAGGAATCCATGCCACTCACCAAACGAGTTCCGCGTCCAAATATATAGGCCGCCCTCATCCGGATAGCGCGCCGAGAGTCTTCCGATCGCGAACGCCGATGGGATGAAAAACAGACCTGCCGCAAGGATCCATAACGTGATGGATGCCGATCCCGTTTGGGCGGCGGCCGAGAGCCAGCGAGTGCCGAGCACACCGGCTAGTGAGAACAGTACGAGATCCCGAAGTCCCAGTTCCCGTCGAAGCGATTCAGGCTTTGGCGCCTGACCCGCTTCAGGCATGCGAGCCGTGCTGGCAACCCAACTTTGACGGAACCCTTCCGCCCTTATTCAATTCGCGGAATCCTGGTTGCGTGGCGTAGTAAAGACGAGACGTCATCGCCTTGGCGAGGCGGAAGAACGGCGTATCCTGGCGCGCCGTTAACATCGCCACTTGCCGCTCCCGCGAGCAGGTTGCGAAAGGATGCCCGTGAGTCTGGATGGCGTGGCCGTCGAGCGCTGACAACCCTTGAAGGAACTGTTCCCGCAGCGATACGTCGCCATCCCGGAGCGCGAGGTCCATGTGGCGATTCACCAGAGCGGCCTTAGCGCCTGGCGTGTCGGTGTCGGGAATGATAAGGTCGATCACCGCGACCACGGTCCTGTTCTGGTGATCGTCGAACACCGACGGCTTCCACGCCGCCGGCGGGGTTTGGGCCGCCGCTACAGGAAGAGCGGCGGCAGCTGCAGCGGTCTTAAACAGGTCTCGACGGTTCATCTTGGTCTCCTCGCGAAAAGGCGCGCCGGCTGCTCTCACACCTCCCCGGTCATTGGGCGTTACGTGAACTTGTAGACGCCCGGAACCGGTAGCGGCGGGATGTCCATCTTCAGATCGTACTCAAACTGCTTGGGCTGAAGGTCAAGCTGCGACTTCATCATCATGTCCCACGTGATCTTCTGGCCTGAATAGGCGGCCTCGCGTCCCATGATGCACGTCATCGTGGTCTCAGCCACCGGCATCCCGTGATTGATGTAGGGGCCGTCTCCACGAATGCTGGCGATCATCGCCGTGTGCTCGCGAACGTACGGACTCTCCCGAGGATCGCGTCTCGCCGCGCGCGGATCGACGGCGGGGCCGCTCCCAAGATCAAAACCATTGCTGCGCTTCTTTGAGCCGATGATCAACTCGCTGACGTTCTGAGCCGAACCCTGAGGAAACTGGCGGCAGTAGCTCGACATGTGCACGCCGTTCGGATAAACGAAGTCGGCCGAGATGTGGTCGAAGATGTTGCCGTAGAACTCGGGGTCGTCTTTGGGGCGCCACGCAACTCCACCGCTCGCTACACATTCCACGGGGTGTGCATTCATCACCCAGTTGCAGACGTCGATGTTATGCAGATGCTGCTCGACAATCTGATCGCCGCAGATCCAAACGAACGAGTACCATTGGCGATGCTGCCAGGTCATGTCGCCCCAGTTCGCTTTGCGATCCGCCTTATTGCGAATCGGAAACACGGGCGTGCCCACCCAGTAGGCGTAGGTGGCGAGGACGTCGCCGATCTCGCCGTTCTGGATCTTTGCCACCGTTTCCACGTAGCCCTTATCGAAGCGGCGCTGCGCCCCGGACATCACCGTGAGCTTCAGTTCCTCGCTCTTCTTGGCGGCGGCCATGAACCGGCGCACGCCTACGGGATCGACACCAAACGGCTTCTCGCAGAACACGTGCTTCTTGGCGTCGATGGCCGCTTCAAAATGCATTGGGCGATAGCCTGGAGGCGTGGCCAGCATCACGATGTCGATGTCGGTGGCGAGCACCTTCTTGTAGGCGTCGAAACCGACGAAGCGCTTGTCGGGATCCATCTTGATGCGATCCTGCCACTGGCCCGCGTCGGGTTGATCGCGAACCTTTTTAATGGACGCTTCGAGTTTGTCCTCAAACAGGTCGCCCATTGAGACGATGTCGACGTTCTCCGTACCGCGCATCATGTCCACAATGGCTTGTGTGCCGCGGCCGCCGCATCCAATGAGTCCAGCTTTGAGACGTTCTTTGCCTGCGCCCCGAACGAGTTCGGGTTTAATGATCATGAATGCCGAAGCCGCCGTGGCGACGGTTCCGCTCCGCTGAATCAGATTTCTTCGGGATATAGTATTCACGTTATCTCTCGTACCAAGGTATTTAGATGAGTTCGGCCATCATTGTATACCCTCGGCGGGCTCGCGTGAAGCGGTGTAGTCCGTGAGGATCTCGCGCCAGATCGCGCCTCCAACGCCGCCGCATGGTGTCTATGCGGCTACAATCACCCCGCGCCGCGAGGGTGAGGTGGAGGTTGACCTGGGCGCCATGCTTGACGTGATCGACTTCGTTGCCTCGCGAGGCGTGAACGGCGTGTGCCTGTTCGCCGCCCCTGGGGAGTTCCTGCATTTCACCCCTGAAGAGCGCAGCCGTTTCATCGGACTCGCCACCAAAAGAAGCCGCGTCCCTGTTCTCGTGAATGTGTCGCACTCCACGCTGGACGGCGCCATAGCCATGGCCGAAGAAGCCGCTGGAGCCGGTGTCGCGGGCGTGCTCGCAATGCCTCCCTACTTTTACAAGCACAGCCCCGACAGTGTTCGAGCATTCCTCTCCGAGCTCGCGCTTCAGGTTAATAAATGGACTCAGGTTTACCTATACAACCTCCCTGCATTCACCAACTGCATCGCCATCGAGACGGCCGAAGAACTTCTCCGCTCGGGTGAGTTCGCCGGAATCAAAGACTCAGGCGGCGATCCGGGCTACCTTGAAAGATTGCTGGCTATTCGCTCGCGATCGCCGATTCAGGTGCTATGCGGTGACGACCGGCTTTTTGTGCGGGCACGTGCCGGTGGCGCCGACGCGGCAATATCGAGCGTCGCTTCAGCCGTGCCGGAGTTGATGGCCGCTATTGACCGTGCGGCGGAAACAGTGGACGCCGGCAAGCTTGCGAGGCTTGAAGCGCGATTGGCGGAGTTCATCGACTGGATGGACCGTTTTGCGACGCCCGTCGCATTGCGCGAAGCCGCACGCCTGCGCGGGATCAAGGCAGGCGGCCCAGCGGTACCGCTCGGTGACGCCGGCCGCGCGGCGCTCGAAGAGTTTCGATCATGGTTTCGCGAATGGATCAAGGTAATTGAAAATGAATGCAAGCCATAGCGCTGCGCTGATCGCGTTGGTGGGAGTTCTCGCCTGTGCGCAGGGGTTGAGGCCCGGGCCGCAGGCGCTCACCTTCTTCTCCGAGGTGGATGATACCGATCAGCCCTACGCTCTCTACGTCCCCAAGAATATGGATCCGGCGAAGAAGTACCCCGTGGTGATCAGTCTGCACGGCGCTGGTTCGAACCACCGGCTGAACCTTCGGCGAGTCTTTGGCAAAGGCAATATGCCGGGCGAGACCGACACCGAAGCCACGCGCTACTTCCCTGCTTTGCGTGATGTCGACTTCATCGTCGCATCGCCGCTGGCTCGCGGAACCATGGGGTACCAGGGCATTGCCGAGACCGATGTCTATGACGTGCTCGCCGATGTGAAGAAGCGCTTCAGCGTGGATGAAGATCGGGTGTACCTGACCGGACTTTCAATGGGTGGCGGCGGAACTTTGTGGATCGGCTTGACGCGCCCGGATGTCTGGGCGGCGATCGCGCCCGTGTGTCCAGCACCGCCCGTTGAGGCTCTCCTGTTCGCGCCCAATGCGCTCAACCTGCCGGTGCAATTCTTTCATGGCGCCATCGATCCGGTGGTAAATCCCGACGTCTCCCGGTCATGGGTGGAGCAACTCAAACAGCTCGGTACAAAGGTGGAATACGTTGAGTATCCGGCGGTCCGGCATAACAGTTGGGATAACGCCTACAAGAATGGCGCAATCTTCACCTGGTTCTCGCAGTTCAAGCGCGACCGTCATCCCGACCGCGTGCGCTTCGTCTCCGACCGCTACAAATACAACAGCGCCTACTGGGTAAGGCTCGACCAATTGACTCCCGGCACAATGGCGCGCATTGATGCGCAGTTCATGGCGCCGAACAAGATCTCGGTAGCCACGGCGGGGCTGGGAGGGTTCACGCTCTCGCCGGCGGGGCACCCGAAGTACACGCCAGGACGTCCGCTCATCGTCACCATCGACGGCAAGCCGCTCCGCGCTTTGAAGAGCCTTTCGTTTGCGATGCGCAATGGCGCGTGGGTTGCCGCTCCGATTGCGGCCGCCGACCTCACCAAGGGCGTTGGGCGCGAGGGTCCGATCGGCGACGCGCTTGCCCACCATCACATCTACGTCTACGGGACCGCCGACAATCCGAGCCCGGAGGAACTCGCTGCCCGGCGAGAGATCGCTTCCCGAGCGGCCGAATGGTCGACGCCGCGCTCGCGCCTGCTGCTGTCCCTTCGAACCGTCGCGGATAAGGACGTCAAGCCGAGCGATCTCGAACGCGCGAACCTGGTGCTGTTCGGAACACGTGAGACCAATTCGCTTATAGCGCGATTCGCTGACCGGCTACCGATGGCATTGAATGCCGGCGCCGCTGACTATGGGCTGATCTACACCTTTCCGATCGGCGGCCATTACGTCGTCGTCAATTCAGGATTGCCATGGTGGACGGGGGCCGAACGTCTTCGTCGAACGGAGTTTCGGTTCTTGCCGGTGCAGCCGGCGATGGCCGCGTCGTTCGGCGACTATGCGCTCTTCAAAGGGTCGCTCGAGGACATCGTGGTGAACGGCCGTTTTGACCCACAATGGCGCATGCCGTCCGAGGACGCGGCCAAGATGAAGGCGACCGGCGCTGTCGCGGTCCGTTAACAATATCCCATGCTCAAGACTTCAGATATGGACCCGGAGGAGTTCCGCAAAGCCGGCCACCAGGTGGTGGATTGGATTGCGGATTACCTGGCGAACATTCGCGATTATCCCGTTCTACCGGTGACGTCGCCGGGACAACTCGCGGCCAGTCTTCCGCCATCGGCGCCTGAGGCGGGAGAACCTATCGAGCGAATTCTCGACGACTTCGCGGAGCGGATTCTCCCGCATGTCAACCACTGGAATCACCCGCGCTTTCACGGGTACTTCTCCGTCTCGGCATCCGGTCCTGGAATCCTGGGCGAGATGCTGATGTCGGCCTTGAACGTCAACGCGATGCTTTGGAAGAGTTGCCCGGCGGCCACCGAACTCGAGCAAGTGACGCTCGAATGGCTGCGACAGTGGCTCGACTTGCCGGTAGGCTGGTTCGGCATCATCTACGACACCGCATCTACCAGCGTGATGCATGCCATCGCCGCCGCGCGCGAGGCGGCGTTCCCCGAGAATCGAACCGGCGGCGGACTGCGCGACGCGGTCTGCTATACGTCCGCCCACGCGCACAACTCCTTCGAGAAGGGCGCGATCTCGCTGGGTATAGGACAGCGGAACGTTCGTCTGATCGGCGTGGATGATAACTTCGCGATGCGCGCAGACCTGCTGGCGGCGGCTGTTGAAGAAGATCGCCAGGCTGGCAGGAAGCCGTTCTGCGTCTGCGCCACCGTCGGCACAACGTCCACTACCGCCATCGATCCGGTAGCTGCGATTGCCGACATCGCGGAGGCCGCCGGCATGTGGCTGCATGTGGACGCCGCCTACGCCGGGCCCACCGCGATCCTCCCCGAGATGCGGCAGCACTTCGCGGGCTGCGAGCGAGCGGACTCCTTCGTGCTGAACCCTCACAAGTGGCTGTTCACGCCCATCGACATCAGCGTCCTCTACACCAGGCGGCCGGACATTTTGAAGCGGGCCTTCTCGCTAGGGGCCGAGTATCTCAAGACGGCGCAGGATTCGAGCGCGGTGAATTACATGGATTACGGCGTCCAACTCGGCCGCCGCTTCCGGGCCCTGAAACTCTGGTTCGTGATGCGCTACTTCGGGCGGGAAGGTATCAGTGCAATCCTCAGAGACCACCTCGAGTTTGCGCAGGAGTTGGCTGGCTGGATTCGTGCCGACAGCCGCTTTGAAGTGATGGCGCCGGTGTCGTTCTCGTTAGTGTGTTTCCGCCTGACGTCGTCAAACGAAGCCAATCAACGGCTACTCGACGCAATCAACGCGTCGGGACGGGCCTTCCTGTCCCACACTGTCCTGAATGGGATATTCACCCTTCGCTTCGCGATTGGCAACATCAAGACCAATCGCGATGATTTAGCTGGAACGTGGTCCCAGATTCAACAATGCGCCGCGGCCCTGTGATCTCAGCTATGGACTTCTTCCGGAACCTGAACGGCAGTTGTCAGAAATCTCAGGAGGAGCAAATCCGAAGGCTGGAAGCTGGCGATTGGGACGTTGGACAAGTCTTCGTCGGTGGTAACAACGTGTCTCCGGATCAGAACCCGGAGCCGTTCAACCGATACCCCAAGCTCTTCGGCGGCCTCCGTCTCCGTGTAGTGACTCTTACCTGTGTTTAGCGTCATGATGCGCTCTTGATCCCCTTTTCCGATCCCAATAACATTGTAGAAGCGAGGGTTACCATCACCCAATTGGTAAGAATGCGTAGTTGGCAGTAGGTATCGCCTGATGATGGTTTTGTTGGAGGTACTAAAGAGGTGCGTAGGCGCGGCATATGCGCCACTCGCGATGCGGTTAATTAAGCGTAGATTCCACGCAGCTTAATCGCGAAGGCAACGCGGTCGAGCGCCAGCATGTAGGCGGCAATCCGGTTGTTTACTTCGTGCTTGTCGGCATAACCGACCACATCGCGGAAGCTGTTCACCATAATTTCTTCGAGCCGGCCGTTGACCAGTTGCTCGTTCCAGAAATAGCCTTGACGGTCCTGCACCCATTCAAAGTAAGAAACCGTGACGCCGCCGGCGTTGGCCAGAATGTCCGGGATGACAAAGATCTTCTTGTCCTGGAGAATCGCATCCGCGACGTGGGTGACGGGCCCATTGGCGCCTTCGCAGAGGATCTTGCAGCGCAATCGATCGGCGTTCGCCGACGTGATCACGTTCTCCTTTGCCGCCGGCAGAAGCACTTCGCATTCCAGGAACAGCGCCTGTTCGCGATCAATCGCCTCGCCCTCGGGGAATCCGGTAATCGAGCCCGTTTCTTTGCGGTGCTCCATCAGCGCTGGAATATCCAGACCGTTCTTGTTGTAGACTGCACCGTCATACTCAATCACGCAGATAATCTTGAACCCCGCGCGTGCCATCAACTTTGCGGCCATACCGCCGACATTGCCGAAGCCCTGCACGACAACGCGTGTATTTGAAGGATCGAGCCCGAACCGCCTCAGCGCCTGCTGGGTGACGATGAGGCACCCCCGCCCAGTGGCTTCAGGGCGTCCACGCGATCCGCCCAGGTTTAAAGGTTTGCCGGTGACAACGGCTGTGGTGGTGTGGCGCTGGTGCATCGAATACGTATCCATGATCCACGCCATCGTCTGCTCATTCGTATTCATGTCGGGCGCCGGAACATCGCGCTCGGGGCCTATGAAATCGATGATCTCGGCGGTATAGCGGCGAGTGATACGCTCCAGTTCACTCTGGGACATCAGCGGAGGGTCGCAGATTACTCCGCCTTTACCTCCACCGAACGGGATATTCACCACCGCGCATTTCCACGTCATCCAGGATGCGAGCGCCCGCACTTCATCAAGCGTCACGTCGGGTGCGTAGCGAATTCCGCCCTTCGCAGGTCCGCGTGCGATGTTGTGCTGAACACGGTAGCCGGTGAATACTTCGATCCGGCCATCATCCAGCACCACGGGAATATGCACAGTGATTTCGCGAGATGGCGAACGCAACACTTTGCAGATCCCGTCATCAAGGCCGAGCCGCGTTGCCGCGGCATCGAATCGCGCCTCGGCCGAGAGCCACGGATTGGTCTCGTTCTCGTGAAGCGCCGCGGTTCCGACGAGCATGTGCTCACCTCCGCCTACATTATGGCACCACCTTTTGAAGGTGGTCTTACGGTGGACAGGCGTCAGCGCTGATTGGCTTTGAGGATTTTCTTTCGCAGCCGGATGGACTTAGGTGTTACTTCGACAAACTCGTCGTCGCGAATAAACTCGATGGCCTGTTCGAGATTCATCAGCTTCGGCGGCACCAGCCGGATGGCCTCGTCGGATGTTGACGCACGCATATTCGTCAGCTTCTTCTCTTTCACGATGTTCACGACGAGATCGGCGTCGCGCGAGTTCTCGCCAACGATCATGCCTTCGTAAACCTCGGTAGTGGGCTCCACGAACATCTCGCCGCGCTCCTGCAGGTTATAGATGGCGTACCCGGTTGCTTTGCCGGGACGGTCAGCTACTAGCGAGCCCGTCGGCCGCGTTGGAATCTCGCCCTGCCACTCCATGTAGCCCTGGAACAACGAATTCATGATCGCCGTTCCGCGAGTGTCGGTGAGCATCTCACTCCGCAGGCCGATGAGGCCGCGCGAAGGAATCTGGAACTCGAGCCGGACGCGCCCGGATCCGTTGTTGATCATCTTCGACATCTTGCCCTTGCGGCCGCCCAGCTTCTCGATCACCACCCCAACAAAATTTTCCGGGCAATCGATCACCAGCAGTTCAAGAGGCTCGTGCAGCTTCCCGTTGATAGTCCTGGTGAGGATCTCCGGCTTGCCGACCATTAACTCATGGCCTTCGCGCCGCATCATCTCGATCAGAATCGCCAACTGCAATTCGCCGCGGCCCATCACCTTGTACGCATCCGGTCCGCCGGCTTCCTCCACGCGGATCGAGACGTTGGTCAGCAGTTCTTTGTCGAGGCGATCTCGCAGGTTGCGCGATGTTACGAGATTGCCTTCGCGCCCCGAGAACGGCGACGTGTTAATCGTGAATGTCATCGCGATCGTCGGCTCATCAATCTGAACCTGCGGCAGCGGCTTCGGTGTTTCGGCACTCGTCACCGTCTCACCGATCGTGATGCCTTCCACACCGGCGATCGCCAGGATGTCACCCGGCCTCCCGATCGTCTCATCCACTCGCTTCAAACCTTCAAACGAGTACAGCTTGGTGATCTTCGTCTTGTGGAAAGTCCCGTCCAGCTTGGCGATCGCCACTTCATCGTTTAAACGCAGTGTGCCTTCGAACACACGGCCGATCGCCAGCCGCCCGAGGTACTCGCTGTAATCGAGATTGGCCACAAGGAGTTGCAGCACCGAGTCGGGATCACCTGCCGGCGGCGGAATCTGCTCCAGGATCAGCTCAAACAGCGGCCGAAGGTCCATCGATTCATCCTCAAGATTGCGCTTGGCGATACCGAGCTTCCCGTTGGTGTAGATCACCGGGAAATCGAGTTGATCTTCAGTGGCGTCGAGATCGATGAATAGATCGTAAACCTCGTTCAGCACTTCCTGCGGACGGGCGTCCGGACGGTCGATCTTGTTGATCACAAGGATCGGAGGCAGGTGGGCTTCGAGCGCCTTCATCAGAACGTAGCGCGTCTGGGGCAACGGACCTTCACTCGCGTCCACCAACAGCATCACACCGTCGACGATTTTGAGTGCGCGCTCCACCTCGCCGCCAAAGTCACTGTGGCCGGGAGTGTCTACGATGTTGATTTTGGTGCCATGATATTGAACACCGGTAGTCTTGGCGAGAATCGTAATGCCGCGCTCGCGCTCGAGATCGTTTGAGTCCATCATTCGGTCTGCGACCGCTTCGTTGACTCGGAAGAGGCCGCTCTGCTTCAACATGGCATCCACGAGCGTGGTCTTGCCATGGTCAACGTGAGCGATAATAGCGATATTTCTAATTGCGGAGTTCTGCATGCGAACTTCCAGGATCGCATGTCCGGCGCTACCAGCTACCATAATTCAATGCGAGTCCTTGTTCTGTCTGACCCGGCTGCGCCCCATTTGAAGGTCCTCTCGAAGCTCCCGGACACCGTTGATGTCGTCGTTACACGGGATCCCGAGTTCGCACTCGAGAAGGCCGACGGCGCCGAAATCATCTTTAATGCGCTGTTCAATGCGGAGCTGCTGAGGCAGATCTTTCCCGCGGTCCAGGGCGCTAAATGGATCCACTCCATCTCGGCGGGCGTCGATCACATCCTGTTCCCCGAACTGCGCGCAAGCTCGATCCCCCTCACCAATGGGCGCGGCGCGTTCGCCCGGTCGCTCGGTGAGTTCGTGATCGCAGGCGCGCTCTATTTCGCCAAAGATTTTCGCCGTCTATTCGCCACTAAGGCGAGCGGCAAATGGGCCCAGTTCGACCTCGAAGAACTGCACGGCAAGACCATCGGCATCGTTGGCTACGGCGAGATCGGGCGCGCCATCGCCGAACGTGCGAAGCCATTCGGGATGCGCGTGATCGCCATCCGCCGGCGTCCTGAGCTGTCCGCGCAGGACCCCTTGCTTGACGCTGTCTATCCCCCCGATCGCGTCGCCGATCTGATGCGCGAGAGCGATTACGTAGTCGCTGCCGCTCCTAACACGCCAGGCACACGCGGCCTCATCGGCGAGCGCGAGATCGCTGCCATGAAGCCCACAGCCGTCATCATGAACGTCGGACGCGGGCAAGTGATCGACGAGCCGGCACTGGTGAAGGCGCTTACCGCCGGGAGTATTCGCGGCGCCGTGCTCGACGTGTTCAACCAGGAGCCTCTTGCCGAAGGCCACCCGTTCTACACCCTCGACAATGTCCTGCTGTCGTTCCACTGCGCAGACCACGTGGATGGCTGGATCGACAACGCTGTCGCTATCTTCGTCCGCAACTTCGACAAGTTCGTAAAAGGCGAGCCGCTCGAGAATGTTGTGGATAAGGAGGCGGGCTACTGAGATGGTGACGCTAGCCGATATACAGCAGGCGCGCCACCGGATCGCCTGCATCGCACAGCGCACACCAGTGATGACGTCGCGCGGTTTTGATGAACTCGGCGGATCGCGAACGTTCTTCAAGTGCGAAAACTTCCAACGCGGCGGCGCCTTTAAGATTCGCGGCGCGTCGAATTTCATTCTGTCCATCCCGCCCGCCGCACTGGGGCGCGGTGTGGTGGCGTTCTCCTCGGGCAATCACGCTCAGGCAGTGGCCATCGCCTCACGCCATGTCGGCGCGAAAGCGACGCTCGTCATGCCTGAGGACGCGCCGCGTTTCAAGATGGAGGCTACCCGCGCTCAAGGTCCCACGGTGATCACCTACGACCGCTTCAGGGACGATCGTGAGGCGCTGGGGAAACGTGTCGCCGACGAGACCGGAGCGACGCTCGTGCCTCCCTACGATCACGAGTGGATCATAGCGGGCGCGGGTACGGCGACGCTCGAGTTGCTTGAAGAAGCGCCCGATCTCGACGCCCTCGCGATTTGCATTGGCGGCGGTGGACTCGTCGCCGGGTCGGCCATCGCGGCCAAGGGCCAGCAGCCCGGCATCCGCATTTTCGGCGTCGAGCCTGAACTCGCAAACGACACATGGCAGTCTTTCCGCAAAGGCGAGCGCGTCGGCA
>Ga0163150_10008172_pt1 | contig 11991 bp, 8 predicted proteins | sample OliLakLV19P2IB_FD_148628 | JGI IMG/M metagenome (GOLD analysis project Ga0163150, IMG submission 148628) | Freshwater microbial mat bacterial communities from Lake Vanda, McMurdo Dry Valleys, Antarctica - Oligotrophic Lake LV.19.P2.IB | ecosystem: Environmental > Aquatic > Freshwater > Lake >...
TCGAGCGGGCCAGGATCCTTGCCGAGGGAGACGAGATTGTCCGCGAAAACCTTCCTCCCGAAATCATCGCCGGAATTGAACGGCCGGCCCAAATGCCTGCCGCAGGTTCACCGGTCGATCTGGAAAGCCTGAACCGGCTGCATGTGGAGCAGGTTTACGAACGGCATAACCGCAACAAAACCAGGGCTGCCCGGGCCTTGGGGATTGGCCGCCGAAGCCTGTACCGTCTCCTGGAAAAATACGGAATCGACTGACCAGCATCCGCCAATTCCAGCAATTCTGTTTGCACCCTGTTCGCCCTCTGGCAACAATAGGGATATCGAATTCCGGATCGTATTCATTACCGGAACCGGACGGGCCACAGGAAAGTGCAGGTGCATCGTTATGAACAACCAGAATCAGGATTCTGCCACCGGCATGATTTTGGCCTGCCTGGTCGTGCTGGTTCTGCTCGTCCTGGGGGCTGCAGGTGCGGTGACGTTTTACTGGAGAGCGGAGTCGTTTACACAGCAGATGGCGGCCGAACGGGAAATGGCCGAAGCCAGGCTTCAGGCGGAAATGGCAGCCCAAAACAGCAAAGAGTCTCTATTGGCTCTCGAAAACGGGAAGGCCGCCTCTGACCAGCTTGAGCAGCTCAAAAGGGAAAACGAATTGCTGAAAGCCCAAGTGATTCAAATGTCAGCCGAGATCGAGCGGCTGAAATTTCAGATCGAAAACGGTCGTTAAGGACCGGGTCAAGAACAACTTCCGCTTTTGTTTGCCAATTCGGGAGGTCGAGGCTCCGGCCGAGACATACTCTCGAACGAACCTGTTTCGGCGGGAGCCTCAACCTCCCAGGATCTGCGAAGTTATTTTTGACCAATTCCCCAGTGTAGAACAATTGTCCCCAATTGTTCTACACTGGGGAAAACCGCTAAAGCACCAGTTTGCTGCGGGGGTAGCTGCCCAGAACCGTCAATTGTTTGCAGAACGCGCGGGCCTCGCCGATCACTTCGGCCATTTTCGGATCGGATGCGTGCCCGATCGCATCGACAAAAAACGTGTAATCCCAGTTGACCTGACGGCTGGGGCGTTTGTCGATATGGGTCAGGTTGACATTGTTCCTCTTGAAGACGTTCAACACATCGACCAGTGAACCGGGCCGGTCGTCGGTGGTGAACATGATCGAAGTCTTGTCTTCGCCGCTGGGACTGGTTTTGCTGCGCGACAGAATCAGGAAGCGGGTAACGTTTCCCTGCACGTCTTCGATCTTTTCGAACAGCACACGAACATCGTGCATTTCGCCGGCCAGAGTGGACCCAATCGCCGCACTTCCGCTGGCCGGATCCGTGTCCAGATCATCCCGCACATGAAGAACCGCGGCAGCCGTGCTCTCCGACGGAATCCGCTCGGCGTTGGGGTACTGCGTCGCCAGCCAGTTGCGGCATTGGGCAAATGCTTCCGGGCGGGAATAGATCCGCTTCACGGCGTCGGGCGCACAGTTGGCGAGCAGGCTGAAATGGACTGCCAACTGCACTTCGCCGTAGATATTGACCGACTGGTGAAATTGCTGAAACAGGTCGAGCGATTCGGTGATCCCTCCACCGATGCTGTTCTCGATCGGTATCAGCCCGTAATCGACATGTCCCCGGGCGACTTCGTCAAATACACCCTGGATTGCGCGAAGATTGTCGTACTCGACACTGGAACCAAAATGGCGGCGGGCGGCCTGGTGACTGTACGTTCCGACCGGGCCGAGATAGCCGATCCGCTGCGGATGTTCCAGCGCAAAACTGCCACTCATAATCTCGCGATAAATCGCTTCGATCGACCGGGCCGACATCGGGCCCTGGTTCATCGCCGCAATCCTGCGGAGCACATCGGATTCACGATGCGGAGTGTAAATCGCAATCCCATGCTCCCGTTTCACCAGCCCGACTTCGACCACCAGACTGGCGCGCTGGTTGATCAGGTCAACGATCTGGCGATCCAGGTCGTTGATCCGGTCACGGTATTCCCGAAGCGGGTCTTTGTCAGGTTTCATTGCGGAGCGGAGTTTAAGACCAGACGGCAAAAAGTGGCTTGATAAAGGACGAAACATGATTCCTGTTTAGCCGCGAAGCGCGCCCGCATGGAGCGCGCTTCGCGGTTAAACGGAAAAATGACATTCACGACAGCTGGTGCAAGCAGCCCGGCCACAACCTGCGTTGATTGCGTTGCATCCAGCTTCACAACGCTGGGTAAATCTATCTGTTGTTCTTTGGTTTGCCGGCGGGAATCTCCGGTACCATGCCAGTTTGTTTGGCGATAAAGGCCCACTGGTCGGCAGCTTCCTCGATGATTTTCGCCGTCGGCTTGCCGGCACCGTGTCCGGCTTTGGTTTCGATCCGGATCAATACCGGGTTGTCCCCCTGGTGCGCCGCCTGCAACCGGGCGGCAAACTTGAAACTGTGACCGGGCACCACCCGGTCATCGGTATCTGCCGTGGTGACCATGGTCGCGGGATATTCGACACCATCCTGAATATTGTGATAGGGCGAATAGGCGAACAGTGCGTCGAACTCTTCGCGGCTGGCTTGGCTGCTGCCATAGTCATCGACCCAGTACCGGCCAGCCGTAAATTCCTGGAACCGCAACATGTCCATCACGCCGACCGCCGGCAGGCAGGCTGCAAACAGATCCGGGCGCTGGGTCATACAGGCTCCCACCAGCAGACCGCCGTTGCTCCCTCCCTGGATGGCCAGATGTTTGGACGATGTGTAGCCGTTGGAGATCAGCCATTCTCCGGCTGCGATAAAATCATCGAATACGTTCTGCTTTTGAAGTTTGGTTCCGGCCTTGTGCCATTTCTCTCCGTATTCGCCCCCGCCCCGCAAATTGGGCATGGCGAAAACACCTCCCATTTCCATCCATTGCAGACGCGATACCGAGAACCCGGGTGTCAGGGAAATGTTGAAACCGCCATATCCGTACAGCAACGTCGGATTGGCTCCACTCAGCTCAATCCCTTTTTTGTGGGCGATAAACATTGGCACCTGGGTTCCGTCCTTGCTGCTGTAGAAAACCTGTTTGACTTCGTAGTCATCGGGGTTGAAGGCAACATCAGACTGCTTGTAGAGCGTGCTTTCCCCGCTCGCCAGGTCCATCCGGAAAATGCTGGGGGGACGGTTGAAGCTGGAGAAGGAATAAAACGTCTCGCTGTGGTCCCGGCGGCCGCCAAATCCGCTGGCCGTCCCCAGTCCTGGCAAATCGATGGTTCGGACCAGTTTTCCGGCCAGGTCGTACTGCCGGACCAGCGTGACCGCATCCTTGAGGTAATCGGCAAAGATAAAATCGCCGACCATGCTGGCTCCCGTCAGCGTCTCGTCCGCTTCGGGGATGACCACTTGCCAGTTATCCCGGGCCGGTTTTTCAACATCGATCACCAGCACACACTTGTTGGGAGCATCGACATCGGATTTGAAATAGATCCGCGAGCCTTCGTTACCAATCGGCGTGTACTCGTTGTCAAAATTATCGATCAGCGTAACCAGTTCACTGTCCGGTTTTTGCAGATCGCGGTACATCACGCGATACTTGTCGTCTGTTCCTTTCCAGACCGTGATCACCAGGTAGTGTCCGTCCTCGGTAACTTCGGCGTTGAAACCCCACTTCGGGTTTTCCGGATCCTTGTGGACCAGCCTGTCATCGGCCTGCGGCTGTCCGATCGTGTGATAGAAAACTTTCTGGTTTTCGTTCAGGCTCTGAAACTCTTTACCCTCTTCGGGTTTGTCAAAACGGCTGTAGTAAAAACCTTTGCCGTCTGGAGTCCACGATAGCGACGTGAATTTGGTCCACTCGATTTTGTCCGAAAGGATCTCACCGGTTTCCACATTCATTACATGCCAGACCGCCCAGTCCGACCCGGCAGCGTTCTGGCCATAGGCAAGCAGTTTTCCGTCGTCACTGAATGACATGCCGCCGAGCGCAACCGTGCCGTCGGCACTCCATTTGTTGGGATCGATCAGTTCACGCGGCTCACCGTCCAGCGAGTCGAGCTGATACAACACGTTCTGGTTTTGCAGACCGTTGTTCCGGAAATAGTAATACCGGTCACCGGCACGAAGCGGCGTCGAGAATTTTTCGAAATCCCACAGCTGGGTCAGCCTCGCTTCGATCTCCTTGCGGTGGGGCAGGGTTTCGAGATAGCCGAATGTGACTTTGTTCTCGGCTTCTACCCAGTCGGCAACCGGCTTGCTCGTTCGGGCTTCCTCCTCCAGCCAGCGGTAGACATCGGGAACTGCTGTGCCATGGTAATTGTCAACCTGATCAACTTTGGGCGTTACCGGATAGTGCATGGTTTGGGCAAACAGGGTGCTGGATATAAACAGGGCCGTGACAGCAACCAGTGCTGGCAACTGGTGCAACCTGGCGAACGTAGCGGCGAACATGAAATGACTCCACAGAATTCAGGTCTGGACGGAACAGTTCTGCAATTGTAGCGAAACAGTCCCTTTTCCGGGCCCGATCCTGCCCGGGAACCGAAAACCAGGATTTAACGGAAAAACAGACTGATCCGACTGGGTAAAGTTTGCCGAAGAAGACGAAAGCACACTTTCCATCGTGTAGGAGTCCGCAAATATGTCGTTCGCTCAAACCTGGCGTTTGGTGGTTCTGGTCACCCTGGTGGGCGCTTTCCAACTGGGTATCGCACCCCGTTTACAAGCCCAGGACCTGGCCGACCCGGCATCGATCGCGTTCGATTCCCTGCAAAAACAGGCCGGCAATCCGGCCGTCACCGGCGAACAGGCCGATCCGATCAAGCCGGAAGTGAATGCACCAAATACTCTTCCGCCGGAAAAAGTCACGACCATTCCCGTGGTCCCCAATATGCCCCTTTCGATCCGGACCAGTGTTCCGGCGAATCTCCCAGCCGTTTCGGGTTCGACCATGCCTGCCAAAATGGAATCGAAAACACATCGTCAGCCATCGGCCCCGGGAGTGCTGCCGGATATCCAGGTTGTCTATCCCGAGTCGATCAACCTGAACGTGCCGTCAAAAATCCGGCTTGTTGCATCCTGTGGATCGATGGATCTGTCGTCCGCCGCCCGTTTGACCGTTGTCTTGCCGGCGCACCTGGAACTCGTTCAGTCGGCCCCCCAGCCCGGCACGATTGCGGATCTATCTGTGGTCTTCGACGTTCCGGCGCTGACTCCTGACAAGCCGATGGAAATCGCCCTCGAGATCATCGCGCGGGAAAAGAAACCGGTGTCGTTGCAGACCCGGGTGGAAATCGCTTCGGAAGGTGAGTACCAGCTGGATGTCCGCCAGCCTGTTTTGGAACTTCGGCTGGACGGAAGCAGCCAGGGAATTTTGGGCCAGCCCTCTCAAATGGAGTTGGTTGTTCGGAATACGGGTGACGGTACTGCCGACCAGTTGAACATTGAATTGAATCTGCCCGAAGGCTGCGTTGCCGATGCTGCGGCGCTGGAGCAGCTGGTCCGGGGCGGGAGTCTGGCTCCAGGCGAGGAAGCCCGCTTTCAGGTTTCGACACGCATGATGAGTGACGGCGTCAAAAAAGTGACTGCCGTTGCCCGTGCACTGGGTGCCGAATCGGGTTCCCAGGAAATGGGAATGAACGTCATCCGTCCGGAACTGGAACTGGCCGTGTCGGCTCCGGAAATCACTTGGGTCAACAGCCGCGCGTGGTTTTCGTTTACGGTTACCAATCCCAGTCCGATCGACATCGATCAGGCAGTGGTTGTGCTGAAGGTGCCGACTCTTGCAATCCAGACAATCAGCGTCGAGGCCGCTTACGACGACCAGGCCCACACGTTGATCTGGAATATCGGAACCGTACCAGCCGGTCAGGCGGTAGAGTTCCAGATGGTAGCAACAGCTCCCGAATCCGGTCCGCACAAACTGTCGGCCAGTCTGGAAAGCCGGCTGACCGAACAGAAGGAATTGTCGATCGACACAACGGCGCGAGCCCGGGCCAATCTGGCGGTCTCCGTTGTGCAAGTGGAAAATCCGGCACCGGTGGGACTGGCCTGTCAGTATCTGGTGGTCGTAGAGAACCGCGGCACCGAAGCGGCCAGCGGAATCGACGCGCGGGTCGAGCTGCCGGCGGAATGGGTTGTCGAGAGTTCGGAGAACTGCCGGGTCGCCAATGGTGCCGCTGCATTTGTCGTAGACTCGATTGCTCCTGGTGAACGGCGGGAGATCGCGTTTGTCGCTACCTGTACGGTTGCGGGCGAGAGTTTGCTAAGAGCAGTAGCACGCCACGAAGAAACGCAGTACACGGCATCTTCGGAAAACTCCATGTTGCTGTACCAGGCAAATGCCCGTCGGGTGGCCGAAACCACCGAACCACGAATGATCCGGTAATCAACGTACTCAATGTACCCATCACGCTCCGCCGTGATGCCGCGCGCACCCAATCCTCCCGACCAGTCAAAAAACCCTCTGCGTTCCTCCGCGTACACTGCGTTGAGATTTCCGTCTGAAAAACAGTATTAACGCAGAGTTCGCGAAGACGCAGAGGTCGCAGGGCACCGCTGGTCGGAAGTCGCTCCCCACCAGCGCTTTTCTACCCCCATTTTCTTACCGAAAAAAGGATTTTGGTTGGCAGGGATATGTGGGTAGAAGATTTAGAACGCGTTCGGTGCATCGGAATTTCGCAGGAAATCCTTTCCCCAAAATATTTCAGGAAATCTTCCTGGAATTTTCTTGCAAGCGCCCCTCCCCCATCGGCTAGAATCACTCGGTATCAATTTGGGTCTGCAGGCGTCGTTGCTCATTGGCCTTTTGATACGCCGGACGTTCCAAAGGCTGTACGCGTTCTGGTTCGCATTGGCACTGTGGGATTTCTGGGAATTCACCGGAATTCGCCCGTTTGATCGGTGTGCAAATTCTGGCGATAACTTGGCATTTGTCACAGAGAAACGGCCTGCAAATCAGGCAATGGTCGAGTTTTTCAGGAGATTGTTGCATGCAATTAATGTGCGAGACTTGTCGCGTTTCTCCCTTGTTCCCCAGCCGTCCTTACAGAGTGAGCTGTTGTGTGCGTTTGGAAAAGAGTTGTCATTCGCCCTCGGGAATCGCGGGCCGGAGCCCGTCCGCCCTGGTCATAGGGATAGTGCTGCTTGCCGCGACAACGTTGGTGCCGCGCTTTGCCTATCCGCAAATTGATCGAGAGTGTTTTGCGGACCTGGTTCGCCGGGTAAACTACGTGGCCGGTCAGAATGCACCTCAGCATATCGATTGGCAGGTGGAAACACTCGAGCTCCACGGCACATTTAGCAAACAGAGCGACTTCCGGTATTCGCTTTGGACGGGCACTCCCGGAACAGTCCAACATGCCTTCGAGCCGGCAGGTGAAAACCCGGTTGGGGTACTCGCAGTTAACGGTGAATACGGTTTTTCCATCCGACGCAGGGCGGAGTCCGGGAACTGGGATATCGTATTACTCGGACCAACGCAACCGGGACAGGCGTTTCCCTCAAACTGGCCGTTAGGAATAAAAAACTTTGCAGTCACCGCGGCATTGCCACCCGAGATTGGACTTGGGTGGGGTACGTACTGGAATTACATGTTTACCGTAACTGCTCAATAACCCCATGGTCAGCGGATGGGGGCGGCCGGAGGTGGTTGGAATTGAGGCTAAACGACGGCGTGGTGCGACGCAAGATGGAACGCGGGTTACCCGGTCAGGGGTGGGGCGGCTGAGTGGATGCCGGTGGCGGCGGGGGAATTGCCTGCGGCGGCGATGGTTCGCATCAGTTCCGGCAAGGAGGGGATTGAGCCGGCTTGGGTCAGGCGGTCGAACAGGAATTCGTGGAAGCTGACCCCCAACTTGCGGCAGGTTTTCTTGAGGCTCAAGAATGTGTCGCGACAGCGGCGGCCCAAGTCGCTGCGCGTCCCGGCGCTGATCTTTCGCAGCCGGGCATACTCGCGGATGTCGTTTTCCGAGAGGTTGTTGTGCAGCGGCAAGTGGGGGGTAATCCAGAACCGCCAGGGACTGTTCACGCTTGGCATGCAGCATTCCCAGGGCGTGGTTCAACTCGGGATACCCGGTCGTGGTGAGGCACAGTTCGTCGAAGCTCGTGGCGATCACTTGATGCTCCGCCTCGCTAAGAAGAAAAGGGGACGAGAAGAAAAGTAGACGCAGCTCATTGATTCTTAAATGAGCTGCGTCCCCTTACTTTCTCGTCCACGCCTTGCCACCTCTCCTCAGCAGTAATCGGGAGCAAAAAATAAGCGCTATGCCTACAGCGACGATTGATACCCACCAGACCATGCCCGATTCGTTTGCGCTGACGCTAAGTTCGGGGAAACCGTACTTCGAGATTAGGAACTCGTCGTTTGGAATAGAATTGTACGCATGTCGAGTGATGCTTGTTTCTTCAAATTTTTTCCGCACTCCGTTTTCCAATTTTCCCATGCTTGCAACCGTGCGCTTTGCCTGAGTTATCAATCCCTTTTTGAATTCATACTCAACCTGGCACGTGACGCCAACTCCATCCGCTTCACATAATTCCGATGTGTAGACAGGCAATCCCGATTCTTTTCGCGAGAAAGTTACTGATCCTTTTAAAATGGTACTCTCGCCGGGAACCGGATAGTGCTCTTGTCGTCTCGTGTAGTCAACCGTGATCTCGTTCCCATGATCTGTTACCGAGGTAATATTGACGGCTGGGGCCAGAATCACACGGATGTCGATTCTAGGTGAGTTCCATCCAATACCGTGTGCATGTTGCACTGGATATTTCTCTGCCGTTCGAGACATCCAAGTTCCGGTCGTCAATTCGTCCGGTGACAATTCTTCCACAGGCTTGATCAGTACCGGATTCCATTTTGGATCGGATCTATTGGTGAACAATTGAAAAACGTATTGTTTGTTGCGGGCATACACAACGCCGCCACCAACTTGGGCTCCCGACGCGTCTTTCGCAGGAGGAAAACACGACGCGAAAAAACCGTTTCTATAGTTGGATCTCATCACTCCGGTTTCTTGTTCGGAAGCATCAAAAAACTTGATCGTTTCACCTGGCATATTCGTAATTCGGCCTATCAACGATTCGTACGATTGAGAAATCTCGATCAAGCCGGGATCGATGTTTTTTTCCGGCGAACGTGCCGCTGGACCCTCGCGATTGGATGCTGAACAACCTGCCGCTAATACCACCAACAAGACAATTGCGCAATTGTAAAAGCACTTGCAATCCGTTTCGGGAATCGTGCGTGTTCGTTTAGATAACATTTCTCAACTCTGCTTAGAAAATCCAGAGAGGGGCGGGTTGCCGACGGGGTCGGCTAATGCCCAAGTTACAAAAGATACAAAAGATGCGTTAAGCACCAGGCTCAACGCATCTTGTTGCGAATTGACTTCGTTCTATCTGAGCAAATTATCGCAGTACATTCAAAGATAATTTAACTCCGCTGGATAACATTAAGTCAACAATTCGCTCGGCACACCCTAAAATTAAACGGCCTTGTTGAATGTGGGCTTTTTGTACTTCACCGGTTCATTCGAATTGGGAGATCAACAAGCGGTACCGATTGCGAGGCACCCGCTATAGCAGGATTTTTGACCCAAAGGGCCGATAACGCCGCAAAAACAATCCCATTGTCCGAGCTGGGGATCTTGGCATTTTCCGGCATTAGTGCACAAGTGTGGAGGATTTCCACCAACGGTGCAATTATGTGTAACGCCCATGCCAATTGTGCCCTCGTCCGCAAATACCCCTGTCATTGCAGAACAGAGGCAACAGATGACCAAAACCCAGCCAAAGGTCCTACAAAACCCTCCAACGATCTCTACCATCTTTACTCTCCTTCAATCAAATGAGAAACACCGCCTACCAAATCGACAACAAAACGGCTTTGTTGAGGATGACTTAAGTAGTACACCACTCGTTGATGCCAAGCCCCGTGAGATGTTGGCTTGACCCGCAGCAACAATTCAATACTCTTTCCAGACGCAATGGTGTTTTCGCCATCCACTCGTGCGACGCACTCGCATGAAACCACGCCCCCTACAATCTGGCAATCGCGGGCCGACCCGTTATATAACGAGATCTTTACGTCTTTAAGCTGATTCAAAACCAGGTTGTCCACCAGAATTCGCTTGTCGGGAAACACTGATCTCCCAAACACCTTGGTTAAGTCAAGTGAGTTGGCCTGGCCATTCCATCCATTCCAAAAAACCAATGCGACAAATGCCAAAAGGGCCAAAGCGCTACCGGCATATCGCGGTTCTCTTAACTTCGCTGAACTTGACTGCATAAATTCGCCTAAACGAGTGTGCGGTCTGTTGCCCGGAATTGTTTTAACTGTGAAGAGTATAGTCAACACCACGCAATTCATAATTGGAGTAAACCAAACCGGAAGTTGAATTTCACCAAAGCAGTTGCAGCTCGGAAACCCCAACGCCATCCTCGACGTAGAAACGGCAAACAGAACGCCGAAAAGCACAACATTCGCAAACCAGGACAAATCATCACCCGACCGAAGAATCCCGAGCAATCCCACACTGGCCTCCGCCGCGACAGCCAACCAAAGAACCAGCAATGGATATCCCGTTTTCAGGTCCGCGAAAGGATCGCTGACAAGAAGCCAAAGTTTGGCTCCCGCAGACAAGATCAGGATCGTGCCAATTACGGCTAGTACAATTCGCGACATCGTCAATTCGTTTCAATATAAACGTTCTTCTCTGACACATAACCGTTCACGGCGTGGCCGGGAAAAATGGAAAGCCTGGTGACGGCGAATGATCCCGACAGGAGGCCTGTTTCATCCTTCCGCCCGACCCGCGCCTGATGTTACCAAAGAGAGAGAGAGAGAGAGAGAGACGTCAAACATTCTGGCCTGGAAGGGGGAGAAAGACGCCTGGCTGGACTGTCGTGCAAGTCGGAAAGTGCCCGTTTTTACAGAGAATTCCGGCGGCAGACGGAGGACGAAAAATTTTCTGAAAAATTCTTTTCCGTCCCCGATTTTCTGATCGCTGGATGACTCCTTTCGGGGGAATTCACCAGTCACAGGGAATTCACCAGTCACGCGGTACCATCGTCTGCAGTGCGGCAATTCCGTAACGTGCCCGTTGCCTGTCGTGGTGTGACGATTCAGCGTAGCTGTCAGGGAGTGGACCACTCCCGGGAGTGGTGGGAGAGGTCCGACCCGCCCTGGACTCGCCGTTTTGCATTGCAAAATTTGATTCAATCCATGACGATAGGAAACAGACCCACCGTTCCCGATTTCCATTTGATCTTCGAAACATGCTTCGATTTTTGACAATTGCCTTGTTGGCGATTCCGGCTGCGAACTTGCTGCTCCGGCCTTGCATGGCAGATACTCCCAATGTCGTCATCATCTTTATCGACGATATGGGATACGGAGATATCGGTCCGTTCGGAGCGACTGCATATTCCACGCCTTCCCTCGATCGAATGGCAAAAGAAGGGCGTTGCTTTACCGATTTTCTCGTTTCATCCGCTGTATGCTCGGCCAGTCGCGCTGCACTCCTGACCGGCTGCTATCACGAACGGGTCGGAATCCGTGGCGCCCTGGGCCCCAACGCCCGCATCGGGATCGCCGACAGCGAAACCACGATCGCCGAAATCTGCAAATCGAAAGGTTACGCCACCGCCTGTTTTGGCAAGTGGCATTTGGGGCATCATCGGCAATTCCTGCCGTTGCAGCATGGCTTCGACGAGTTCTACGGGTTGCCTTATTCGAATGACATGTGGCCATTCCATCCGGATTATGCCAACCTGCCACCGGACGCCGCCAAACGAAAACAGGGCTATCCCGAATTGCCCATGATCGAGGGAAACGAAATCTGCGACGAGTCAGTCGATGGAAAAGACCAGGAACAACTGACGGGCGAGTATACCCGCCGCGCAGTCGATTTTATCCAGCGGAACCGGGACCGGCCATTTTTTCTGTATGTACCGCACTCCATGGTCCACGTCCCGCTTTTTGTCTCCGACCGGTTCCGGGACGCCAGTGGAGCCGGCTTGTACGGTGATGTTG
>Ga0163150_10008173_pt1 | contig 11990 bp, 12 predicted proteins | sample OliLakLV19P2IB_FD_148628 | JGI IMG/M metagenome (GOLD analysis project Ga0163150, IMG submission 148628) | Freshwater microbial mat bacterial communities from Lake Vanda, McMurdo Dry Valleys, Antarctica - Oligotrophic Lake LV.19.P2.IB | ecosystem: Environmental > Aquatic > Freshwater > Lake >...
ATATACAGGTGGATTGTGGGTCGGAATGTTCTTGAAGGTCATCACCCATATGGAAGTGGACAACGCGGCGTCGGTTAAGCTGGCGAAGCATACCGTCGTCCAATCAACGTATGAAGGCATGGACGCACATCGTAACGCCGCCGCTTTGCGCTTGAGCGATCTCGAACGCTAACCGGCATACAAAAAAGAGGGCCGCGAAATGTGGATTTCGCCGCCCTCTTTATATATCAATCGCTAATGCGGTTTTACGTTTAAGGAATTATTTCCCGCTTTACGACCACGCTTGCTCACGGCGGAGATAGGCCGCCCGCATATGCCGGGCCACTTTCATCTCCACATCCACCTGAATTCCAAATGCGCTTGCCTTGATCGCTGTCTCACTAGCCGTTGGGATTTGGTCAATGATGACAACCCTACCAAGCGCATTGGTTAAGCCGCTAAACATACTGACAATATCGGCGGTTATCAATAATTCGTTGCCAACTTCAAGCGGCAGCCCTACGGTTTCTTCTGCAACTAATTCGTCAATTTGACCCGTGAGCCGATCTCTACCGCGTGAGGTTGTCGTGCCTGATTTTCGAAAACCTTGAACCTGTTGCACGAGTTTATCGAGCAGCATTCCGATCCTTGTTTGATTTGCCACTGCGATACTCCCCGCTTTTGCTTACCCTATGGTCATTATGAGATACTTCCGGGTGTTTGTAAATGGACACTTAAATCGCCTGTAATTGATCTGCAAATATTTCCTTTATTTCATGTGGAAACCAAAAGCCTAGCGCACTTAGAGCAGTTTATACTGTCTGGCTACGGCGATGACCTGTGTGCGGCTGTGCGCGTCCAATTTGATAAAAATGTTACTGAGGTGTTTCTTAACCGTGCCGAGGCTCACATAAAGCTGCGCCGCCACTTCTCGGTTGGACGCGCCATCGGCAATCAGGCGCAGCACTTCGAGTTCGCGCTCGCTCAGCGCTTCGGCATATTCGCCAATCCAATGTTGGGGTTGAGATTTGGCGACAGTTGGCAATGCCTCGTCGAAGGCGGCCAGCAGCTTGGCGACATACTCCGGGGCGATTCCGCGCTTGTTGGCCTCGCGTAAGAGTTCGGCCATGGGTTCGCCTTCGTCCACAAAAGTACGCACGTAACCTTCTGGCTCTGCGATGGACAGCGCATAGCCGAGTATTTCCAAAGCCTGCGCTAAGTTTCCCTGCAATCGGAAAGCCAACGCTTGCAGAATGCTGATGACAATCACCCGTCCCATGCGTTTGCCAGCCTGAGTCGCTGACAACAATCGCGGCAATAACCGTTGTACGTCTTCGAGCCGCCCTTCGCTCATCCAGATACGCGCTAAGGTCATGTGCTCGAACTCAAGCGCCGGGTCGAGCGCCGCATAGGTCGTCGGTTCAATCGCTTCTGCCCACTGCCTCGCAGCATCATGATTGCCTTGCATCAGCCAAAACCATGCTTGCCATGCAGTTAAAGAAATCGGTATAGGCGTCAGATTCATTTCGACAGCCTGACGCAGCAGTTCGCTGGCTTCCGTTTCAGCGCCTTGCAACTGCTTCAGCCGCGCCAGCATGACATAGCTAGGCAGCGTATTGCGCTTAAGATAATAGTCTTGAACCGCCAACCGACCTTCCGTTACATCTTTATATGCGCCTTCCAAGTCATTGCGCTCGTAACGTACCCAACTATGGTCTAGCTTTTCAAAACCCAGAGCCGGATGATTGCTCCAATTCGTCAAGGCCGCATATTGCAAGAGCTGTTCGCAATTGGACTCAACCTGACCGAGTTTGCCCTGAACCAGATATATTCTCGATAAGTGGGTACGAGCAATCAATATGGTGATTAAGTCGTTGGCTTTTTCCCCAAATTTAATCGCCGCTTCCATCGTGTGTTGAGCGGCAGTAATGTCGCCCTTATGAGTAAACTCGGCCATACCCATTATCATCGTCGTCCAACCGCGCCAATACACTTCGGACGCAGGCAGTTGGGCGAGCGCCTCCTGACCCGAAATCAGTGTTGCTTCCCCATCATTTCGAATCTGAAGCAAAATAGATGCCCGAATCGCGGCGGCCTGCCCCAACAGCGGAACGCGAACATGCTCCTCTATATTGGATTCTGCCAGCACTTGCTCGACTTCGATGAGGCACTTTTCAGCCTCATCCAAAGCATCGACAATCATCAACATGAAGGCGAGTTTCAGTCCCAATTTGGGGCGCGCTCGTACAGCGTCTTTCGGCAGCGCTTCCAGCCATCGCAACAGCGTTGCTGCTTCGCCGCGTGTCCACCCATTTTCACTGTAGCCCTCGATTAAGGCCGCCGCTCGTAAACCCTCTTGGCCCAGAAGCGCGTGTTCAATCGCTTCGCCCGTCCATCCGTGCTGCTCGAACCACTCACTCGCACGGCGGTGAAGCGCTTGTACACTGTCGGAGTTGGATTGCTGCAACTGCCGCCGCAGCATGTCGGCAAACAGATGGTGATAGCGATACCAATAGCGCTCGTCATCCAGCGAGATCAGAAACAGATTGCCACGCTCGATCTGCTCCAACAGCGCTTGCCCGTCACTGCGCTCCATGACAGCATCGCACAACGGCCCACTCAAGCGATTCAAAATAGAGGTTTGCAGTAGAAAACTTTGCAGCGCTTCCGACTGGCGGCTCAACACTTCGTCCGTCAGATAGTCGAGGATATAACGATGACTGCCCGTGAACGCCGAGATGAATCCCGCGATGTCTTTACGCCCTTTCATCGCCAGCGCTGCTAATTGAAGTCCTGCTATCCATCCTTCGGTTCGCGTGTCAAGGTCGATAATTTGCTTGGCGCTCAACTCGACACCGAGCATCTGGTTGAGAAACTGCGCCGCTTCTTCCGGTGTGAATCGTAGATCACTGTCCGCGTCCGCGCAGCCGTGATAGCGGCAGCGGCGGGTCTTCGCGGCTGGTAATCACCAGATGCATCTGCGCTGGCATGTGATCGAGCAGAAAGGTGAAAGCCTCTCGCAAGACAGGCGATGTCAGTTGGTGATGATCGTCCATGACCAATACAAAACCGTTTGAAAATTCCTCGACACGACTCAGCAGCGCCGTCAAAATAACTTTTGGCGGCGGCGGCGGCGCGGATTGCAGCAGCGCGAGCAGGTCATCGCTGTGGATGTCACCGATGCTTTCCAGCGCGGAAATCAAATAGGTGAGAAAACGAGCCGGGTCGTTGTCATCCTCATCGAGCGACAGCCACGCCATTGGAAAATCTGGCCTAGCTGCTTGCTCGTACCAGTCGGTAATCAGGCTGGTTTTGCCAAAGCCAGCAGGCGCGCAGATAAGTGTGAGCGGGCCTTCTAAACTGGTGTCAAGCTGTTGAACGAGACGGGGGCGTGCTACACGATCAACGCGGGCCGCAGGCATCGCTAACTTCGTTTGTAGAAGCTCGAATGTTGAAACTGCCATGCGAGTGTCCTAATCCCATTGAGATTCTCAGTTTAGCATCCAGCAGAATAGGGCGCAAACCATCCATAGCAGGGCAATCGCATCAAAATAGAGGATGAGGAATAATGGAGGTCAGATCAGAAAGGATTGACCACCATGAGCCAAGTTCCCGCGAGTTTAGAAGCCTGTTTTGGGGATTTACCTGACCCGCGAGTGGTGGGACGGTGTGACCATAAACTCCTCGACATGATAGTGATTGCCATGTGTGCGGTGATAACGGGAGCGGAGTCGTGGGTGGAAGTGGAAACGTTTGGCAAGATGAAACAAGCGTGGTTGAGAACCTTTCTGGAGCTGCCGTATGGCATCCCGGTGCATGACACGTTTGGGCGGGTGTTTGCCGCGCTGGACGCGGAAGCCTTTCAAAGCAGCTTTGCGCGCTGGGTAGAAGGGGTGTTTACAGCCACACGCGGGCAAGTGGTGGCTGTGGACGGCAAGACCATCGGTCGCAGTCATGACAAAAGCATTGGCAAAGATGCCATTCACATGGTCAGTGCGTGGGCCAGCGCAACGGGCATTGTCTTGGGACAACGCAAGGTGGATGCCAAATCGAATGAAATCACGGCCATTCCTGAACTGCTGCGCGTGTTGGATGTGGCCGGGTGCATTGTGACGATTGACGCGATGGGCTGTCAGACCGCCATTGCTCAAGCCATCCGCGATGAAAAAGCCGATTACGTGCTGCGAGTGAAAGCCAATCAGGGCAACTTACAGCAAGACATTCAGGATTGGTTCGCTTATGTCGATCAGGTGCAGTTCACCAACATGCAGCATACCTACCATGAAACGGTCAACAAACAGCATGGACGGATTGAACTGCGACGCTGTTGGGCGATTGCTGATCCACTGGCGTTTGACTACATCCGTCACTATGAAGGCTGGGCAGATTTACAAACTATCGTGCGTGTCCAACGCGAGCGGCGCTTCGCAGCTAAAGTCGAGCACGAGACAACCTACTACATCAGCAGTTTGCCACATCATGCACCTCTGTTGCTCAATGCTATCCGCAGCCATTGGGGTATTGAAAATAGTTTTCATTGGGTGTTGGACGTGACTTTTGGCGAAGATGACTCGCGCATTCGCAGCGGTGACAGTCCGCAAAATATGGCGGTCTTGCGTCATCTCGCACTGAATATCCTCAAAAAGGACACTTCCAAAGGCAGTCTCCGCCAGAAACGCTATAAGGCTGCTCTTGATGATTCCTTTCTTTCTCAATTGCTATTCCAAGTTTGATGCAATCGCCCTGCCATCCATAGCTGCTGACAATCAACCACTTGAATACGCCTTTCGGATACCACCCATCAACCACCATACCGTCTAAATTATGAATATAGTCAGCAACAATCAATCAGTAAAGGGGAACTGCAAATCATGTCATCTACAACTACACAACCTACGCATCACAAACTAAATCCTTGGCTGAGACTCGTTCAGGCCGCCGTTCTGCTAGTGTGGTCACGTCGCCGCTATTGGAACCCGTGGCTGCTGCTCGTCCCGGTCATCATTCTGATCTTGATACCCGGCGCAGAGCGCTTTCAAGGTAGCAATCTCGTTGAACTGGGCATGGGATCGCCATCACAATATGCTCAGTTGGGCAGTTCGTCCGCTGTTGATTATGCCGTTCTTATACTTCGCGTACTGCCGGAACTGGCAGGGCGTGATGGTCGCACTCGTCCTGATCGCCACCAACTTCTTCTGGTTTCCCATGCCCGCCAACCCCGACCCAAGCGCGCTGGAATTCTTAAGCGCCGAGCGTCAATGGATTGAAAGCCCGTGGGACATCAGCAAGGTTCTGCTGGTCGCCAGCATTCCAGCCGGTTTGTTCCTGTTGGGATTGGCTTTCTGGAAGCGTTCGCTGCTGATCGGACTGCTGTTGATCGACGGTATCTTCGTCTTGAAGTCGGTCTACAGCGTCGAGCTTGACGAGTCGGGTTGGGCGCTTATCCCCTTCCTGATTGTCGCGCTGGTGATCTTCAACGCGGTAGTCTTGTACATCGTCCGTCTCATCCGCAATCGGCTGCAAAACCATCCCGCCAGTACAATGGCCGCGCAGCATTAACGCCGAACCTCATCCCTACCTCAATCGTCAGGGTATCCCGCTGCGGATACCCTGATTGCTTCCCACAATACAACACATTCAACCGCCAGAATACACCTTTCGGCCACCAGCGATCAACCGCTTCGCCGCCTACAGTAGAGCCATCGAACCCATCGTAAACTTGAAAGGACATCATCATGAACCAAGTTTCAGTAACCTTTATCCCGCGTATACAGGGAGCAGCTTTTTGGCTGTTCACCGCCATCTTGCTCGTTCTGCTGACAGCGCTGCCCGCACTGGCGCAGGAGCAACCGATTGACTTGAATGGCGTTGCTCCGGCCACACTCACGGACGAAATGCTGGCTGACATTGACGCTTACACGGCTGACACGATGCAGCGTTTTGGCATTCCCGGCGTGACTATCGCCATCGTACAGAACGGCGAAATCGTACACCTCAACGGTTTCGGTGTGCGCGAGATGGGCAGCGATGCCACCGTGACACCCGATACTCTGTTCATGATCGGCTCTGTGCCCAAGTCAATGACCGCCACCATGATCGGCACACTGGTCGATGAAGGCGTGTTGACATGGGATACGCCCGTTGTCGATGTTCTGCCGACCTTCGCACTGTCCGACCCGCAATCAACCCGGAGCGTTACCTTCCGCAATCTGCTCAGTATGAGCGCTGGCATTCCCGCCTTCGATATCCCTATTTTCGTGGAACCGTATTCGCCTGAACAAATCATCGAATCGTTGGACGACTTACCCGTGTTTGCCGCCCCCGGTGAAGGCTATGCCTACAGCAATCAGGGTTATGCAACGGCGGGTTTCGGTGCGGCAGTTGCGGCAGGCGCGACGTATGGCGACGATATATACGAGACCTACGCCCGCTTGATGCAAGAACGTGTATTTGACCCCATCGGTATGCAGCAAACCACGTTCGACTTCAATGCAGGTGTCAGCAGCGCAAACGTGGCTTCGGCACACGGTTTTGATCTGGCGAACGGCGGCTACTCGGTTGTGCCCTTCGAGTTGGAGCATGGCGCTTTTTCAATTATTCCCGCTGGCGGAAGCACATGGTCAACCGCTGAGGATTTGGGGCGCTATCTGGTCTTCCAGATGAATAATGGTATGACCGCTGACGGAACGCAGGTCATCTCCGAAGAAAGCCTGTTGGAGATGCGGATACCCCATTCGCTTACGCCCAATGGCAACTACTTCGGGCTTGGCTGGATCGTCCTACCGCTCTATCACGGACTTGAGAACATCGACTACGGCGGCCAAAATCTCGGCTATACATCGTATGTCAACTTCTTGCCTGCCGCGAACATCGGTGTCGTGGTGTTAACCAACCGCGTCGGCGGCGACAGTTACACCCACGCAGTGACGCAGTATGTGTATGAGACAGCGTTCGGGCTGGAACACGAGGCCGATACAGCATTTACGGCAGAAGAAGAAGGCTTGCAGGGCATGATCCAAGGTTTCAGCAGCCAGATCGAAGCCCATGTTGAGCCTGAATCTGTCACGTCCTATCTAGGTGATTATGAACACAGCGCCACAGTTCATTTCAACGAGGCTGGTGAGTTCGTGATGAGCATCGAATTCGGCGACTTCCCGCTGTACGGTGTACCGGGACAGCAAGGCATGTTCGCACTAGGGCGGGCGCTCGGCTTGTTTGTTCAGTTTGACGAGAACGGCCAGAGTTTCACCATCAGTGCAGGTGAAAGCCAACCGACAATGACCGCCGCGCGTATCGGCTAACACTCAACACTCACTTCTCCGCTTGGGGCAAATCGTAATTTGCCCCACCATCCACTCACCTTATAAAGCTATCCAATCAATCACCGTTCACAAGGAGACTCAATCATGATTTCGACGCGACCATCAAGCACCACATTCAGCAATCACAGAACCGTTCGCAGTCTTATCCTCGCCGTTTTTAGTCTGGTGTTGATCGTCAGCGGTGTGCTGCCTGTTCTAGCGCAAACACAGACGATCACGATGCCAGCGCCAACCGGAGACTATCCCGTTGGCCGCACGATCTACGAATGGACGGACAGCACTCGCCCCGAACTCTACAGCGACGATCCCGATGCCAAACGTGAATTGTCGATCTGGGTATGGTATCCCGCGCACCCCGGCGCAAACGCGCAGCCGGATGCTTACCTGCCGGGCATGTTAGGCGAGATCATCGGCCAGCAGTTCGGAATTACCATGAGTCAGATTCAGTCACACGTTTACGCCGATGCGCCGCTGGCCGACAGCGACTCGACGTATCCGGTGCTGGTTTTCTCTCACGGTAATGGTGTTCTCGTTGGCGCTTACGCTGCTCTGCTGGAAGAAATTGCCAGTCACGGATACATCGTCGTCGGCATCAACCACACATATAACCCGCAGGTATCGGTCTTTTCGGATGGACGTATTATCCCCGCCAGCATGACAGCCGTATCAAACGAATCAGTTAAATACTGGGTGGAAGACACAGCCTTCGTGATCGACCAATTGGAGACGTTGAACACCAGCGATGAGCGTTTCGCTGGCAAGCTCGATTTCACACGGCTCGGCATTTTCGGACACTCGTTCGGCGGTGCAGCGGGCGCAGAATTCTGCCATGTAGATTCGCGCTGCATAGCGGGTATTGTCGTAGATGCGACGCTGCGCGGTGATTCCGCGACACAAGGTGTCACGCAGCCGTACATGCAGATGTTCTCAACCTACCCTACGTGCGACGAATTGATGGCCGTAAGTGCCGTTCCGAATATAGAGGCGTGTGAGGCTGCGTTTAGCGAACGCCGGGTAGAGTGGCAAACGCTGTTTGACAGCGCCCCATCGGGTTATATGGTGACTATCGACGGTGCGCGGCACAACAACTTTGCCGATAACGGCTTCTTGCTGCCGCTCGTGCCAAGCCTTGAAGAAGGCGCGACCATCGACCCCGAACGTGCATGGCGCATCGCCAGCGACTACATACTCGCGTTCTTCGACAAGCATCTCAATGGCGCAGAGTCGCCGCTGCTGGATGCACCATCGTCCGATTACCCCGAAGTAAACTTCGTCAGCCACGAGTAGCTTTACACGGTCAACGAGGGACGGCCCGTTAACCGTCCCTCATATAATCAACCCCTGAATACGTCTTTCGGCCACCTGCGATCAACCCTTCTACCGCCTACAGTAAGTTCAATGGCGACACACAAAGCGCCAACATTCAATCCGCATCTTAGTAGAGGGGATCGGCAGTGACTACAAACAGCTTTGCGACAACCAGTTTTGAATTGGCCCCCATCGGCACGCGCTTCATCGCGCTCATCGTTGATGGACTCATCATCGGTGCGATTGGCAGCATCGGCTACATGGCTGCTCAAGGGCCGGGGGCAAGCGGCGGACTGCTCGTCGGGTTGATCTATACGTGGTATTTCCTAACACGCCACAACGGTCAAACACCCGGCAAATCGCTGATGAAAATCCGCGTCATCAAGGCCGATGGCAGCGCCATCAGCGATGGTGATGCGGTTGTGCGTTTTATCGGTTCGCTGCTGAATAATTTCTTCGCACTCGGTTGGATCTGGGCGATGTTCGATGACAACAATCAAGGTTGGCACGACAAACTCGCTAAAACCTACGTCGTCAACGCTAACTAATCGAACTTTCCATCTCACAAAGGAGACTACGCCATGCGTAAGATTTTCGCCCTACTGATCGGTATCTTCATCTTTCTTCCAGTCGCATTTACAGCGATGAGCCTAACGTCGCTCCGCCCGTGGATATTGGATCGCGGCTTCTACGAACGTCTTGTGAGCGATGAGCGTCTCTATGACGGGTTGTTTGTCGGGGAGCTACCCAACGTCTTTAACCGCAACATCCTTCCTAATGAACAGTTACCTGTAGCTGCACTAAACGCCGGACTGCGTGAAGTCATCACGCCGGAATACATGCAGGCTCAATCCGTGGCCGTCGTCAATCAGGTCTTCGACTTCATTGACGGACGCGAAGGGGAATACGTAGCGACGCTCGACATCGCCCCTGTTAAAGCTGCGCTCTCCGGTGAAGCACGTTCACGCTTTGCCAATGCGTTAGCGGCTGCGCTGCCCGCCTGTGAAGCAGGCCAAGAAGCCATCGCGCCAACAGGTACGCTCATGCGCTGCATCTCGGCTGATGGTTCGTCCTCTGAAGCAGTCGGACAAATCACCGCCGCGCTTCCGACTGCTGTCGAAGCGATGCCAGATCGCGTGGATGCCAGCGAGACCAATATTCGCGTGGATTGGCGCTCCGTCAATTGGCTGGTGCGCTTCAGTGTGCGCCCCAGTTTTGAAATCGGCATGATCGCGGCGGTCTTTGCTGCGCTAATCGCCGGACTCATCCTTGCCTATCTCGGTGGCGATAATCGCCGCGAACGGCTGATCTGGTTGGGTTCGTGGTTGTTCTTCCCGGCGGCGCTGTTCGATCGGTCTGACGCTGACCAGCCCGTTCCTCGCAGTCCCGCTGCGTAACGGGCTGATGAGCGCAAGTTGGGATGGCGTGAATTTCAGCGAAACGTTCCAGCAAGGTGTCATGACGCTGGCTACGTCGTTGGTGCAGCAGATCGGCAGCGGCTTCTTAATCACTGGCGCGGTCAGCATCATAATCGCTATAACGCTTGTCGTCTGGGGTTTGCTGATAACATCCACCGCCGCTGATTACCCGAGCAGTAAAACGGTGCAAGTGCCCGTGCGGACTATATGAGACTTCAACCGAAATCGTCAGGGTGTACGAAACCGTATGCCCTAACACTCCGCTTTTCGACCCAAAAATCAACCACATGGATACGCCTTATGGCTATCTGCAATCAACCACCCTTGCCTTTACAGTAAATGAAATCGCTCACAACAGAATGGAGATAACATGAAACTCGTAACCGCTCTTGTTCTCGCGCTCGTTGTGTTCGTCGCTGTGCCCGCGCTGGCGCAGGAGAACGTCACCAACACAGTAGCTTTCAACGATTTCAGCTTCAGCTTTGACTCGGCGCTGGCGACCCACGTCACCATCGACCAATATCTCACAGAACCGGCAGATGTGTTCCCGCCACAGGGCGCGCACACGCACTTGGTTCTCGCTGGCGAACAACCCGTTGCGGACAACATTGTCGGTATCCGCGTGTATCGCACTGCTGACCTCGCAGCCCAAGAACATCTTCAGGATCAGGTTACACGGCTTCAATCCCTGCTGGCTGAACGCCATGACTTGAATCAGTTTGCGAGCGTGAGCGCGAATGACCCTGCCAATATGCTGCCCTTCCTGCCTGTTGTGGCCGCTGGACAGACGATCAAGGCGCGTGTACAGTACGTCAGCACAGCGAACATGAACGGCATTATCTACGTAACCGCCTTCCAGCAGGCCGCCGAACCGCTGACTCAGCGTGACTTCCTGTACACGTTTCAAGGTCTAAGCGCGGACGGTGCGACCTACGTATCAGCGGTGTTCCGCGTCAGCCCGCAGTCAATCCCGGTGGAAGTGCCTGCGGATTTCAACTACGAGGAGTTCCTCGCAGAGCTTCCCGCATACGTTGACCAAACCACCACGCAGTTAGGCAGCGATGCGCCGACTGTCTTCACGCCATCGCTCGATACGCTTGACACACTCTTCAACTCGTTTGCTACGCGGTAAGCGTAGTCCTAGTCTGCTTCGTGGAGATCATCATGATAACCTCGCCCCGACACTTCGCCCTACTAGCTATCCTCGTGATCGGCTGGTATCTAGGGCTAACGTACATACCACAATTCGTTGGCACATGCCTCGATGCAGACTGTGGTTTCAGCACCGCAGAAATCGCCCTATCGATAGCGATGCCGCTCATGTTTTTCGTCGTACCAATCGCTGTAGAAATGGTCGTTTATCGCAAGCGGCTGCGAACAGCCATAAGCGATATTGGCTTGACACGCTTCAACTGGACAGGCATTCGCCTCGCTGCGATTTACCTGCTGCCGCTGCTAGTCTACTTTCCATTGATGTCACTCATTACCAATAACCCATTAACGACGCAGCCGCGATGGGAATGGCTTTTCCTGAGCACACTATTAGTCAACGGCTTGGTCGAAGAAACCATGATGCGCGGTTTTGTGTTCCGGCACCTGCGCGAAGGTCGAAGCTTCTGGCGCGCAGCGGGCCTGTCTACGATCTATTTCGCAGGCTATCACATTCCGTTGATTTTCAGCGCAGGCTTGATGATCGGGGTTATCGGCATCGTGATCGCTATACCCATCGGCTTCGTGACCGCATATATCTACGAGCGTGGCAATAACACCGTTTGGGGGCCGGCTTTGCTTCATGCAATCAATAACGGTCTTGTGTTTGTGTTTATGCTCTCGTCCGAATTGCAGCCTATCGCGGCATCTCTATACATGCTCCTCGGCATCGCAGTCTCGACGGCTATAGTGGTACGGGCTTATCGAGGTCGCTACGGACGTTCAAACAAAGCGACCATGCAGCAGCTTGTGG
>Ga0163150_10008175_pt1 | contig 11986 bp, 14 predicted proteins | sample OliLakLV19P2IB_FD_148628 | JGI IMG/M metagenome (GOLD analysis project Ga0163150, IMG submission 148628) | Freshwater microbial mat bacterial communities from Lake Vanda, McMurdo Dry Valleys, Antarctica - Oligotrophic Lake LV.19.P2.IB | ecosystem: Environmental > Aquatic > Freshwater > Lake >...
CGTGATTTTTGCATCCGCGCATCATGCCAAATTTCTCGGCCTTCTCAACACGTACCAAAGCCTGTAGAAATAGCCTCCGTGCCTCGATCAGACCACTCGTTTTACCCACACGAAATCACGAAGATCCGTAAATATTGACCGCGTCTCCTCCGGTGCTAAGCCCAATGCCCGGGCCGGAATAGGAGCCCATGGTGAACCCGGCCGGGGTGATTCCGCCAAACCATGCATTGACAAAGAGAGCCTGGGTAGTGACGAGGTTGCTCGTCTCCGCGAATATCACTGATTGTCCGGGGGCTATGCTGGTGACGTTCAGCAACGCCAGGGACGCGGCAAAGGAGTTGGAGCTGTCATCCACCTTCCAGCCGACGATGTTGACTCCCGACAGGCCCGTATTGGTCAGCTCGAACCAGTCCGCCAAAACGGTTCCGGTCCCGCTGCTGGACGGATCGACTTCCGAGACAATGATCGAGGCCTGCGCCGTACCGGCAATACTGACCAGCAGGGTAGCGGTGCGCAGGAGGGACTTGACTGAGTTACTCATTCTGACTGGATCTCCACAGGAACTTTGCGTGATGGTTGGGGGTCACTGGATCTCAGTCTCCAGCATTCCTGAGGCGTGTGGCATCGCCATGTGTTTCCTATGAAGATTTTGTCAAGCCAATCTCGCCGTCAAGCTCAGCATGACGATCGGTAACGTCGGCACTGCAGGCATGGCCCGTGACCCGCTGACCAACGGGTTCATCGCGCTCAAGGAGATAGCGCCGGAAGGAATCTTCCAGACGACGATTAATTTTCCGGCAGGTACGGCGAGTAACGGCTCGGCAAGCACCGTGAATTCGACGAACCTTTTCAATCCGGCCCTGGCTGGCCTGACCGACTTCGCCGACGTTTACTCGCTATCGAATCTGGCATCGCTCAACGGGAATGCCGATCGCCAGGGACTCAGGGGTTTAGCGCGGATCAAACCGTTCCGCGAAGTCGCCCCAGATCTCCGGCCAGTACTTTCGGCGGGCCTCCTCCGAGGCCTGGTTGGCGAGTTGCCTCAGCACCCGGTGGTCGGTCGTTGTCAGCCGCGAATGTTCCGCTCTGTTCACCAGCCGAAAGGCCTGCAATGTCGCCTGATCCTGCACTGGTTCTTCCACTGACCCGAGCCTCGATAGAGTCCGTTCCGCGTCCGGACTTTTGTTGCGGGAGAGACTAGCACCTCAGGAGGCGCGGGTTCTACCAGTTGTCGCGAAGCGCCGCAGCGACGGCGCCAGGAGCACCCTGTAGGAGCGCCCTGTAGGAGCGCCCTGTAGGAGCGCCTTTAGGCGCGAGATCCCCAATGGAAATCGCGCCTAAAGGCGCTCCTGCGAAGCGGGGTCGCGGCTGACGGCGCTCCTACTTGGCGCCCGTTTCGCGTTGCAGATACGCGATGAGGCTGGCCCGGTCGCCGGGTGAGCGGATGCCGACAAACACCATCCGGTTGCCGGGGAGGAAATCGCTGGGACGGGCAAGCCAATCGTCCAGAGTCGCCGCCGACCAGACGATGCTGGACTGGGTGATGGCGTCCGAGTAGGCATAGCCCGGCGCCAAACCAGCCTTGCGGCCGAAGACGCCGTGCAGGTTGGGCCCCACCTTGTTGGCCCCGCCGGCCTCGAGACTGTGGCAAGCGCGGCACTGGAGAAACAGCACCTGGCCCTTGTCCGGATCCGCGGCCGCCAGCAGTGCCTGAAATTCAGCCGGTGAGACCACAGCGGTGGATGGCGCGGCGGCGACCGGCGACCCGTCGTCTGCACAAGCCGATAGCAGGACTCCAAGACCCATGACGGCCAGGGCGACGCGAAGGGGATTCAGCATGATGCTCACTCGCAGGGGGAACAGTTGAGAACGACTAGGTTGGCGACACGGCAGACGCGCGCACCGCCGCCGCCGCCCGGTGAATCGCCTTGCGGATCCGGGGGTAAGTGCCGCACCGGCAGATGTTGGTAATGGCTGCATTGATGGCCGCGTCGTCGGGCCGGGGGTTGGTCCGCAGGAAGGACGCCACGGCCATGATCATGCCGGGCTGGCAGTAGCCGCACTGGGGCACCTGCTCGTCGATCCAGGCCTGCTGGACGGCATGCAAATTGGTCTCAGTGCCGAGGCCCTCGATGGTGGTGACGGACTTGCCCGCTACGGCGGCCATAGGCAACACGCAGCAGCGCGTGGCGAGCCCATCGATGTGCACGGTACAGGCACCGCACAGGGCCAGGCCACAGCCGAACTTGGTGCCCGTGAGACCCAGCTTGTCTCGCAGGACCCAGAGCAGGGGCATGTCGTCCGGGGCTTCGACCTGGGTGGGCTCGCCGTTAAGGGTGAAGGTGATCACGGTCGTATTGTAGGAGCGGCTTCGGCCGCGACACAAATCCAGCACCGTCGGGTACGTGGCCCCGGAGCAGGGCTCGGGCGGGGAATTGCGGCGGAGTCGCGCCGGGGAGTCGCGCCGGGGGAATCGCGCCGGGGGAATCGCGCCTGAAGGCGCTCCTACTTGGTTGGGGGGAGCACCCGCTCTGACGCCTTGGCCGGATCGGCGGAGAGGAGCGCCGGGTATTCCTTCTCGGCCCGCCGGCGATACTCGCCAGGGAGTTCGTCGATGGACTTGAGCTTGGCGCCCCCGGCGTGCCAGACCAGATGGCCGGGACGATCGCCCATGTCGAGCCACTTCAGCCAGGGCATGTGCACCGTGGAACCGAAGACCACCGGCACGCTGTCCAGCTTGTCATCGAGAAAATCCTTCTGGCTGGCGAACAGGGTCTGCTGCTGCCACCGCGGTGGCGGCAAGCCCGGCGGATAGCGGGTCCAGTTGTGCAGCCAGACCATGTCGCGGGCAAAGGTCCAGTCCAGCACGAGCGGGTCTTCCGGCAACTGATCCAGCAGGCGCGTGAAGCGAATGCCCTTGACGGAGTAGTTGAAGCCACGGCCGGGCCCACCGCCCTGAATCGCCGGCGGGACGGGGTTGATGGCCTTGGTGTAGGGATTGCGGAACTCGGACAACATCTCGCCGGTATTCAGATCACGAAAGTAGGTGACCGTGTTGCCCGTCAGTTCGTAGGCGCCGCCTGGCAGGTGCTGCATCCAGTAGAGCTCCATGCCCTCGAACTTGAAGAGCGGCCGGGGGTTCTCGCCGGGCACCACACCGAAGATCGTGCCGTCGTACCACCAGGGCACATCCCGCTCCTGCAGGCTTGCCGTCATCCGGACCAACGCCCTCAGGTTGGCGGCCGGCAGGGTGAGATTCGGCGCCCCTGCTGGCGGTGCCCCCGCAACCCCGGGCAGCGCCTCACTCGCCGCCCCCAGGGCCAGCAGGCCCGTGCCGATATTCAGGGCACCCAGGGTGAAGGAGCGTCGGGAGACAGGGCCAGTAGAACTCATTCAGCACCTTTTTTCCGGCGGGGGGCCGATTTTTCAGGCACTCTGCCACATCCGGAACGAGGAGTCGCCATGCATCGCGTACTGGTCCTGGGCGCCGGCAAGATCGGGTCCCTGATCGCCGGCTTGCTCGAGGAGTCCGGCGACTACAGGGTGACGCTTGCGGATTCGCGACCGGGAGCCGCGGCAGAGGTGGCCGCCGCTCACCAGACGGTCGCCGGGGGTGCCGGGATCCAGGCCCTCGACCTGGATGCCACCCGGCTTTCGGATCTGGAGGCGGCCCTGGCCAGCCACCGTATCGACGCCGTCGTCTCCAGCCTGCCCTACTACTGCAATGAACTCGTGGCCCGGGCCGCCCGGAGCACAGGCGCCCATTACTTCGACCTGACGGAAGACGTGCGCTCAGCCACGGCCGTGTTGGGTATCGCCGCAGACGCGCCCACCGCTTTCGCCCCCCAGTGTGGCCTGGCGCCCGGCTTCATCAGCATCGCCGCCGCCGAACTGATCCGGCATTTCCAGAGCATCCGCACCGTGAAGCTGCGGGTTGGCGCCCTGCCCCAGCACCCGAACAATGTCCTCAAGTATTCGCTCACCTGGTCCACCGAAGGCCTGATCAACGAGTACGGCAACCTGTGCCGCAGCATCGTGAACGGCGAGGCGCAAAACGTTCAGCCGCTGGAAGGCCTCGAGGAGATCGAGATCGACGGGACGCTGTATGAGGCATTCAACACCTCGGGGGGCCTTGGTTCGCTGGCTGACAGCTTCGGCCTCGGCGTGGAGTCCATGGACTACAAGACCATGCGGTACCCCGGTCACTGCGAGCAGATGCGCCTGCTCATGAACGGCCTGAAGCTGAATCAGGATCGCGGCACGCTGAAGCGCATTCTCGAGAACTCGGTGCCCCAGACCCTGCAGGATGTGGTGATCGTCTACGCCGCCGTCACCGGCCTGCAGGAAGGCGAGCTGCGGGAAGAAAACTACGTGAACAAGATCTACCCGCAGGTCATCGGCGGCCGCCTGTGGTCGGCCATCCAGATTACGACGGCCGGCGGCATCTGCGCCGTACTCGATCTGGTCCTGCGCCACCCGGAACAGTACCGGGGCTTCGTCCGGCAGGAACAGTTCCCGCTGAACCACGTGCTGGCCAACCGCTTCGGCCGCTTCTACAGCGACGGGGCCGGGAAGGACGTGTCGTCCCGCGTGATCGCGGCCGGCAGCGGCGGGCAGCAGCGGGTAAAGGGGACCCTTCGTGCGTGACATCCTCGACGCCCTCGGCCTCTCGGACCTGAACCCTGGTACCTGGTCGGCTTCAGGCTGGCAGCAGACGAAAGGCCGCGAGCGGCTTGCGTCGCTCAATCCAGCGACTGGCGGTGAGATCGCCAGCGTGGCCGCTGCCAGCGAGCAGGACTACGAACAGGTCATCAGCAGCGCCCGGATCGCCGGGGCAGCCTGGCGCGACCTGCCCGCACCACGCCGGGGTGAAGCCGTGCGCCTGATCGGCGAGGCCCTGCGCCAGCACAAGCACGCGCTTGGCAGCCTCGTCTCGCTCGAGGTCGGCAAGATCAAGGCCGAGGGCGACGGCGAAGTCCAGGAGATGATCGACATCGCCGACTACGCGGTCGGCCTGTCCCGCATGCTCGGTGGCAGGACACTGCCCTCCGAGCGGCCCCACCACCGGCTTTACGAGCAGTGGCACCCGGTGGGCGTGGTCGGGATCATCAGCGCCTTCAATTTTCCCGTGGCGGTCTGGTCCTGGAATGCCTTTATCGCTGCCGTGTGCGGCAACGTGTCGGTCTGGAAGCCGTCGCCGAAAGCGCCACTCACGAGCGTCGCTGTGCAGCGCCTGTGCAATGCGGCCCTCGAAGCGCAGAACTTCCCACCGGCGTTCTTTTTGTTCAATACGGACGATGTGGCCCTCGCCACGCGCTTTGTGGACGACCCGCGGGTGGACCTCGTGTCCTTCACCGGCTCCTCCGCCGTGGGTGGCGGCGTGGCCAGCCGGGTGGCGCGACGCTTCGGCCGCTGCCTGCTGGAACTGGGCGGCAACAACGCCATCATCGTCGACGAGCACGCCAACCTCGACCTGGCCATTCCCGCGATCCTGTTTGGCGCGGTCGGCACCGCCGGCCAGCGCTGCACATCGACGCGCCGCTTACTCGTGCACCAGAGCAGGCTGGATGAACTCACCAGGCGGCTCGTGGCGGCCTACCAGCAGGTGTCCATTGGCGACCCGCTGAAGCCGGGAACCCTGATGGGCCCGCTGATTGACGCGAGCGCTGTGGAGCGCTACCAGCAGGTGCTGAAGGAGCTGGATGCCCAGGGCGCCCGGGTGCTCTGCGGGGGCAAAGTGCGCAAGGGCCCCGGCAACTTCGTGGAGCCCACCCTCGTGCTCGCGGACAACGAGTGGCCGCTGGTGCAGCGCGAAACTTTTGCACCGATTCTCTACGTAATTCCCTGCGCGGACCTGGACGAAGCCATCGCGAAGCAGAACGACGTCCCCCAAGGCCTGTCCTCCGCCATCTTTACCGACCGGCTGCAGAACGCGGAGCGCTTCCTGAGCCACACGGGCAGCGACTGCGGCATCGCCAACGTGAACATCGGCACCTCCGGCGCCGAAATCGGCGGTGCCTTTGGCGGCGAGAAGGAAACCGGCGGCGGCCGGGAGGCCGGCTCGGATTCCTGGAAGGCCTACATGCGCCGGCAGACCGTCACGATCAACTACGGTTCAACCCTGCCTCTGGCCCAGGGCATCGACTTCACAACGGGCGCGCCACGCTCGTAGGAGCGCCTTCAGGCGCGATCCTGGGCTCAGCCGCGATCCTTCCTCTCGCCGCGACCCCTCACCAACAACGCAACCACCCCAACCGCGACCACCTGAGCCCCCACAAACCCCGGCACGCCCGCCGGCGCTATCCCGGCAAACGTGTCGGTCAGCGAGCGCGCGACGGTGACCGCCGGGTTGGCAAACGAGGTCGAGGCCGTGAACCAGTAGGCCGCCATGATGTACAGCCCCACGGCCTGGGGCAGTGCCGCCGGCCGGTGCCGCGAACAAAGTGCAATAACGCCGAGCAGTCCGCCTGTCGCCACGAACTCGCTCAGCCACTGGCTGGGGCCCGCGCGCACGTGGGTCGACACCTGCAACAGATCCTCGGCAAACATGGCGTGCGCGAGCAGTACGCCGGCGACGGCCCCGCCGAACTGGGCGACGGCATAGCGGCCCGTGACGCCCCAACTTTGTTCGCCGCACAGGGAAAGTAGCCCACTGACCGCCGGATTGAACTGCGCCCCGGAAACCGGCCCCAGCGTCAGGATCAGCACATAGAGCCCGGCGCCCGTCGCCAGGCTGTTGGTCAGCAGGGCCACCGCATCGTTCCCACCGGCCAAGCGCTCGCCCATGATTCCGGAGCCCACCACCACCGCCAGAAGCAGGGCGGTGCCGCAGAACTCGGCGATGACGTCAGACCTCATCAAGCCGCGTCGTGCCAATCTCCTGCAGGCGGTTCTGCAGCGACAGCCGGTCCAGTGAGCTGATCTTCAGGTTGACGAAGATCTTGATGCGGTTCTCCAGTTCCCGGAACGCCTTGCGAAAGGCCAGCCACTTCTCGGTATCGGTCCCCGCCACCGCCGCCGGGTCTTCGACGCCCCAGTGGGCCGTCATCGGCTGGCCGGGCCAGAAGGGGCACTGCTCGCCCGCTGCGTTGTCACAGACGGTGAAGACGAAATCCAGCTCCGGAGCACCCTCGGCAGCGAACTCGTCCCAGCTCTTGCTGCGCAGGCCCTCGATGGGAAGTTGCATATGCTGGAGCAATTCCAGCGCAATCGGATTTACCCGCCCCACCGGCCGACTCCCGGCGCTGTAGCCCACAAAGCGCCCCGTGCCCCAGTGGTTGATCAGGGCCTCGGCGAGGATGCTGCGCGCCGAGTTGCCGGTGCAGAGGAAGAGGACGTGGTATTGGCGATCGCTCATGGCCGTCAGGATCGGTAGCCCGCGTTACGAAATGATGACACTCTCCCCGTAGGAGCGCCCGTAGGAGCGCCTTTAGGCGCGATCACTATCGCCGTAAATTCGGATCGCGCCTGAAGGCGCTCTTACGGGCGCTCCTGCAGGTCGGTCGGGTAAAAGGCGAACTCCCGCCAACGCTTGCGTCCCTGAATTCGCAGACGTGCAGGGAGGTCTGGCGCACCGGCTTGCCGTCCATGGTCAGCGAGTCGATCTCGACCTGCACGAGGGTGTTGCCGACGATCCCCAGACGGTGCACCGCCGAGTCATTCGTGGTCCACATGGAGGAGTCGAAGAAACATTCTGACGCGCCATGGTGGCTTCCCGGCCCCGGACCATCTCCTTCGGCCCGTCCTCTTTAACCGTGTACCAGCTGAAGTCCTCAGTCATCGCGGCGCCCGACGCCGCCACGTCGCGCTTCATATGGTCCGGTACTGCTCGCCCCACGTGTAGGTCTGCTCAGCAACGCTCGTCAGGGCGGGGATGAGCAGCGCGCCGGCGACGAAGCCGGCCAGGCCAGAGCGCAGGGACCTGAGGGGCGGCCGCGGGCGGGGGTGCAACAGGGGTGGAGCCTCCTTCAATGGTGCAAAGCAGTGGGCTGCGGACTAGAGTAGTACTGGCATACGCCGGATCCCATGGAACCCAACCATGCACCGGAACGACAGGCAGCGGAATCGCCAGACCGGAATCGTCGCCGCGCTGGCCGGACTTCTCCCGGGCGTCGGCATGGCCCTGCTCCCGGGCCTCGCGACTGCCGGCGAGCAGGCGCCGGGACTGGTCGTCATCGGCGCCACCGCGAAGAGCTCGACGGAGATCATCCGGCAGGCACTGGCGGCGGGCTACACGGTCACCGGGGTCGCACGGCGGCCCGAGGATGTCGCGCTCAAGGATGTCGCGCTCAAGGATCCGCACTTGAAGATACGGAAGGGCGACGTTTACGACCTGGCATCCCTGGAAGCCGCCATGACCGGCACGGGGGTGGTGGTCTCCATGGTCGGCCCCCGGGTCGACCCCACCGACACGGCAGAAACGCCGGCCACCTTCGACCTCTACACTGCGGGCACAGCCAATATCATCGCGGCGATGCAGAAGAAGGGTAACCGGCGCCTGCTGGTGGCGAGCTCCCTGGGGGTCGAAGACGAGTTCCCCCTGGTCAAGCCTGCGTCCGGGGATGTCCGGCTTAAGTGGCTATGGAAGTCCCGCTATCTCTACCAGAACATGCAAGACATGGAGGGACTGGTGCGCGCCAGCGGTCTCGAGTACGTGATTTTCCGGCCGCCGTTCCTCGTCGAGGAACCGGCCCGCAAGAACTATCAGCTGTCGGTGAATACCTCCTCGCCCAAGGGCACGATGCTGAGCTACGCGGACTTCGGGGCCTTCGTGCTGGAGCAGGCCCGCTCCAACAAGTACCTGGGCGCGTCGGTGGGCCTGTACACCAATCAGCAGATCCAGTTCGGCAACAACGCCGATTTCGAGAAGCTGGCCAAGGAAGCCAAGGAAAAGTTACCGCATGTACTCCAGCGTTACCTTCGGCCAGGACGGGAGCCTCTATTTTGGTGAGCACATGATGGGCACCCAGACGGGGCATCCGTCAGTGACGACCAGGTTCCGCCTGCTGCCGGGGCGGGACGTGATCGGCGACGGCCACGTGTTCCGCCACAACGCCGCCGGCAAGCTGGTGCAGGAGTACGCCACCGTCGCCAATGGCGGCATGTTCGGCTTCCTGGCCGTCACCAGCACCGTCCTCGCCGATAACGACACCCGCCTGATCTTCGTCTCCGAGACGGACGTGCCGATGGTTCTGGTGATGAACGCCACGCCGGACGGGCGGCTGCTGATCAGCACCGCGAAAGGCTTTCTGGTGATGGACCCGAAGACGGGTGCTGTATTGCGAAATTACCCGCTCGGAGGGCTGGGCCGGGCAGCCATCAATGCGTCGCCAGATGCCCAGTTCGCCGTGATCGGCAATTTCTTTAGCGGCGATATCGTCAAGGTCCGCCTGTCGGACGGTACCATCGTGGCACGGAACAACGTCGGTCAGAAAGAGTCACTCTCCGGTATCGCTGAGTTTCCAGGATAAGCAAACCCATGAAGCCACTCGAGAACCCGATCACCCGACGCCAGCTGCTCGCTGGCGGAACTGTCGTCGCCGGCGCCACGATCGCGGTCGGCCTGACCGGATGCAGCGGCCCCGACGGCGACAAACCGATCGTTCGTCCCGAGGGGGTTCCACTGGGATCCTTCGGCGCCAAATCCACCGCCGACGAGGTGACGCAGGGTATTGACCTGACGGGCAAGACCGCACTGGTTACCGGCGGCAATTCCGGCCTCGGCCTGGAAGCCATGCGCGTGCTGGCCGGCCACGGCGCTCACGTGATCTGCGCCGCCCGCACCTTGGAAAAAGCGCAGGAGGCCTGCGCAGGAATACAGGGCCGCACCACGCCGGTGGCTATCGAACTGACCGACTTCCCATCCATCGTCGCCGGCACCGATGCGGTCCGGGCCCTGGGCGTGCCCATCGACATGCTCATCCTGAACGCGGGCATCATGAACCTGCCGGAACTGGAACAGGTCTACGGCCTCGAGAAGCAGTTTGTCACCAACCACCTGGGGCATTTCATCGTCGGCAACCGGCTGCTGCCCCAGGTGCAGGCAGCCCCCCAGGGCCGCGTGGTCGTGCTCTCCAGCAGCGGCTACATGTGGGCGCCGGAGGCCGGCATCGAGTTCGACAACCTCTCCGGCGAGCGCGACTACAAGCCCAACAAGATGTACGGCCAGTCCAAGCTGGCCAACTACCTGTACGTCCGGCAGCTGGCGAAGAATCTGGCCGGGACCACCACCACCGCGAACGCCGTGCACCCGGGCGTGATCATGACCAACCTGGGCCGCAACTTTCCCCAATGGCAGCAAACCGCCGCCAAACTGATTGGCTGGACCTTCATGAAGAGCGTCGAGGCCGGCACCGCCACGACCTGCTACGTGGCGACGGCACCGGCGCTGGCCACGGTCAGCGGCTACTACTTCGCCGACTGCAATCCGGAGGTGCCCGAGGGCCAGATGCAGAACGACGCGCTGGCCGCGCAGCTGTGGCAGGTCTCCACAGAACTTACCAAGCCCTACCTGCTGTCATGAGTCACTCGCTGAACAGGCGGGAACTCCTGCTGGGTGGGGCCGCTCTGGCCACGGCTGGCACCCTTGCCGGCTGCGAGCGGGCCGAGATCCTCCGGCCCGAAGGCGTGCCGCTGGGCCCCTTCACTGCCGACTCCACTGCCGAGGAAGTGACGGCGGGCATCGACCTGACGGGCACCACGGCGCTGGTCACCGGCGCGAACTCCGGGCTGGGCTACGAGAGCATGCGGGTGCTTGCCCTGCGCGGCGCCCACGTGATCGGCACGGCCCGGACGCTGGAGAAGGCCACCGAGGCCTGTGCGTCGGTGAAGGGGCGCACTACGCCGGTTGCCCTGGAGCTGACGGACTTCGACTCCGTCGTCGCCTGCGCTACCCAGGTGGCCAGCCTGAGCCCGAACCTCGACGTCCTGCTGTGCAATGCGGGCGTCATGGAAGTGCCGACGGCGGAAACGATCAATGGCGTTGAGCGGCATTTCGTCACCAATCACCTGGGCCACTTCCTGCTCACCCAGCGCCTGCTGCCCCAGCTGACGGCGGCGCCCCAGGGGCGCGTGGTGGTCGTCGCCAGCGGTGCCTACAAGCAGGCGCCGGCTGCCGGCATCGAGTTCGACAACCTGTCCGGCGCCCGGGACTACGAGCCCCGCAAGGCCTACGGCCAGTCGAAACTCGCGAACTACCTCTTCGTTCGCGAACTGGCCCGCCGCGTCGCGGGCACGCGGGTGACGGCCAACGCCCTTCAGCCCGGGGTGATCATGACCAACCTGGGACGGTACCTGCCCTGGTACCAGATCGTGACCGCCAAACTGCTGGGCTGGACCTTCATGAAGAGCGTGGAGGCCGGCGCCGCGACCCAGCTGTACCTGGCCACCTGGCCGGGACTCGCCGGCGTCAGTGGCTACTTCTTCAAGGACTGCAACCCGTTCCTGCCGGGCGGCAACATGGAGAACGACGAGCTGGCGGCGAAGCTCTGGGCGGTATCCGAGGACCTGACACGGCCGTATCTCTCCTGAGATCCGCTTTTGCGAGACAACGTCCGGCGTGGTTGCAACTCGGGAAGCGCTGGTCATCGAAATGGCGGCTCTTCAGGAAGGCGGGATTCAAGCAGCCCAGTCCGGGGCAGGACATTCAGTTGCTGCGGGGTCGGTTTGGCCTGTGAGGCGCCAGCCTTGAATCAGCTGCCGGACGCAGCCGACGATGAGGACCGGAAACAAGCTGATGTACAGGCTACAGACTATGGCCGCACCGATACTCAGTAGCTCTTTGGCAGGCATGACGTCCTGAAGCCCCCGCGTTGTCCCGGATCATCCAGAATGGCAGGGCTCCACTTATCCCGGCCGCGAAAACTTTCTCGGCAAGCGGGGCCACCTCTGCCGGCGGCTGTGCTCGTTACCTTGGCCCAGTCCTCGGCCCTGCCTCCATATTCTGCGACGAGCCTGCCAGCGTCTCGGAGTGGCACGTCCGTGCCGG
>Ga0163150_10008176_pt1 | contig 11986 bp, 8 predicted proteins | sample OliLakLV19P2IB_FD_148628 | JGI IMG/M metagenome (GOLD analysis project Ga0163150, IMG submission 148628) | Freshwater microbial mat bacterial communities from Lake Vanda, McMurdo Dry Valleys, Antarctica - Oligotrophic Lake LV.19.P2.IB | ecosystem: Environmental > Aquatic > Freshwater > Lake >...
GTATCGCCAGCATCTCGAGCGGGGCGATCTCACGGATACCACCGCGCCACAGACCGCACAGCAGCTCGGCATGTTCATGCTCAACCTGCTGGTGCTGTCGATTTTCGGCTTTCTCCTCGCCATCTATCGCCCGAAGCTTTACGCCAACCTGCGACATGTCACGCTCCTCGCCGCGCTCAGCGCGTTGCTCATCGGCTCCGCGGCAATCATTGTGCGTACGGGCGGACCGATAGAGCTCATCCCGATCGCGTTCCCGGCGCTCGTCGTAGCGGCGCTCTGGGATGGTCGCCTGGCGCTGCACATGGTGTTCGTGCTCGCGGCCCTGTTGTCGATTCAGGCGCCGTTCCCGGGCCTTTCGGTGCGCGTGCTCATGCTGCTGGGTGGCAGTGCCGCCGCGTTGGGTGCGCGCCTGGTGCATCGCCGCGCGCAGGGCATCGTGCTCGGCACCGGCATCGCGCTCGTGTACGCAGTCACGGGCGTCGCGCTCGGACTGCTGCGTGGCCTCGATGCAGCCGTGATGCTCGACGGCGTGCTGTGGGGGTCCATCAACGGCATGGCCTGCTCGCTTGTGGCGATGGGGTTCCTGCCACTCTTCGAGGGCTTCACGCGTATCACCACAAACCAGACGCTGCTCGAGCTCGCCGACCTGAACCGCCCGTTGCTGAAGCGACTGTCACTCGAGGCGAGCGGCACCTACGCGCACTCCATCAACGTCGCGAACCTTGCGGAGGCCGCAGCGCGCGGAGTAGGCGGTGATCCACTGCTCGCGCGCGTCGGATCGTACTACCACGACGTCGGCAAGGTCGTGATGCCGCAGTACTTCATCGAGAACCAGGCACGCGCCCGCAATCCGCACGAGCAGATCGATCCGCGCAAGTCGGCGGCGATCGTGCGCTCGCACGTTACGGAAGGGCTGAAGCTCGCTCAGCAGGCGCGGCTGCCGGCACCGGTGCTCGCGTTCATACCCGAGCACCACGGCACGCAGCCTATCGGCTTCTTCTACGACCAGGCGCGGCAGGCGAACCCGGATGCAGACCTCGATCCCGCCGACTTCGCGTATCAGGGACCGAAGCCACAGTCGAAGGAGACGGCAATCCTGATGCTCGCCGACTCGGTCGAGTCCGCGGCGAAGGCGCTGCAGGACCCGACGAACGAACGGATCCGGGCGCTCGTCGATCGCATTGTCGACAACAAGATCGCGCAGGGACAGCTGTCGGAATCGCCACTGACACTGCGCGACCTGGACACCATCAAGGACCTGTTCACGTCGGTACTTTCCGGGATGTACCATCATCGCATCGACTACCCGCAGCTGCGCGCGCCCGACGAGCCCGTGGTCGCGGAGCGGTTGCCCTGAATGGCGAACCGTGTTCGCGTTCAGCTTGGCGCCGCTTTGCGCTCACGCCGCGCTGACGCGCCCGACGCGGATGCCCGCAAGCTGCTCGTGCGCGCAGCACGTGCGGCATTGCGGCTCGAGAAAATCCGCGAGTCCGAGATCTCTGTCACGCTGCTCGATGATGCCGAAATTGCCGACATGAACCAGCGCTTCCTGTCGCACGACGGACCGACCGATGTGATTTCCTTCGAGCTGTATGGGGACGGTGAAACGCCGGTCGGCGACATCTACATCGGTGTCGAGCAGGCGCAGCGGCAGGCCGCACAGCTCGGTGTTGCGCTTACCGAGGAACTGGCGAGGCTGACGGTCCACGGCGTGCTGCATGTCCTCGGACATGAGCACCCTGACGATGAGGCACGCCTGACCTCGCCCATGTGGCGCGCACAGGAGCAGGTGCTGCGCGACGTCCTTTCATGAAACGCTGGCGCCGCACGTTCACGATCCTCGGCAGCCTGCTGCCGTACGTCTTTGCGTTCCTGCGCGACCGTAAGCGCTGGCTTCTGTTCGGTCCCGGCGCGCGCCGCACTCCCGAGCATCACCGCCAGCGCGCCGAACGGCTGACCGCGGACATCGCGTCACTGGGTCCGACATTCATCAAGCTCGCGCAGGTCTTTGGCGCACGCGCCGACATCCTGCCGGAGCCGTACCTCGGCCTGATTGCAACACTGCAGGATCAGGTGCCGCCCGTGCCATACGACGAGATCTGCACCGTGCTCGAGGCAGAGCTCGGGCGCAGCGTCGATCAGGTCTTCGAGGAGTTCGACCGCACGCCGGTCGCGGCCGCGAGTCTCGGACAGGTGTACCGTGCGCGCATCGGCGCTGACCTGCTTGCCGTGAAGGTGCTCCGCCCGAATGTCGAGGCACTCGTCGCCGTTGACCTCGACATCTCGTTTCGCATCCTGCTCCTGCTCAACATCCTGTTCCCGAACCATCACGTACGCGCACTCTCGAACGTGGTGCGCGAGTTCAGTGTGCGCGTCCGCGAGGAAATGGATTTCCGCGCCGAAGCAAGCCACATCGCAATGTTCCACCAGCACTTCGGCAACGACCCACGCATCCGCGCGCCGCGCGTGCATGCTGCGTACACACGCAAGCGCGTACTCGTGATGGAGTGGGTGGATGGCGACAAGGTCGATCGCCTCTCCGACCGCTTTGCAGACGGCAGCCTGAGCTTCGACACATTGATGCGCACGCTGTCGGAGATCTACATCCGCATGCTGCTCGTCGAAGGTTTCGTGCACGCGGATCCCCACCCGGGCAACATCCTCGTGCAGGCAGATGGCACGATTGTATTCCTCGATTGGGGGATGGCATTCCAGCTGAGTCGTCGCACCCGCGATGCGATCCTGCGGCTCGTTCTCGCGACCGGGCGCGATGACCTGGAAGCAATGATCAGCGGGATGTACGAGCTCGGCATGATCGACCCCGAGGTCTCGCGCGCAGAGATCCGCGAGGCTGCCACGGAGATATTGACCCTCGTGGCTCGCGTTCGCGAGCTGGGGACCAGGCGCGTTCAGGAAATGATCGGCGAGATCATGGACACGTTCTACACGTGGCCGCTCATGCTGCCGCGCGAGCTCGTCTACTTCTTCCGCGCCGCCGCGCTGCTCGAGGGCATTGGCTTCCGTTACGACCCGGCCTTCAACGGCATCGAGCTCGTGCGTCCTGTCATCAAGGAGCTGCGCAGCGAGCTGCTGCAAGCGACCGCTCGCGAGCCGAAGGAGTTCGCGCGCTCGGTCATGGAAGAAGCGCGTGCCGGGCTCAGCGCCGTTCGCGAGCTGGTCACGCGTGCCGAGCGCGAGGAGTTCCGCGTTCGCATCCATCCGCGTGACCTGCTCCAGGCCGAACGCATCGTCATGCTTCAGGTGCGACGCATTCTGCTCAGCATCTTCGCCGTGACCATAGCGATCATCTCGTCGATCATTTTTCTCGCCGTGCGCAATGTGCTGCTGCTCGGTGGCGGGCTCGCGATCGCACTGTTCATGTTCCTCATTGTCCTTCTGCTCCCGAGTCACCTGCTCGAAAACCCGCTGCGGCACGCGCGCAGCCTGAGGAATCGCGAGTCATGAACAGAATCTCATCCAGCAGTGACCTGCTCGCCCGATTCGCGTCGGGACAGCGCGTCGCACTGTCGCGCATTATCAGCATTGTCGAGAACGAACGCGCGGGATTCCGCGACATCATGAGTGCTCTGCACGCGAAGACCGGCCGTGCGCATCGCATTGGCATTACCGGCCCGCCCGGTGCCGGCAAGTCCACGCTGACTGCCGCGTTGATTGCGTACTACCGGAAGCAGAACCTGAAAGTCGGCGTGATCGCGGTCGATCCGACGTCGCCATTCACGGGCGGCGCCTTGCTCGGCGATCGCATCCGGATGAACGAGATCTCCATGGACCCGAACGTGTTCATCCGCTCCATGGCCACGCGTGGATCGCTCGGCGGACTCGCACTCGCGACGAAGGAAGTCGCAGACGTAATGGACGCGTACGGTTTCGATCGCGTGCTGGTCGAGACTGTCGGTGTCGGACAGTCCGAGCTCGACATCGCCGCTGCCGCCGACACCACGGTCGTCGTGCTCGTGCCGGAGTCCGGTGACTCCATCCAGGCGATGAAGGCCGGACTCATGGAGGCCGCCGACCTGTTCGTCATCAACAAATCGGACCGCCCGGGCGCTGACCGGTTTGCGCGCGAGGTGTCGATGATGCTGCACTTCCGAACTGGTCAGGCGCTCCGCAACATCCCGGCGCATCACGGTGTCGACAAGGCGCGGATCAAGGCCGGTGCCCCGAAGCCGGCTCCGCTCAACGACGGCGCATGGGACATACCGGTGCTGAAGACAGTCGCGGAGACGGGTGTCGGCGTGGCGGAGCTGGCAGAGTCCGTGGCAAAGCACCACGAGTGGCTGACGACATCGGGCGAGCTCTCGAACCGCCGCCGGGGCCGCCTCGCAGAACGGGTCCGGGATGAGGTGGAGCGCTCCGTACAACGGAAGATCTGGATGGAGCAGGGCGGAACGGCGCTGCTCGCTGCCGCGCTCCCTGACCTCGAGGCGGGTCGCATTACCCCCTACGAGGCAGCCGCGCGGATCATCGGTTCTACACGCAACGAATAGCAATGCATTATCTTGGGAGCCGGAACCCCGGAATCGGCAGGAGCTCATGAGCACAATAAAGTCGGAAGTGCAGTCGGGCAGCGTAGAGTCCCCGGAGCTGCTGGAGCGGATCGAAGCACAGGAGCGCGAACTAGCGGAGCTGCGCGTCCGGCTCGCGTCCTGGGAGTCGGCCTTCTCGAAGCTGCCTGCGCGCGAGGCGGAGTTCACGACAATTTCGGGCGTGCCGGTGCCCGCGCTTGCGACGGCTGCCGATCGCGAACCCGGCTGGGACGAACTCGAAATGCTCGGGCTTCCGGGGGAGTTCCCGTTCACGCGCGGACCTTACACCTCGATGTATCGCACGCGCCTCTGGACGATGCGGCAGTTTGCCGGCTTCGGCACCGCCGAAGAGACCAACAACCGATACAAGTATTTGCTCGAGCACGGTCAGACGGGGCTCAGCGTCGCCTTCGACTTCCCGACGCTCATGGGCTATGACTCCGACCACCCCCGTTCGCTGGGTGAAGTCGGCAAGTGCGGCGTCGCCATCTCCAGCCTCGCCGACATGGAGACGCTCTTCGAGGGGATTCCGCTCCAGGACGTATCCGTCTCCATGACGATCAACGGCCCTGCAATCATCATGTTCTGCTTCTACATCATTGCCGCGGAAAAGCAGGGAGTGAGTCCGGAGAAGCTGCGCGGCACCGTGCAGAACGACATTCTCAAGGAATACATGGCGCAGCACGCGTGGATCTATCCCGCGGAACCCGCGCTCAAGCTGATCATCGACATGTGCGAGTGGTGCTCGACGAGCGCACCGAAGTACAACCCGATCTCGATCAGCGGCTATCACATCCGCGAAGCGGGCTCCACGGCTGCGCAGGAGCTCGCCTACACGCTGCGCAACGGCTTCGAGTACGTCGAGCGTGGCATCGCGCGCGGCCTCGACGTCGACAACTTCGCGCCGCGGCTCTCGTTCTTCTTCGACGTGCACAACGATTTCTTCGAGGAGATCGCGAAGTTCCGCGCAGCGCGACGCATCTGGGCGAAGCGGTTGCGCGACGTCTACGGCGCAAAGAACCCCGAATCGTGGCGCCTGCGCACGCACGCACAGACCGCGGGTGTGACGCTCGTCGCACAGCAGCCCGAGAACAACATCGTACGCGTCGCGTACCAGGCGATGGCGGCAGTGCTCGGAGGGACGCAGTCGCTGCACACCAACTCCATGGACGAGACGCTCGCGCTGCCGACCGAAAAATCTGTGCGTATCGCACTCCGCACGCAGCAGGTACTCGCATTCGAGACGGGTGTTGCGAATACGATCGACCCGCTCGCGGGTTCGTACTTCGTCGAGATGATGACCGATCAGATCGAGCGAGAGGCCGAAGAGATCTTCGAGCAGATCGAAGCACTCGGCGGCGTCGTGCGCGGTCTCGAGGAGGGTTACTTCCAGCGCGAGATCGCACTCGCCGCCGACCGGCAGCAGCGCGAGATCGAGAACGTCGATCGCACCATTGTCGGCCTCAACGCATTTACCGAGGGCGCCGGTGACTCCGACATCGACATCCTGCGCATCGATGGCACGCCCGAACTCCGGCAGCGTGAGCGTCTCGCCGAGCTTCGCGCAACGCGCGATGATGCAGCCGTCATTGCGAGCCTCCAGCGCCTGCGCGACGCCGGCTCACGTGGCGAGAATGTGATCGAGCCGATGCTCGACTGCGTTCGTGCGTACTGCACCCTCTTCGAGATCCGACACGCGCTCGAAGAAGTCTACGGCGCATACCGCGAACCCATCTTCTTCTGAGTACACCATTGTTCAACCTGTTGCAGCACGCCGAAGCGGCCGCTGCGGAACCGGCATTGAGTGTCGGCAGCATTGCGATCGGACTCGCGATCGCGTTCCTGCTCGTTGTAGCCAACGGATTCTTCGTTGCAGCGGAGTTCGCCCTGGTGGGTGCACGCCGCACGCGCATCGAGTCTCTCGCGCGGGCAGGGAATCGACGCGCAAAAATCGCGGAAGTCGCGCTCAACAGGCTGGACCACTATATCTCCGGCACGCAGCTCGGCATCACGCTGTCATCGCTCGCACTCGGGTGGGTAGGTGAAGCAACGATCTCCGGATTGATAGTTTCCGCATTCGACGGACTCGCTCCGCCGTTCGATATCCTGGCGACGCATCTCGTCGCCGGTACCATCGCATTCTCCATCATCACTTTCATGCACATCGTGCTCGGGGAACTCGCGCCAAAGTCAGTGGCGTTGCTGTTTCCCGAGGCCGTGTCCATGTGGCTCGCCGGGCCGCTCATCGTCTTCGCGCGGATTTTCTCTCCATTCATCCGCTTCCTCAATGGCGCCGCCAACATCCTCCTGCGCGTCATCGGGTTGAGGACACCGCACGACATGGAGCGCGTGCACAAACCGGAAGAGCTGCAAATGCTGCTCACCCAGACGTACGAGCACGGCCTCCTCCGTGAGGAGCCCGTCGAGATGATTCGTGGCGTGTTCGGCCTGTCGGAAACCACAGCCGCCGAGGTGATGACGCCGCGTACCGACGTGATCGCACTTCCAGCAGAGATGAGCGTATCGGTTGCCGCTGCTTTCGTCCTCGCCGACGAACATTCGCGTTATCCCGTATACGAAGACTCCATCGACACGGTCGTCGGGGTCGTGCTTGCCCGCGACGTGTGGCGCGCAGAGAAGCAGGGGAGCCTGCCGTTGCGCGACATCATGCGACCCGCCCTCTTCGTGCCGGACCGCAAGACCGTCGAGAGCCTGCTGCGCGAGATGCCGCGTAAACGCGCACACCTCGCAATCGTGCTGGATGAGTTCGGTGGTACCGCAGGCATCGTAACCATGGAGGACCTGATCGAGGAGATCGTTGGCGAGATAACCGACGAATCGGACGAGCGCGTTACTTTGCTCGAGCACGGCCCGAAGGGCGAAATCATTGTTGACGGCGCATTCTCGATTGCCGAACTCAATGATTTCTGCGGGCTGCGCCTTCCCGATCAGGACTACACTACCGTAGGCGGTTTCGTAATGGGCCGACTCGGGCGCGTCGCACGGGTCGGTGATGAAGTCACCATTCGTGGCGGCAGGTTGCGTGTGCTTGAGATGGAACGGCGACGGGTCGCGAAGCTCGCGCTTTTCATGTCCTCTGACCCGGGCTCCCTCGAAGCTGATCCCGCCGGCGACGCCGCGTCCGACGCCGGTCCTGATTCGTAATGACCAGTTCGTGGTGGCGCACATACTTCGACGACGAATACTTCCGCCAGCACGATCCCCTCTTCAGCAGCGAGCGCAGCCGTCGCGAAGTCGCCGGCATGCTCAACCTGATCGGCCTCGCGCAGGGTGCGCGCGTCCTCGATGCGCCATGCGGTTGGGGCCGCCATTCCACCCTCCTCGCCGAGGCCGGCTGCGATGCGTTTGGCGCCGATATTTCCTTCCACATGTTACGACATGCGCCCATTGGCCCGGCGCGCTACGCGGCCGCCGACCTCCGCTCGCTGCCATACCGCGACGCAGCCTTCGACGCGGTCGTGAACGTCTTCTCGAGTCTCGGACTCTTCCTGCGAGATGAGGACGACATTGCCGCGCTCGCCGAAGCGCGCCGCGTGCTCCGGCCCGACGGCACCCTGCTCCTGGAGACCATGCACCGCGACGATGTAATCGCAGCATACGCCGACCGTGATCAATGGTCCCTTGAGGATGGCACGGAAGTGAGAGTGCGACGTCGCTTCAATCCCGTGACCGGTATCAGCGAAGAACGCCTTCAGTGGCGGCGCGGCACCGAGCGGGGGCGGAAGTCTCACGCCATGCGACTGCGCACTGCGACCGAGATCGATGCACTCCTCAGGGCGGCGGGTTTTTCGCGCATCGAATACTTCGGCACGTGGACGGGCGGACGGCTCACTCATCGGTCGGAGAGCGTGATCGCCTGCGCGCGGGTCTAGCCAGAACGCTCGTGGTTGGCCGATCCAGCTATTTTATGGCCCGTTCCAGCGGACGCGATCATCGATGGCCATTATCCTGCGGCTCTGTTCGCATGAACTGTTGCTGGCTTTGGGACAGCGAGGTGTCCCCGATCCCAGCAACAGTTCCCGCGAACAGAGCCGCAGCGTTTTGACGATCGATGATCCTCAGCCCAAGCCTTCGCTCCGAGCCCCTCCGTCCCGCTTGACTCAGCCAGCTATCCGAGCCTCCGACGCCCGGTTGCGCCGCGCCGGAGCCGCGTCTAACCTTCACGCCGCATCCACGAATGCTAACCATGGTCAAACATGACAGATAGGAACATTCGCGTGCTGGTCGCGAAGCCGGGTCTCGATGGTCACGACCGCGGCGCCAAGGTCATCGCGAGCGCCTTCCGCGATGCCGGCTTCGAGGTCATTTATACCGGGCTGCATCAGACGCCCGAGATGATCGTGAATGCGGCCGTACAGGAAGACGTCGACGTCGTTGCGCTCTCGATTCTCTCCGGCGCACACATGACGCTGTTCCCCCGCGTGCTCGACCTGCTGCGCGCGGAGGACATGGATCACGTGCTCGTGATTGGCGGCGGAATCATGCCTGAAGAGGACATTGTCGCGCTGGAGTCGCAGGGCGTACACAAGCTGTTCGGGCCGGGGACGCCGACATCGGCGCCGATTGATTTCGTGCGTGGCTACATCGCGGAGCGCGAGAGCGGCGCAGCATCCAAGTCGTGAGCACAACAACGACCAGCTCGCGACTGCGGACGCTCACCGAGGAGAACGGCCGGCTCGAGGAGCAGCTCCGAAAGGGGGGCGGCCCCGACAAGATCGATCGCCAGCACAAGCAGGGGAAGCTGACTGCGCGCGAACGGATCGCGCTGCTTATCGACCCGCGCACGACGTTCACAGAGATCGGCCTGCTGATCGCCTACGACCGCTACGAGGGCCAGGCACCGGGCGCGGGTGTCGTGACCGGACTTGGCTGGGTCCACAATCGGCCCGTCGTGATCATCGCGAACGATGCTACGGTGAAGGCCGGCTCGTGGTGGCCCGAGACGATCACGAAGATGCTGCGCGCGCAGGAGCTTGCGATGCGCTGTCGCGTGCCGATCATCTATCTCGTCGATTCCGCTGGCGTGAACCTGCCATATCAGGGCGGCGTCTTTCCGGGACAGTATGGAGCGAGCCGCCTTTTCTATTACAACTCGATCATGCGACGCTACCTGGCCGTACCGCAGCTGGCGGCTGTGATGGGGCCGTGCATCGCTGGCGGCGCGTACCTGCCCGCGCTCTCCGATGTGATCCTGATGGTCGAGAACACCAGCTTCATGGGACTGGGTGGACCGAACCTCGTGAAGGGCGCGACCGGGCAGACTGTGGATGGTGAGGATCTCGGCGGCGCATTCACGCATAACGCAATCTCGGGTGTCGCCCATTATCGCGTTCCCGATGATCGTGCGTGCCTCGCGCGCATCCGGGAGCTGGTCGATGAGCTGCCCTACACGCCGCCGACCGGCTTCGCAATCGATCGCGCCGCGCTGTCGTCCCCCTCGGACGCGCTCTACGACATCATTCCTGACAACCATCGCCAGCCCTACGACATGCATGCGCTGCTGAACGCGCTGGTAGACGGCGGACACATCGATGAGTTCCAGAAGGACCACGCACCCGAACTCATCTGCGCCACCGCGCGCATCGGCGGTATACCCGTAGGCATTCTCGCGAACGCGCGCGGGATGGTGAAGGATCCGGCGGGCGGCCCGCCCCGTTTCGGCGGCATCATCTATGCTGACAGCGCGGAGAAAGCCGCCTTCTTCATCGACACGATGAACCGCCATCGCACACCGCTGCTCTTCATTCAGGATGTGAGCGGGTTCATGGTGGGGAAGGAGGCGGAGCACTCCGGCATCATTCGCGCGGGAGCGCGCTTCGTCGAGGCAATGGCAACAGCGCTCGTGCCCAAGGTCGTGCTCACGATCAATCACGCATCGGGCGCAGGCTACTACGCGATGGCGGGGCAAGGCTTCGATCCCGACTTCATCTTCACGTGGCCATCAGGACGCATGGGTGTGATGGAAGGGGACAGCGCAGTCATGGCGCTCTTCGGCCCACAGCTCGATGAGCTGAAGCAGAACAAGCAGCAGCCGGATGCAACACTCCAGAAGAAGCTCGATGACGTGCGCGCGGATTATGACGCGCAGCTCGACGCGCGATACGCAGCCGCGCGCGGCTTCGTCGACGCAATCATATCACCGGAAGAAACGCGTGCGACGCTCACCACCGCACTATGGACGGCGCTGCACAATCCTGGTCCGCATCTCGGACCGTTCGGCGGAATCGATACACGGGCAGGTACGTCGTCATGAGTGAGAACCACAGCATTCGCATCGCATCGGGGCAGGGCTTCTGGGGTGATCGTCTCCAGGCGCCAGCCGAACAGGTGCGACGCGGTCCCATCAACTATCTCATGCTCGATTACCTCGCCGAGGTGACCATGAGCATCATGCAGAAGCAGCGCTCCCGCGATCCGTCGCAGGGCTACGCGCGCGACTTCGTGCCGCTCATGGGCGATATCCTGCCGGACTGCGTCGAGAAGAACATTCGCGTCGTCGCGAACGCCGGCGGCGTGAACGCCGATGCATGCGCGGAAGCCGTGCTCGCGGAAGCGCGCACGGCGGGACTCAAGGGCAAGGCCAAAGTGGGTCTGGTCTCGGGCGATGACATCATGCACCGTCTGGAAGACCTCATTGCGCGCGGCCACGAGCTGCGCAACATGGAGACGGGCGCGCCGCTCAGTGATGTGATAGGCAGCATTCAGAGCGCGAACGCATACATCGGCGCAAAGCCGATTGTCGATGCACTGAACCGCGGCGCGCATGTCGTCATCACGGGCCGCTCGACGGATACGGCGCTGACGTATGCACCGATGATGCACGCGTTCGGGTGGTCGCCTGACGCGTGGGACAAGCTTGCCGCGGGCGTCGTCGCGGGACACATCAATGAATGCGGCGCTCAGGCCAGCGGTGGCAACTCACTGATTGCATGGCGTGAAATTGATGACCTGAGCGACGTCGGGTATCCCATCATCGAGGCGTTCCCGGACGGCACGTTCATCGTCACGAAACACGATGGCACGGGCGGACGCGTGAACCGGCAGATCGTCGCGGAGCAGATCCTGTACGAGATGGGTGACCCGCGCACGTACATCACGCCGGACGTCGTTGCGGACTTCACGACCATCCATCTCGATGACGACGGCCCGAACCGCGTGCGCGTGCACGGCATCAAGGGCGCGCCGGCTACCGACAAGCTGAAGGTCTCGATCTCGTACAACGCCGGCTACAAGGCAGTAGGGACGCTGGTCTACTCCTGGCCTGATGCTGCGGAAAAGGCAATGATGGCCGACCGCATCCTGCGCGAGCGCCTCGACCGCATGGGCGCGAAGTTCGACGAGATCAGGACGGAACTGGTCGGCTGGAACTCGACGCACGGGCATCTCGCAGGGCCGCCGCCATCAGACCTGCCGGAGGT
>Ga0163150_10008178_pt1 | contig 11983 bp, 9 predicted proteins | sample OliLakLV19P2IB_FD_148628 | JGI IMG/M metagenome (GOLD analysis project Ga0163150, IMG submission 148628) | Freshwater microbial mat bacterial communities from Lake Vanda, McMurdo Dry Valleys, Antarctica - Oligotrophic Lake LV.19.P2.IB | ecosystem: Environmental > Aquatic > Freshwater > Lake >...
TTCGCCTTTTCTCCGCAGGCTCGCCAGCTTTCAGGCCGAATCGCGTTCGTTATCCTACGGACTGATCGTTCACCTCCTGCTGCTCCCCACCCCGCCTCACGCACGGATGCAGTTGCAGTTGGTTACAGGCCGGAGAGGGCGTGCCTGAAGAGGACTTCCACCTCTCTGACCAAATGCGCTTTCAGGCGCACGAAGAAGCGGCCTCCTGCCGCTTCGCAAATGTCCAATCTCAAGACCGAGTACTACTACTCGATGGCGACGGGGTTCGCGATGAAGATTCGTGGTATGCACACTGGTATGCGACAGCCAGAAATAGCTAATCTGGTGTATAGCTCGAAGTCGGTGCAGGGTCTTGCTCGCAAAGCCGCCACGCTCCGAACTTGTCTTGTCAATCTTGTGAATCTTGTCTGCCTCGCGCAATCCTGTCGCCTGTAGGAGAATCCATTGAGTTCACTGCTAATCAAGAATGGCCGCCTCATTGATCCGTCGTCAAACGTGGATCAGGTGTGCGACCTGCTCATCGAGAACGGCAAGGTCAATCGAATTGAACGGGGCATTCAGGCGCCCGGCACACCGAGCCTTGATGCCAGCGGCCTGATTGTTGCCCCCGGTTTCATTGATATCCACGTCCACCTGCGCGAACCCGGACGCGAGGATGAAGAGACCATCGAGAGCGGATCGCAAGCGGCGGCAGCTGGCGGATTCACCTCCATCTGCTGCATGCCAAACACCGATCCCATCAACGACAGCCCCACCGTCACGCATTACATCGTGCAAGAGGCCGAGCGGCGAGCCGTGATACGCGTGTTTCCGATTGGCGCGATTTCCCTTGGAAGCGCCGGCGAGAAGCTGGCGGAGATTGGTGAAATGGTCGCAGCGGGTGCTGTCGGCATCAGCGACGATGGAAAGCCGGTCATGAATGGCCAGCTGATGCGCCGGGCGATGGAGTATTCGCTTCCCTTCAAGATTCCGGTCATCGAGCACTGTGAAGACTTGCATCTCTCCGCGCACGGATCGATGAACGAGGGCTATCAATCCACCGTTCTGGGATTGAAAGGAATCAGCCGCATGGCCGAAGACACGATGGCTTCCCGGGATATCATCCTTGCGGAACTCACGGGCGCGCATATTCACATCGCACATCTCTCAACGCGTGGCGCGCTAGATCTGGTGCGCGAGGCCAAGCGGAAGGGAATTCACGCCACCTGCGAAGTCACACCGCATCATTTCACCCTCACCGACGCGGCTTGTTGCGGCTATGACCCCAACACTAAGATGAATCCTCCGTTACGAACGGAGGATGATGTTGAAGCATTGATCGAAGGGCTTGCTGACGGGACCATCGATTGTATCGCCACCGATCACGCTCCGCACAACCCGAACGAAAAAATGCTCGAGTTCGACCGGGCGCCGTTTGGCATCACAGGACTCGAGACAGCCCTCGGCCTCTCGCTGACGCGCCTGTTCCATACCGGCAAGATCGATTTGAAACGGCTGATCGAACTCTTGACCATCAACGCGGCGCGGATCATCAGCAGACCTCTCGGCACTCTGAGCATCGGCGCCGAAGGTGATGTCACGTTGTTTAGTACTGAAGCGGAATGGGTGTACGACGTGAATCAAACGAAATCGAAAAGCCGAAATTGTCCGTTCCATGGGATGAAGCTCAAAGGCCAGGTCGCTGCTACGGTTGTTGCGGGAAAGGTCGTTTACCGAAGTAAGGACTTGTTAAGCCACTCTGAGCCAACCCCCTCATAGGCGACGTGTGCTGCTGGATCCAAGAGTTCTAATCGCAGCTGTCCATTAAGTCTTTCCATCGTTAATCGAATGGCCGACCTGATCCGACGAGTCCTGACGCGGAAGTCGCGAATCCGGGATCTAATTCTGGAAAGAGAAGAGCTGGCGGCACACTTGGCTCGCCTGGAAAATGAAATGAGCGGGATGTCGGAGCATCTTTCCCGGATCACTCAAGAGAGAGATGAACAAGTCGGCCATTTGCAGCGTCTGACTGCTGAAACGGAAAAACAGTCTGAAGATCTGCAGTTGATCACGGCTGAAAGAGACGCTTTCGCAGACCAGCTCTATCGGGTGATTCGAGAACAATACCATCTCGACCCCGAAAAGCACCCCAACTTCAACTACTTCCTGCCCGGACACTATTACTCGCCCATTCCGTCGGTGGCAGAGGTCGAAAAGGATGAGGAGCGGATTTTTTCCAATCCTGAGACGCTCCCCGCCGTGGACCTGAATGTTGAAGGCCAGATTGCACTCTTGGATCGACTTGAGCTCTTCTATGACTCATTCCCATACAAGAACCAGAGGACCGAGGGGCTTCGATATTCCCTGGCTAATCCCGTGTTCGGGGGGGCGGACGCCGTATTTCTCTTTGCCATGCTCCGGCACCTCAGGCCCGGCACCGTCATTGAGGTCGGATCGGGTCATTCTTCCTGTCTCATGTTGGATACCAACGACCTCTTCCTTGGCGGAAACACCTTGTTCACCTTCATCGATCCAAACCCTGATTCTCTTCGCGCCCTTTTGACCGATGGAGACGAAGACAGAGTCCAGATCATCCCGACAAGAGTCCAGGAAATCAAACTTGATACATTCGCTGCGCTAAACGCGGGTGACGTTCTCTTTATCGATTCGTCCCATGTCAGCAAGGTGGGAAGTGATGTCAACTACATCTTCTTTGAGGTGCTGCCCTCGCTCAAGAGCGGCGTGTATGTCCACATTCACGACATCCACTATCCGTTTGAATACCCAAGGGAGTGGGTTTATGCGGGAAGGGCATGGAATGAAGCGTACCTGTTGCGAGCGTTTCTGCAATACAACGACTCATTCCAGATAATTCTTTTCAATGCGCTTGTCTCAAGACTATGTGAGGAACGATTGCGAAAGCAATTTCCAGTCGCATTGGATCGCACCGGCGGAATCTGGCTTCAAAAACGCTAATCGAGCAAAGTTTGGTTTCAATTGCAGATTTAGGGGAATAGCCCTCGGACATTGGTCGCGTCGGAGACCCTTCCGACCGCTTGAACGTAGGCTGCCACACGCATGGCCAGCTTGCGCTTTTGAGCGACCTCGTAAATCTCCTTGAAGCTGCGAATCATGATTTTCTCGAGCTGGTTGTTGACTTCCGCCTCGCTCCAGAACAGCCCCTGCAGGTCCTGCACCCACTCAAAATAAGAAACAATCACGCCGCCCGCATTGCACAGAATATCAGGGATCACGAAACAATTCTTTTTGCTAAGCGCCTCGTCGGCGCCTGGCGTCACAGCAGCATTGGCCGCCTCGGCGACGATCGATGCCTTGACGCGAGACGCATTCTCGGAGGTAATTTGATTCTCGAGCGATGCCGGAACCAGAATGTCGCACTTGAGTTCCAGCAATTCCTCGTTCGAGATGGAGTCAGCGCTGGGGAGGCCTTTGAGTTTTCCTGTCATCTGTTTGTGCGCCAGAGCCGCTTCGATATCGAGCCCCTTCAAGTTGACGACGCCACCGCCAGAGTCGCTCAGGGCGATGATCTTGGCGCCGTCTTCATGTAGCAGCCAGGCGGTGGTGGTTCCCACGCTGCCAAACCCCTGAATTGCCACGCGGGCGTCTTTCACATGAATGTTTCTCACCTTGCAGGCTTCGCGAATGGCAAACCAGCAACCTCGCGCGGTTGCTTCTTCGCGTCCCCTTGAGCCACCCAAAGCCACCGGTTTTCCAGTGACCACACCCAGCATCGAATGGCCCACCGTCATCGAGTAGGTGTCCATGATCCATGCCATCGTTTGCGAATCGGTGTTCACATCGGGCGCGGCGATATCACGGTCGGGGCCGATCATCAGCAGGATTTCAGAGGCATAACGCCGTGTGAGCCGCTCCAATTCGCCCATGGACATCGTCGCCGGGTCGCACACCACGCCCCCTTTCCCACCCCCATAGGGAATGTTGGTGGCGGCGCATTTCCACGTCATGAGAGAAGCGAGTGCCTTCATCTGGTCCAACGTGACGTTCGGATGGTAACGGATGCCGCCTTTGGCGGGCCCGCGCGCAATGTTGTGCTGAACCCTGTAGCCATCGAAAACCCGGATGCTCCCGTCGTCCATGCGGACGGGCAATGAGACGATGAGCTGTCGTTTCATGTGCGTCATCACCTCACGCAAGTCCCGCGGCAATTTCAGGACGTCGGCTGCCGCCTCGAAGCGAGTGCGCACCATCTCAAACAAATTAGTCGTTTCTTTCACGATAGAGTCTCCGTTGGTCAGTGCAATGGGTGAGAGCCAGAGGCGCTTAAAAAGCAGAACTGTGATTTACCGGGTTTGCTTGTACTTGTTCAGACACTCCTGCGAGCAGAAATGTTTTGTTTCTCCTCGAAAAACTCCATGAACCGATGTCGCGACATCCACGTAGGTGCCGCAAATCGGGTCCTTCTCCATCCTCCCTAGTTTTCGTTGTGGCCGGCTCTCATCCAATCTCGACTTGTCGGTCGAGGCCAGCAATCCCTGGAGAACTGAACGCAACAGGAAGAAAAGAAATAGAACCAACAATAGTGGGACCAGCAATCGCATCAGAAAATCCGTTGTCGTGTATTGCCCGAAGGCTGCTGGGAAGGTCCTGCCTTTGAAGCAGGTTCGTCGATCATGCGGGCGAGGTTTGCAATGGAAGAGTTTCCCGGGTCGACACTCTTTAATCGTTCCAAGGCGGACTTCGCTGCGGCAGGGTCCTTCTTTCCCTGAAGGTTAACGATCACCAGATTGTGCAGCGATTGAACATGCCGTGGATCGATTTCAAGCGAACGATTGTAGAAGCTGATCGCCTCATCAGGGCGTCCCGCATAAAAGAGTGCCGTGCCGAGATCCGTCATAAGACTGACGCTTCTGGCGTTCAGAGTCAGAGCCCGTTGATAGTAACGAATGGCCTCTTCGTATCGTCCCGCATCATAGTACTTGTTGGCTAAATTGGTTACCAGCGCAGCATTCTGAGGCGCCTGTTCCACCGCTTTCTTCAGGGTCTCGAAATCTGCTTCGGTTGTTACGGGCGGGTGTCCCTCGGGCAACCCTTGCGGTTGGGAAGTCTCTGCGGGTGGGTTTGAGGATGTGTGAGTGTGCTCGTCGACCTGCGGTCCCCGATCCTTCCAAGCGGACTGCACTCCGGCAAGGTAGCCGATCAGTCCGCCGACCACCAGGCCAATCAATCCGATCCAGACATTACCCTTCTTCACCGCCGACCACCTTGTCTTCGCGAGTTTCCGGCCTCACAAAGCGTGAAAAGTCTAGCAACCGCATTTTCGGAGTGTCAAGGACAAAGGCCGGCAGGACTGGCATCGCAGTGCTGCACTCAACCTGAAGCTGTGTGAAAATTCCCCTTTAGTCAAAGGGGGACGGCGGCGTAGCGACAGCGGTCGCGTAGCCGCCCGGGGGTTGTCTTGCGAATTCGGGAAAGCCTCATCTCAGCGCATCGTATTTCAAATGGCGCTACCATCTTCCCTTGGCCTTTCGGCCTCGCGAGACAACTCCCGCGTCTTCGGCGCTGCCCCCTTTCCGAAGGAGGAATTCCTCGCAACCGCAGGCTCCGAAAATTTCCTCACAGTTCCTCAGCGTGCAAGTTGCGGGATCCTTACTGAAGCGACGGGATCCCAAACGATGCGGCCGTGGCCAGCGAGAGAGCCCCTACCAGACTGGGCTTTTCGCGGAGGGAAGTGGGAATCACCTGGGTTCGTTCAAAAGGCAGGCCCAGAATGCCTCGGCGCATCTGGATCTGGAGCTGATCGGAGATCAGCGGCCAGGCTCTGGTAATGGCGCCGGCGATGACGACAAATTCCGGGTTCAGCCCCACGACGATGTTCTGCAAACCGGTCGCGAGATACTGCGCTGTCTCAGCTAGAGCCTCTCGGGCAGCGGGATTGCCATCGAGCGCAAGCTGAATAACTTCGTCCATGGTCACTGCTCGACCGGCCCTCTTTCTCCCATTCCTGGAACCAGGCTGCCTGGACGCATACCGCTCAACCGTGGCCCGATTGTCGGCCAGCATCTCCCAGCATCCCCGGTTACCGCAACGACACTGGGGGCCGCCGGTCTGAATGATCATGTGGCCGAACTCGGCTGCCAGACTGGCAAAGCCCCGATAAATCCGCCCGGCAATTACCAAACCGGTGCCTATCCCTTCCTTGACGTTGACAAACACCAGATCCGGGCAGGAGCGATCTGAGAAATCCCCGTGCCAGATTTCTGCCAGAGCGCAGAGGTCTCCTTCATTATCGAGAAGCACCGGAGCATTCAGCTTTTTCTGCAGCTTCGGCCCGAGCGGAAAATTGGTCCATCCAAGGTTGCTGGCTGTCAGAATCGTGCCTGATTCGTGATCCACGAGTCCGGAAACGGCCACGCCAACGTGCTGAGATCCCTCACGCCGGGAAGCGGCCACCATGCGGTTCACGTTCTGACCAATCGCCTGGACCAGTTCAGCCGGATCTTCGGGAGTTGGAAAAACCTCACGTTCGGAGATGTTTCCCATCAGATCCGCCAGCGCAACGGTCACCTCGCTCAACTCGACATCGATGCCGATGGCCGTGTGCCCCTCGGTGTGAATGGTCAACAGTCGCGAGACACCCCCACGCCGCAGCGAGGTTGCTCGCTGCTCAAGGATCGACCCGTCACGCATCCGGTCGTCCACAATGAGAGACACGGTGCTGCGCTGCAGCCCCGTGCGCTGGGCAATGTTAACCCGTGCGATCGACTGATGATAGCGGATGAAGTTCAGCACAATGGCCCGATTCGTCGAGCGAAGGCCCTGGATCTTGGCTGTCTGGAATCGTTCAAAGTCGATCTTGCGCATCGCAACACCCGTGAGCTTCGCTCGCCTCGGAGATTGGACATTTTTAAAGAAGTGCAGCGGCATGGATGCCGCTGCTTCATCTTGAAAGCCCTGGGTCAGGGTTCCGACCAATTCTTCTCCTCTCCCCCCGAATCACCCGCTTTTGGGTGATTCGGGGGAGAGAGGTCGGGAGAGGGGGGCCATTTGTTACCGAGTAGCGAGTCTCGCGTTTCGTTGTTCGCCAAACATGTCTCCGCACGAAGCGTGATTCTCGCAAATGACGGGGGTCTTCCCCCTCACCCTAGCCCTCTGCCCCAACACACAAAACGTGTTGGGGCAGAGGGAAAAAATTGTGGGAACATTGACCCAGGGCTATCGTCTGACCCCCGCTGGGGCTCTTTAGGGAAGGAGCGGCCTCCTGCCGCTTCACAAACGTCCAATCTCCAGCGCGAGCTTCGCTCGCCTCGGTGGCGTCAGCCAAGCTTCACGCCGATTTTACTGAGAGTTTACAGGAACCCGGTATTCTCAACCACCGTAGCATGGATCAGTTTTTGCTATGAATCAAATCGGGCAGGACGAATGGAACGCAGGGCAGACAGGCCAAACAGGAAAGCTAGCCACGGACGGCGCCTTGATATGCCAGGAAACGATCTTGAAAGCTCGAAGCAGCAGCGAGGGGAGTGGCCTCTTTTCCTCGCTGGCGCTTCGGGCTTTCAGAGCTTGGGGAAACAAGAAAGGAATTCTCGTAACGTGGAAAATAATGGGCTATCCGCTTCGGCTTCAGCGGAATCGTTGCACAGGAGCGAATACTCCCATCCCACGCGAGCAAAAGATCAGTTCGAGTGACTGTCCCTTCCCATTTGGATTCAGAAGGCGTCTGGAAGACCCAAAGGAATTCAAGAAAGGCGTTGACACATGTTCAGGTTATCCCTAATCTCCAGTTCGTTACTCAAATCAAATCACGACAAAAGTTTCTCTCGTTCTCCGGAGGAGACACCTATGAATTCCGTGAGAGTCCACGCTTCCTCATTGTCTCGCATTCGCAGGTTGATGTGGTTTCTCTGGCTGATGCAGGCTTGCCTTTTGGTCAAGCCTGCACTGGCTCAGTCGACTTACGGCCAGGTGGTGGGTATCTTGACCGACCCGAGCAAGGCCGTAATCCCGGGAGCTTCCGTAACACTCACAGAGGTGAGGACGAACATCATTCGCACGACGCAATCGAAGGAGGATGGAGCTTACGAGTTTGTCAACGTCCCCCTGGGGCAGTACCGCATCGATCTTGAGAAGAGCGGGTTTCAGAAATACTCGACGAAGCCCTTTCCTCTGGAAGCCCGGCAGACCGTGCGAATTGACGCAGAACTCGTGACGGGCGGAGTGGCCACAGAAGTCCTGGTGGTGGACGCGGCACCGCTGGTCAATACAGAGAACCCGACCATTGCCGCTGCGACCAGCAACCGGCAGCTTCAACAGCTGCCCTTCGTTTTTCGCACGAGCAACACAACGCCGATCAGTGCTATTGCCGTTCTGCCGGAGGTGCAGAAGGGAACGGCCAATGAGTTTTCGCTGTCAGGCAGTCTGCCTTATCAGAACGAAGTCTCGGTGGATGGCATTCTGACGACGAATGTTCGACGCAACGGAATTGGAGACGGCGGAGAGAATATCTTCCCTTCGATTGAGAGCATTCAGGAAATCAAGGTCAGTTCCATTAACAACAGCGCTGAATACGCTCAAGTGGGGGATATTACGACGATCACCAAGGGCGGGACCAACCTGCTTCATGGCACAGCCTTTTGGAACTACAACGGGAACGGCATCAACGCAAATCCAAACTACTTCACACGAACACTGCCGACGCGCACGGTGGCGAACAATTTTGGCGGAAGCTCCGGCGGACCGATCTTCAAAGACCGAACTTTTTTCTTCGGAGCTTTTGAGCGGCTCACCATCTATGGCCTGGGGGTGGGGACAGCCACTGTGCCGGAGGCTGATTTTCGCCAGGGCAATTTCTCCAGGCTCACCACGCCTATCATCGACCCGTCCACGGGCAGCGCGTTTGCCGGCAACATTATTCCGGCGGCTCGGATCAATGCGGTGAGCAAGGTGATCCTGGATAAGTACATCCAAGCGCCCAATATCCGGTCAAACCAGCACAGCTACGCCATCGGCGCTTCAACCATCTCCAATCAGTTCGATGCACGGCTGGACCATGTCTTCAGCAGCCGTCATAATGTTTTTGGCCGCTACTCTTACAAGAACTGGGACCGGGTTTCGGCCACCGCTCAAGAGGCTTCTGGCCCTCAGTACGGCTCGCGTCCGACGCGAACCATGGTGATTTCTGACAACTTCGTGATTCGTCCGAACCTCATCAATGAAGCCAGGTTTGGCTTCACGACGGCCGACATCTACGACCCCACGACTCTCAAAGGCCGCGACTTCGTGTCCGCGACCGGACTGAAGCTGATTTCCCAGAGTCTTCCTGAGATCACTGGATCGAGTTACATCGTCATCGCCGGCTACACCCAGTTTGGTGTTAAGAAAGAGGAGCCGCTTACGACCCGCAACTTCGAGTTCACCAACAATCTAACCTGGACTCATAATCGGCACACGTTCAAGGGTGGTTTTGTCGTCCACCAATACAACTGGACGAGCCCGCTGAATTTCACCGGCGCCGATGATTTTGGAGTTTTTCGCTTTGATAACAACCTGGCCGGTGGCGCTCAAGGAGGTGCTACCGGGAACCCGGTGGCCAACTTCCTGCTCGGCCTGCCAACGAGCGTCGATCAGACACAAACCGGTCCCGGTGTGGACGGCTCTGCTTACCACTACGGCGGTTTCTTGCAAGACGAGTGGCGCGTCAATAACAGCCTCACCGTGAGCTTGGGGATTCGCTACGAGCTGCATCCCGGTTTCAAGGATAATGAGCTCAACATCACCAATTTCCTGCGCAATACGCCAAACGGTGATGCCGTGGTTCCGAACGAAGCGGCGCTGAAGCTGGCCAAGCCGGCGTTTCTCTCCGGGCTCGGCACGTCGAAACTGTTGACGGCCGCGCAGGCCGGTTTGCCAGAGTCACTCCGAGCGACTGACAAGAACAACCTCGCTCCTCGTTTCGGAATCGCCTGGCGGCCCTTCGGCAACAGCTCAACGGTCGTTCGAGCCGGATATGGAGTTTACACCACACGTATGTTGGGTGCGATTTTCAACTCGTTGACAGGCATCCACACCTCCGACAACCAAACTTACAGCAACTCGTTTGGCGTGGCCACCCGCACGCATGGCATTGTCTGGCCAAACACGTTTGCAGGAAATGCGAACCTGGGAGGGGCGGCAGTCGGGAACCAGAACTTCTCCACCGCAAATGATCCGCATTTCAGAGATCCCTACACCCAGCAGTGGAGTCTGACCATCGAGCGCGAACTCGACCGTAACAACGCCTTCCGGGTGACTTACTCAGGGTTTCATAGCATCAAGCTGACAACGGCTCCTGATCTCAACCAGATGCAGCCGAATACCATCGGCTTTGCCAATCTTCCGCGCACGACCCGTCCCTTCCCCAACTGGAACCGCGTTAATACCCGGGATAATGGGGGTGATGCCAGCTACCACGATCTGACCCTGCAACTTAACGGGCGGGTGCTCAGCGGACTAAGCTACACCTCCAGCTACAAGTGGGCGAAGGGTATCAACAACATTGAAGACTCATTCACGAGAGCCAACGGGGGAAATTTTAACGAGGAGATCGCCGCTCGCACCGACAACCGATTCAACAGTCTTTACCTCCGTGGCCCCAGTGGGGCTATTCCGTTTCACCGGTTCACCACAAATTTCATTTGGGACCTCCCGTTCGGACGAGGCAAGAAATTCGGCGGGAGTATGAATCCCGCTCTTGACGCGGTGATTGGCGGATGGACGGTTTCCAGTATCATGACCTTCCAGTCTGGCTCGCATCTCTCGCCTTACTACAGCAGCCGGTGTGGCTCCGGCGTAAATTGTTACGGAACGGAAAAGGCAGATGTTGTGCCGGGTCAAGATCCAGATAGCGGACCAAAGACTGATGCCCAGTGGTTCAATAAGGCGGCCTTCATCATTCCGACCTCGTCCGCCAGTCTCTTTGTGGGCCGCTTCGGCAACGCTGGCAACGGCGTGATCACCGGGCCTGGCTTGATTTCCATTGATGCGGGAGCTTTCAAGGATTTCGCGATTCGGGAGAGTCTGAAGTTCCGCATCCAGACGCAAATCCGCAATTTCCCCAACCATCCAAATCTCGGCCCGCCGGAAAGCAATTTGAGCAGCGGAAATTACGGAAGAATTACCTCGTTGAACGGCAGCACCACCGCTCGAATCGTGGTCGTCGGTGCCCGGTTTATTTTCTAGCTCTGGGCGCAGGTTCCTCTCGCGCCAATTTGTAGTAGGGCAGGCTTTCCAGCCGCCTCAACGAAGTGGTTTCAGATTAACGGCCTAGAAAGCCTATTGAACCGGCAAGCTGGAAAGCCTGCCCCCGCCAGACCAAAGGTCTGGCCCTGGAGTTTCTACATTTGCTTGGCCAGTCGAGGCTACTTTGTTTTCCTTGACAAGGGGGACGCCGCGCTGCAAGGGGGACAAAAGTCAACAGCGAGACCAAAGATCGGTATCGCTCCGCGATACCGCCAGACCAAAGATCTGGCCAGAAGCGGCGTCTCGCCACTTCTCAAGCGCCGAGACGCCGCTTCCACTTTTTTCGCTCAGCCCGTCCCTGACGAAACGAGAACAGAATTCTCGCTTCGTTCCGCATAACCGCTAACTAACAACTCGTTCTACGCGACGCCGAAAGAACGCAACGCCGGTGAACTCGAACTTCAGGCAGCGAAGCAATCATGGATCTCGAGATTCGAAAAGCAGCAGAACTCTCGCCGTGCTGCGACTCCACGCTCAGCCGGGCATGGATGACGGACGCGTCCTGACAGTCGACGCCGCGGCAAAGATCCTGCGACGAATGGCGACATACCCTGAGTACGCACTCTAAGTGGCCACTGCGAACGACGGTTCGGTTGTGGGAACAGTCGCGCTGCTGGTGATGGACAACCAGGGACACATGGGCTCTCCCTCTGCGGGAAGCTGTGAACAAATCGATTTTCCGGCACCCTAGCTTTCGTTTCGACCGGTTTTTTTAAGAACCGGTCAGGTCAAACCAAATTGTGGCGGG